>Ga0222715_10005073_pt1 | contig 11303 bp, 21 predicted proteins | sample C33_9DmetaG_FD_165056 | JGI IMG/M metagenome (GOLD analysis project Ga0222715, IMG submission 165056) | Estuarine water microbial communities from San Francisco Bay, California, United States - C33_9D | ecosystem: Environmental > Aquatic > Marine > Unclassified | place: USA: California... | reverse complement strand
CCAGCCGCACCGCTTAATCCTGCGGTGTAGTTCCCAAATACAAATTGTTCTGCGCCTAACTTACCACGCTTAATCCACGCGCTCCAAGTCCAAGTCTTGCGGTTGCCAGCAGACGCAGGTGTCCAATTTAAATAAGCAGACGCACTAGACCGAAAGCGCAGGCTGCGGTCAATGGTGTACGGTGGTGGAACAGACGCCCCAACCAATGCCTTGTTGTTATAAAACTTCACGAATAGTTACCTGACCAAACTGTGTGAATGGATGTAGTGCTACGCACCACATAGTCAACCCGATCAACCGCATTAGCCGTGGTTGTCAGCGTAGGAGCCGTGCCGCCAGCAAAATCCCAGTAGCCGCCCCACGACAGGGTACGGCTACCCGTTGCGTCTTGCACAATAAAGATGCTGCCACTCTGACCAGCTACTAAATTGCTTGGGTTTGCCATAACGCGGTTGTCACCCAACGTAACAGTAAAGTTATTGTTGGTTGAAAAATCAGGCGTAATGGTTGCACTATCGGCCAGCGTAGAAATATCCTCGCTGGGCAAGTTAACAGTATAGTTAGAGTTAATATTAGGTGCTTGCAGGGTTACTGTCCCTGTTCCACTTGCGTGGCCTTGAAGTGCGATTTTAGACATTACATACCCTCTACAACAGACTTAAGCGCATCAACATCTGCTGCCGAATCAATGTTTGTTTGAGCCGTAGCGTACTTAGCACGAATCGCCGCCCGCGCCGTTTCGGCTGCATCAGCATCAGCGCCAGGAATCTGCTTCATGATTACTTCATCATGAGGAGCAAACTCTTCTGCGCGCTTAGCGCGGCGCATGTCATGGGCAATGCCCTTTGCTTTGGTTAGGTTAACTACAATCATGCTTGATACTCCCATGCGTTGCGGAATGTACGGTCGGTGGGCACATCGGCGGCATCTACAATTTGGTACGGCTTACCTGCCGGCACTGCTTTTAGCACTTGCTCTTGGGTTGCGCCAGGTGCAGGAACCACTACGGATACACCGCCCTCATCGTTTGGGTAAATAATTCGTTTGTTTTCCATGATGATTTCCTCTTGAAAAATGTTTGTCCTTTAGCGGAATATGACAACGTCAATTGGCGATGTGTCAAATTGCGAAGGAGTATTAGTTTCGACATCAATTCTGACACTAGAAGTAGTACGGTCCACTCCTGCGGGCGGATTTAAGTTTAATGATTCAGTAGCGTTAGAAGCAGAAACAATGCAAACATAATTCGCATCCACCAACTCTGTCGCGAAGTTCACCGTATAACTTCCAGGACCGTTATCCACAACAGATGACACATTAAACGCCGCTTTAATACCACCGTTAGCTACAGTAAATGGCGAAGTTCCAAATGTTCCATCAAAATTAATCCACGCCTTAGCAGAACCATTGATGACGTTGGTTACATCTGTGCTTTCGCTATCGGCTACGTTGGCAATTGTTGTTACTTTTAGTTTGCTCATGTTTGTCCTTTAGCGGAAGATGGCGATTGACAAATATGGATAATCTATTACACCGCTACCTGTTGGCGATTGACCTAGAGAAAGAACCCGTATAGAAGAGGCAGATACTGTTTGAGTTTGAAATATTCTAGCGTAAGCGGAACCAAGATAAATGCCATCAGGAACATAACCCACAGTAAATGAGTAATTCGCATCAGTCATAGCAGTAGTGAAGTTCACCGTATAGTCACCAGTACCGTTATCCGTAACAGATGACACATTCCCTGCCGCACGAATACCGCCGTTAGCTACAGTAAACGGGCTTGTGCCAAATGTACCGTCAAAGTTAACCCACGCCTTAGCCGTGTAAACCTCTACCCCATTGGTATCTTTAATTGTGTTTACCTTTAGTGTGCTCATGGCTTCGGATACTCCTGTTTAACGGCAGCAATGGTTGCCTTCCAAGCGTCAATGCCCTCGTGGTAGATTTGGTCTAGCTGGTCAGGGATGGACGGGTATGCTGCGGCACGGTCACGCTGGTATTGCTTGGCGTCATACTCAGCTTGAAGCCGTGTAACCTCTGCCGTGATTTCAGCATCGGTTGGTTGCGTTTGGTTGGCGTCTAGCCACTCAAGGTCATCACCACGCAAGACCCACTCAGCACCGGGTCGTAGAGATTGAAGTGCGTCTACTTTGTTCATGCCGCTATCTCCATAAGAGTAATAACTGAAAAAGTTGGAGAGGCATATAAATTTGTTGGCCCATCAACCGTCCTATTAATAGCAAAATAATGGGTGGAACCACTTGTCTTCCCCTGTGCCTTATAAGTGACTGCTGAGGTAGTAGCTGGAGAATCTAGATATTGGATTGTGTATGGATTGGGTGAGTATTGGGAACCCCTGACGTTCCACCAAGTTCCATCCTCTGTGGTGCCACCATTATTAACCCCACCAGCACCACTAATAGCAGAACCGTCTCTCAACATTCTTCCTAAAAAACTTTGACTATCTACTTTAGAGATTGCTAGAGTTGCTGTAATCAGTATTTGGCTACTAGAACTTGATGGCGTAATACTAGCCTGCATTAAGTCTACGTAAGACGTGGCATTCGAATAAAAGTGAGTAGTGTCGATACTCTGCACCACTTGCAACACACGCCCAGCCGAGCGATAGGTTCCTGTTCTATCTAAATAATTATCAACCCGTAACGTACTCATACCACACTCCACTCAGAGCCACTAGGCACAGTTACAGTTACACCTGTGCTGATGGTGATAGGACCAGCAGAGAAAGCGTTGTAGTCGGTCGTGATGGTGTAGTCATAGTCCACTGTCTTGCTGCTTTCAAAAAAGACACTCTGTCCACTGCCGCCTGTACCAATACCAACAGATCCGGTAATGTATCCAGTGCCATCAATTACGATTGCCATATCTTGTCCTTAAAGTACAACAAACCGGCTTCCGCTAGAAACAGTAATAGCGACACCAGAATTAACAGTTAATGGGCCGGTAGACATAGCGTTTTTACCGGATGGGATTGTATAGCTCGCAGTGACCGTTGAATCGTTTTCAACAAATACAGCATCACCACCTTCTCCAGTCGCCCCGCCCCCAATAGAGCCCCAAGCAGATCCGTCATAGCCCTCAAAGTTTCCATCATCAGAGTTAAAACGAATATACCCGGCGTAAGCCGAGGAGTCCCTCTGAGCGGTAGTTCCAGACGGCAGCTTCTGAGAGCCGGTTGATGACGTTTGAACGCCTAGGTTTACGAGTGCTGCGGCTGCAGTAGTTGCATTGGTGCCGCCATCGGCAATAGCCAAAGCGCCACTAACACCATCAGCAACCAACGGGGCGCCTTCTCCTCGCTGATAAAACTCCTCCGCTACAACCGCAGTCATACGGAGTTCAAACTTATCACCACCCGAGAAAGCTCTAGCGGTTGTATTATCCTGCGCTCGAACAATAGTTAGGTTATCGCCCGACCTGGCCGTAACTTTTACGATTTCGTAATTGTTAGACGTATCTACCAAAGTAGCGTAAAAAACGTCAGAGCCACTCAGAGGGGGGAAGAGAGCACCTTCGCCAGAGGTCAACGATAGGCTGGTAGCAACACTTGTGATACCTGCCGATAAAGTTGAACTGGCATTGTTTTTAAATTTGATGGCCATGACCTACCTCGGTTTAAGAAACGGTAACAGTCCAGGTAATCGTCATTGAGTCACTGGTTCCTTTATTTACAACGGAGAACACCGTGCGGCAAAGCAAAGTACCTGAAGAAGAGGCATTGAACAAACCGGCCTCAACAACCGCCGCAGCCGAAGCTGGGGTGTTGGCTCCAAAGGTTGCAACATACTCAATTTCGTTTGAAGAAACGTTTGTGCTGGTTAGCGCAACACGAGCAACTTCAGTTCCAAGCGTGGTGTCGCCAGCGGCAGCAGCTGTGCTGCTTGTGCCAATAGCCATATGGCTCATGGCGGTTGCAGTTGCGTCTTTCATGCGAGAGGCGATATACCCTTTACCGGAGGTCACAACCAAGTTAGGGATGTCCTGAACTTGCTTTAGAACTCCGTCTTTGTCAAACACCTCAAGTTTGACTCGACCAATCATTTCGATTTTCGTGTCATTAACAATCATTTGATTTTCCTTTTAAAGGTTAATAAGGTTGATTACCCATTCAAAGCCACAGAGTTCAAAACAGATTTGTTTAGAACTGAGCTGTCCTCAACAATAGGAGTAACTTGAACATCTATTGAATCGGTTACGTATGGAGAAACGCCAGCTTCACCTACAACATCTAGATAAGCGTAGATTGGCCCACACGTTGCGCCATATTGAGCGGTGTAAAAACTCAAAGTAGAACTTTGAACAGTTACCTCTGGTGATCTAATCCATATATCATTAAAAGAACCAGAGCTGCTGGTTTCCGCGTAATAATAATAACTTCCTGTATTGCCAGAAGTTAGACCAGTACCGCTACTAGGAGTGCCTCCAGCATCAAGAACAAAAAATCCAAAAGCTCCGGTATTTGTACCTACATTAGCCCAAGACACCGCATCATAATCTGACTGAATGTTATCTAAATCGCCAGATGCTATTTGGCTATTATCCGCTGTTGTTTGTACCTCAAAGTTCTGGCTAACTGGGTCAAACGTGTTGCCGCCAATATTAAAATCATCAAGCTGCACGTCACCAGTATAACTTGAGCCAGACTGATAAAGTATTACAAGTCTTACTGTTTTACCAATGTAACTTGATATGTTGGCGGTTCTCTGTGTCCAGACAGAAGAGTTCTGAGCTGGCACAGATATTAGTCTGCTAGTTACGCCGTCAGGGGTACTTTGCGAACCAGTATCAGCTAATGTCTTGGCAAATAGTTTTTGATCATCTTCAGAAACCGAAGCAGAGTCAGACTTCAAAGAAGAATGACTAAAGGCAAAAGACTCAGAGCCTGAAACAGAATCAGACTGACCAGACCCAAAAGCATTTACTAACGCATCAGAAGCGGACAAGCTGTCTAGCTTAACCGCTCCAAAACTAAATAAGTCTTGATCGGATAGAGAGATGCTATCTGTTTTTGTAGCACCAAAATCAAAAGAGCTTGACTCTGATGAAGACACAGAATCAGTCTTGCCAAGTCCGTATGTCTTTTGAGACGCCTCAGAAACAAAGGCCGAATCTGATTTGTTTGTGCTGAATAATTTTGCTGCAGACTCGCTGACCGAAGCCGAATCAGATTTTGATGCAGACAAATCAAATCGACTTGCCTCTGATGCACTAACCGAATCAGACTTAATCAGAGCCATTGCTTTAGCAATGCTCTCCGAGATAGATGCAGAGTCAGTGGCTGGTATATCAATTGATAAACTTAGCCCATCACTTGCATAAACAATGTCTGCTTTTACTAAACCAAATGCAACCGCTATTGCCTCGGATACTGAGATCGAGTCAGACCGAACGCCATTACTAGAAAAAGATACTGCATCAGATATAGAAAACGAATCAGACAGACCTCGAAACAAAGCGGCAAGTATAAATAAGTTTTCGCCAAGATATATTGTTTCGTCAAAGTCTCTGAGAAACGTAAGCTCTGTGTTTAAACTATCATCTACAGCGAATACATCAGACAATCTATTTGAGAGAGCAAAATATAAAGCGTCTCTTAAGATAGACTGATCGTCTTGTATTGTTTTGTTTTTGGGGTCTTCGTCTACTGAAACAGCCGCAATTGGTGATACGTAATTTACAGTAGCCTTTACATCTTTATCGGAACTGGTCGATACCTCAACAACCGTGGACGATGGCGTGACTGCAAATACTTCAGCATCAATATCGCTAACAAGAATTCTGCCTGCCATTTGAGTTCCAATTAAAAGTCTGCTCTTACCTTAAACTTCACTAGGTCATAAACAGTTTGAACACCATCGGCAAAAGTTATTTCGATTTCACCCTCGTAGTTGCCAACCTCATCCAGAGTGCTTTCGCTCCACTGAAAGTAACACCGACCACCAGCTCCTGCGGTCATGTTCGTGTAATCAATGGTTCCGTCTGAATTCAAAACGCCTGGCAGCTTGGTTGCGCTTAGAGTCTCTTTTAAAGTTGTCTCGCCTCTTTTGCGTATTTTAAGCCTAACTACTGTACCGGCGCCAGATAGGTCAATAACACTATTGTCCTGGCTATCCGTCAAAGATAAAACTAAATGAGGCCTTGTGTCGTTTCTAACTAGATTGATTTTGTCCATTAGATTCTCCGAAACTGGACTTGGCGCGTTGAGCGGACATGACCAGACGAAGCCCTCTGGCGAGCAAGGTTGATGCCAGAGTTAAACAAGTTGTTCCTTGCTACTCCGATCTGCGGCTGAGAGTAGGGTTTACCCGGAGACAGCATCAGTCGAGTCAAGGCGCCATGAGCGATGACTTCGGCGTAGTCCTCGTATATCAGATCATCAACCTTAGTAGAAGAGCGTGACGGCTTGAGGGCTATCCTCATGGTCACTACATTCGACTCAGAATTCAGGGGGACGGGGAACAAAGAAAATGTCCGCTCGTCCTTCTGAATAATGAGGGTAGGGTCTGAGCGCCCGGCGTCTACATCATTAAAGTCACGGTTATAAAGGGCTGGCTTTGCAATGTCATCAGGGCTTGTTGGGACAAGCTCTGTATTTTTAAACCAAGCCTTAAGGATTTTGGACACAAGATAACCAGCGGGAGGCTCAAGGTCATAATCAACTTCTCCGGCGATAACTGACATTGGGTCATGATCAGTTTGAAGTATTAGCGATTTTTCGCAAAACTCAATAACAGCGTTTTTGATAGCTTGCGTCGCTATTTCATTTGTGCACCCCGGCACATGAGGCATAACCTCATCAAGAAAATCTTCGTATGTCTTCATAATGCAAGCAGCCCTGATTTAAATCTGTTAAACAAAACTGCGGCACGACCCTCAGAACTGTACTCATCATCCCGCACCTCGGCGCGGAAAACAATGTAATCCTTTAGGTATAAAGCATACATAATAGGAAGGGGAACATCATCCGACAGGTTGTAGGTTGATGTAATGGTTTTATAACCACCAAAGAAAAAGTCTGGTCGAATCTTGCGCGACTCCAGTACGCCGTCTATAGCATATTCAAGAAGCTCGCTGTCAGCATACCGAACTTTTTCTGAGTCCTGTAGTACGACTCGCGCACTATCAACAACGTTTTGAAATGTAGTTGCCATTACCAGAGATCTTTCCTAGCCCAATGGTTAGCGCTGAACTTATCGTCTTTTGTCAGTTGCCCACTCTTGTTTCTGATTCCACCAGAACGAGATAAGTAATTCGCGCGCCGCTTTGGGTCTTTATGTTGAGTAAAGTCTTCCATGCCGCGCAGCCCATATTTGACAAGCTTTACATCCTCGCCCTTTTTAGCTAGGACCATCTTCTTATGAGAGTCGCCCTTGGGTGCGGCCTTTGGTTTATTGAAGCCATCAAACGTATGACCACGATAAACAAGCTTGCCATTTTCACGTTTTACGTCTTTAGCTTTTGTCATCTGAATCTAGCAACCTTCTTTTTGATTTTGGATGGCTGGGCTACAAACTGCTTGCCTTTGGCATTGCCTTCGGCTTTGGCTTTGTTTGTCGCTCTCTTCTCCGAAGCAGATAAAGAAGACCATGCCGCATCAGGCAGGTACCTTTTTTCCCCCTTTGATGGCGAGCCGTCACTGGTCCGCCACTTTTCTTTTGTCCACTTAGATAAGTCTTCTTGGGCTTTTGTCTTGCCGCCAGTAAACCCTCCACCAGCAGCTTTGTAGCGTTGGGTTACTATCTGGGCTTTACGAGCAGACCACTCCCCGGCGTCTCCACCTTTGGAGCCAGCCATCACTTCTCTTTTGATGCGCTCTCTAAGCTTGGGTTTTGTATAGGCCATTACTTATTACCGTAGCTTAACAAGAAAATAATCATCCACCAGATAAGTCCAATAATAAAAGAGATGATTGCCAGATATATTGAGTTCCACATAAAAGCCTTGCGTCTTTGCGCTTGCCTATATATGGTTCTTTCTCTTTGCTCTTTTATCTGTCTGCGCATTTGCATCATTTCTTTGTACGCCTCGACACCGAAGCGTAACGTGATCATCTGCCTTAGCTCAGACTCCATCTCCTGAATCTTTTTCTTTTGAATAAGAGCGTTCATCGCCTCTTCTTCAACAGAACCAGAACTTAATAACTTTCTAAATATTGGCGGATTAGCTGCGTCTTCTGCGGCTTTATTTACATCACTGACGCCTTGGAAATACTTTCCAAAAAAGCCCGCCATATCTTCTAATTCACGGCCTACTTCCACCGCCTTTTTGATCCCGTTGAAAGCCGCAGTTGCAAGTGCGAATGCGCTAACGGGATCTATCATGTGGGTACCTACGTGTCTTTGTTTAACTGAATTGAAATAGACTCATGCGTCCCCACAGTCTCATTTATGCCTGGCTTCTTCTGCTGCCTTTTACGAGCGGCTAGATGTTTTGCCATTTCTTTTATTTCGTCTTCCTTTGCGACCTCTTTAGCTTTTACACTATCGTCAAAGACCTCGTACTTAAATGCAAAATCTTTCTCGATAATGGGGTCATACGATATAAGTTTACCGGTACGTTTATTTCGTAAATATTTCATACGTCTCTCTTAAATAGATGGGGCAGGACGGCAACCGACTTAATCGGCTTTCTCTACACGGGAGACGGCGTTTAGATAGCCGCCCGCCCCAAACTACTAGGCCTTCACAACAACGGCGTTAACCAGAGCTTCGGGCTTGGTCACGGCATGGCCGTAAACATTCAAGCCGCGAACGATGTTACCGAAGGTAGACACCGAGCGCAGGGTTTCCACGTTGGTGATTTGCGAAGCAAAAGACACAGCGTCCTTCGTGCCAGCCAAGATGTACGAGTCGCTATCTGCCGTGCTGGGCAGGTTGTTGCTCACATACATCGTAAAGCGGTCGATCTGGCCGATCATGCCGTTACGCAAAACGCTGGTGTCGTCACCAGTCAAGTAAGCTTGACGCAGCTCCGAACCTTTAACCAAAGCCGCAAACCAAGCGGGAACCACCATGAAGCGGCCCGACTCAGGAACGTTCTGCTCATCCAGAACTTGACCAGCATCAAGGATAAAGTCCAGAATGTTGGTTTTGCTCAGCGAACGAGGAGAAGCGTCCGTACCCATGTTCAGGTCGCCAGACGTAGCGCCAGCGGTAGCGCCTTTGTTTGCGGCTACAGCACTGTCCTTAACCGAGTTAAGGATGTCTGCGTCGATAGCAATCTTCATTTGCTCGGAAGCGTCGTTCGTGAAGATGTCCATCAATTTCAGATCAGCCTGGACTTCGTCAACGTCATCAACCACAACCGAGAAGTACTTGCCGGTGTCGATTGCCAATTCAATCGGGGTCGAGCTGGGCACTTCGTTGGTCAGGCTTTGACCTTTAACATAAGCACGGATGGTGATCGAGGGGATCGAGCGGATATAAACTTTATCGCCAGCGCCCTTGATCTCGCCTTCCCAATCGTTGTTGGTGATTTCAGCGAGCACGGTGCTCTTGTAAAATTTAACCTGCAATTTACCCGACCAGATCTCGGGGATGAATTTAGGGCCAGACGCATTGCTAGCCGAGTACTGGGTATAACCAGAATCTACACCTACTGCCATTTTAAAACCTCATTAATTTAACGAACCCGTCCTTCGACTAGGGCTTCGTGTATTTCATTTTCAATCCGCATTTGGTCTTTCGCTTTGATTTCGCCGCGACGAACCTTCGAATAAAAGTCCGCCACTTCTGCGCGAGTAAAGTATCTTTTACCCGGAGGAGTGACTTTCACTTTTTTAGACTCAGGCGCGACTTGGGTTTCCAAAGCGCTAGTTGTCTTTGCGGACACTTGTTGAGTAGACTCCCGCCACGTATTGAAGAAAGTCGCCACTCGGGGAGCGTCTTTCGCTCCTTCTGCGTCTTGCAATAAATCTTGCCGACGTTTACCCGAGAAGGTATCCCGCTCATCCAACCACTTATGAAAACTTTCGTCATCATTAATAGTCGGCCAATCAGGCACAAGTTCAGTCAGCCGCTCAAAAAATGAAACCTCAGAGTTCTTGTTTGTTTCCGTTGTGAAGCTCTCAAGTTGTTTTTTGAGTTGTTCGATCTCGTGTTCTTTTTCAACAGTCTGTGATTTGACAGCCCGCTGAACAAAATCTACAAGTTCTTCGCCGTACTTTTCCTTGTCCTCATCGCTTATGAGGGGTGCCTTTGGCCGTTCTGCCTCAAGCTTCAACCCTTCAATTTCCGCTTTCAGTGTCTCAAGCTGATTGCGTAGCTCTTTGTTGTCTGCAGCAAGCCTAGGCACTTCACTGGAATATTTACCAGAAAGTGTCTTGTATCTTTGCTCCCAAACTTCTGGTGACTCAGACTTCTTCGCCTCTACTGGTTCGTGGTCTTCTTTTTGCGGAGCCTCTACTTCAGCTTCTGCTTTAGTCTGTTCATCTTGTTCGGGGTTGGTTTCAGGCTCCTCAGTTTCCGAAACTTGTTCGGGCTGTTCTTCCTTTACCTCTTGATCATCTTCGCCTTGGTAGGCTTGACGATACATCTCCTCTGCTCTTTGAGCTGCTTGCTCGACTGCACGTGGTATAGCCATAGTTCTCCGAGCCTACATCCCCACACAAAGCCACTAGGGTATTTCGTATGTTTCAGTCAGGTCTTCTTCGATTTGCCGGGTACGCCCCCGGCGGGGTGCGTGACAATATGTCACTAAAACTTTTTAAGAATATCCCGTGAGTTTTTTGAATATTCGTTGATCTGACCTAGAGCCTGAATAGCGCCCTGCCCCCAGCGGACAAGGTATTCTTCCCTTGCCTCTGCGTTGGCGGACTTCAGGTTTTCTAGCGACTCGCGAATCCAGTCCATCACGGACTCGAAATCAGAGTTGCCCTCTAAAGTTGTAAAAGCCGATATGACTCTTTTAGAAGGCTTGTTTAACATCACATGTTCTCTGGATCAAAGCTAGAAGGCTTGCGATTTTTCTTTGCCCTTTCTGCTGCTTTCATGGCCTCGTAAGCCTTAAGCCCTTCGCTGATTTTTTTGTTCTGAGCTGCTTTTGCCTCATTAGTCTTTCGGCCCATCTCTGCAGTTTTACTAACCACGTTAGAAAGGCCAGTAAAGATTGGCATATCAGTTACATCGTATCGCTTGTTCGGTGTAGGCTTAAAAGCTTTTTTTCTCGGCTTACTTTCTCCCATCTCGCCACCACTAGATTTGGTAACGCGAGAAGTGTCAACCTTATCTTTGGTTGGCATGCCTTGCAAATCTTCAATCATTTTGTTTCGTTCTGATTTA
>Ga0222715_10005067_pt1 | contig 11311 bp, 39 predicted proteins | sample C33_9DmetaG_FD_165056 | JGI IMG/M metagenome (GOLD analysis project Ga0222715, IMG submission 165056) | Estuarine water microbial communities from San Francisco Bay, California, United States - C33_9D | ecosystem: Environmental > Aquatic > Marine > Unclassified | place: USA: California... | reverse complement strand
ATAAAACACACTTTAGGAATATGTGGAGAGCATTGGCATCCAAACCTTTGGACTGCCTTTGCATCCACTCCAATAATAGCACCAGCCGTATACTATATTAAATGTAAGTGCGGTGGGTGGTTTAGTAAGCATAAAAACGATTGTAAAAATAAATAAATAAAAGTTATGGAATTAGAAGAATATTATTATGTATCATCTTTAAAAATTAACTCTAAGATATCAGATACTGTGATAGAAGGTAAACATATTGAAATCGACGGAATAACGTTTCAACGACTATCTAGAAAACCTAGAGGTAGGGCTATAGAAAGGAGGTTACTTAATATGGACTCACGTCTACGCTTGGTAATTTATAAGTAGATATATATAATATAAACTTAATATTAACTGAGTATGACATTAGTAAAAGTAGGTAAAGAGTATAGGTTAGCAGACCTAGTTATAGAAAGCTGGGTGTGGGAATTAGAACTTCTAGACTGGAAGATAAATACCCTAGCAATATCAGAAGAGCAGGTTGACTATCCAAACGATTGCATAGGAGAGGAACGTTTCTTTATAGGGATTAACTATGATTTAGATAAAAAAAGAGGAACGATATACCACTCAAGAGACTTAACAGAGGAAGATATTGTTCATGAACTACTACATGCTGCTAATCCAGAATGGACTGAAGATCAAGTTAATGAAGAAACATTTAACCTATTGGATAGAAAATATGACAACTGGTGTCATTACGCAGGTATGCCATCACCTAAAGCATATATAGATTTGTGAACAATAAGTAAAAATGGAAATAGACGTATACCAATCATATTATAATGCTTATCGATTAATAGTTGGGGACACCACTTATGTAGAACTAGCAAGACAGGGAGAGTTTTACTTACCAGAAAACCATGAAGATATCAACACGGTATTGGAGTACTTTGAAGATATGGAGGAATACATAAAATGTCATAGAATGTTTAAACTCTTAAAAAGGTGGAAAAAGTAAAAGAAAAAACCAGACTTATAGTGAATCTAATGCTACTAGTAATACTCTTACTGCTCGGAGTAGAAGCACAGAACATAACTATAAAGAACGGCCAGCTTAACGAAGGATACGATAGAGAAACTGTAACAGATATTACTTTAGGAAACCCTTGCAATATCCCTAACTTTATAGTACTTTTCTACAACGGCACTTTAAACTTAAAAGGAGATATGAACCTTAATGACGCTATACTGACAGTATACGGCAACCTAAACCAACACGGATATAACATAACATATAACTGTGAAAGATCGGAATTAATTATAGAAAATACTTTAGGGATTAGCAGTATAACAGAAGAGTCTTTTAAACTATTTCCTAACCCCACATCAGGATTGTTTTATGTTAGTACTAGAAAAAAGTACGGTGTTAAAGTATATGATATGAAAGGAAGATACTTAACAAACCTCCCGGATTTAAGAGAGTTTCCATCCGGAATTTATTTAGTAGAGATTAACATAAATAACACCGTAAACTATAAAAAAATAATTAAAGTATGAAAGCATTTAAAAACGAAACAATTAGATTTATAACTAAACTAATACTACTAGGGATAATCAGTTTTTTACTAGCAACAACCTTCAGTTGTGAAAAAAGTACATCGATAGAGTTTTGGGAAAAGTACGAAGAGTATTACGCAGGAGTAGAAAAAGCAACACTAGAAGGAACAGAGTATTTATGGAACGGAGTATTTACAGGAACTATCAGAGAATTTACAGAATCAGATTACTTCTATACAGAAGGAGTTTATAGATTTACTTTATATAAATGTAATAATTTTGACAATATTAACGGATGGTGTTTAGAAATAGATCAATCTAATGAAATAGTAGAAATAATAACCATTAATTAAATTAAATTATGCCAGAATTTATAACACAATTACAATTTTTCATACTAGGGTTAGGTAATTTAGTAGTTTTAATATTTACCAACTACGTTATATTACACTTGTGTAAGATCTTCCCTAAACATATCCTATCAATGAGTGGAGTAATGATAGCTTTAGATGCAATTGTACTTCTAGGATATACGTTAACAATCTACCCTATGGTAGTAGAGTATTCAACACCTTTTATGTTAGCGGTAGGTTTATCTATATTCATTGCACTAGTACATAAAACGGTAGTATTTCAAAAAACATTTAAAGAGATGTTTAAAAATGAAATCGGTAATTAGTAGGTTTTTAAAAAAAAATAACTTATATTTATCATATAAGCCTTAAATACTAAGAATAATAACTAAAAATTTTAAAAATGAAAAAAGTACTAGTAGTGCTGCTTCTTGTTATGGGAGTAGTAAGTTGTGAAAAAGACGATTGCAAACAAGAAGCATTTTGTCAAAAAATATCAGTAAGAAATACTGTTGAATCTGTAGAAGTATGTCATAACGGACAAACAATCTCTATCAATACAAACGCACTAAACACACACTTAGAACACGGAGACACAGAAGGACCTTGTCAAAGCCTGAGTAACGGTGGGCTGTCGTTTAAGGATGGCGAAGTAGTAAGTATAGATTGTGGATATGAACTCCCTTTTATACACACTAAACCTAACGGAGAGCAGTGGATCTTTAATGTAGTGAGAGGAAATTAAAAGTATTTCTTTTCTGAGAAAATAACGGTGTCTAAATTTGGATACCGTTATTTTTTTTCTTATATTTAGAGAGGATATTAAACCAAAACAAAGATGAGTAAAGAAGAATTAAACAAAATACTACTCAACCCAGATTACGCAGAATCAATGGGTATTAAAGTTTATGTTAGAGTGGAAGATAATGGAGACAAGTACGCAGTATTAAATAATGGTGAGGAAGAAATGGAATTAAAAATAAACCAAAACAAAGATGAGTAAAGAAGAACAAAAGTCAGAATGGAACCAAGACGATAGACGAGATTTATCTGATATGACCGAAGAAGAAATAAAAGATTTTAATGAAAAATTAATTGAAGTATTTTCAAAAGCATATAAGATACCTAAAAAGTATTTAGATCCAAAACAAAGATGAGTAAAGAAGATTTTAGATTAGTAAGACCAGTTAAGGATGCGTATAGCACAAGAGAAGTTGGATATGAAGATACATTTGACTATCCTAACTTATATGATGAGAAAACTGGTGAGGTAGGAATATGTGGTGGGCATGGTATATATGCTTGGGCTCAAAGAGAAGACTACGAACTGATAAACCAAAACAAAGAAGATGAAAAGTAGAGAAGAAATATATAACAAGTTAATAGAAATAAATGAACATAAAGATGAATTAACTCATTTCTTAAATAATCCACCAAATGGAGGTTTGTGGGGGTATATCTGAAAAAAGAGAAGAATTCAGAACACAATGTAGTATGATTGATTTAATGGAATGGGTGTTGGATATTAAAAAACAAAACAAAGATGATAAAGAAATATATGCAATGCTTAAAGGTGAGAAGGTGGTTATAGGTAGTGTTAATTCAAAGAAACAATTTACCTTTCGTGAAGATATTGATATGTCAATAGTTAGTAAGAAGACTATGGAAAGACTTGAAGATATGTATGAAATTTTAAAACCAAAACAAAGATGATGAAAAAGATATTAAAAAGTAGAGTAGCGTATTACGTTGGATTTAGTTTAATGTATATAGGTTTTTCTAAATTAGTAGGATTTGAATATGCTGTATTGTTGGGTATTGGAACTATAATAGGAGAACAATCAATAAACCAAAACAAAGATGAGTAAAGAAGTAGAAAAAGCCGGAGAAATATTTACACTAATGATTTTAGGTAAAATGAATGTAACTGAAATAAATTCGTTAACAGATATAGAAAGGTTTTATTTATCTAAATGGTTTATTGAAAGGGCTAAAAACGAAGAAAAATTCTATAGTAAAAAATATAATATAATATAATATAAAATATGGGAAGTGTATTAACATACGATATGGAATGTCCGGAATGTAAACAAGAGACTGGGTTTCATGATTTTTATTATAAGAATGATGAGGAATATTTCTTCTGCGAAAATGATGACTGCAGATTCAGCTACAAGTATGAATGGAAACGAGATGAAGATAATAATCTAGTTACTAGAGATGGTACAGATAATTGTAAGTTTGATAACTTAATAATGTTAGAGACTGTAGTAAAAGATGGAGTAGAAACAGTTACAGAACTAAACCCAAAAGATGAGGAGTAAAGAACATAAAAAAATGAATTGGATTGAAATAAAAAGCGAACAGGATTTACCACAGGAAGGTAAATACGTAATTGCAAAACATAACAGAGGCACTTGGCACGATAGCGATGACCAAGAAAACGTAAATACTGTGGTAGTTAAGTTGGTGCGTGGGATTAGCGAGAAAGAACGCAATGAGATGAAAGGAACGAATAAAGACTACCAAGATAGCCCATCAGAATCATACCACGGATCTTACAAGATTAGTGGACTTAGAAGCGACACGTATAAACAAGGTGATGAACACGGAAATAATACAGTAGCGTGGGAGTGGGATTCATTTGGCCCCGATTCATTTTTTGGGCAAACAATTACGCACTGGGCGGCAATAGAGCCACTACCGTAGTGAGGAGTAAAGAAATGATAGAACACTGTAAGACAAGCATAAAAGTTTGTGAAGAAAAAATATTAATCGAGGGAGAAAATGGTAAACATTTTTGGGAGAAATTAAAATTAGAGTGGGAAAAAAAGTTAAATGAGTTACTTATAGATAATAATTTAGATTTAGACTTATGATACCAGGAGCACAACCTAAACTACTATTAAATTTAGATACAGAAGAACCTAAATATAGGTTAATTCGAAAAAGAGATAAGCTGGTAAAAGAATCAGCTAGAATACTATGGTTGGAATGGAATAAAGATAGCACATTCAAAAGTAAGTTTGAAGAACCAGCTGTTGGCCGTTCATTACTAATGTCTCCGTTCAATAAATTCTTTACTTGGCAAACTACTACAATAACAGAGATTGTAGAACAGAGAGACGATTATATTAAGTTTAAAACAGAAAATAGTAACTACGAATTGTGTAAGATATGAAAGAACAAGATTTAATCGATTTAGGATTTGAGAGAACAGATGTAAGTGCAGAAGAAATCATAAAAGATGTATTTGAGTGGTTAAGTAAAATGGATTACTTATCGGATGATATGGATATTTTATTAGAAGAATATATAAACCAAAACAAAGATGAGTAAATTAATTTATATGCAATCGACTATAGATTTTATTATAGCAAAACATAACCATAGAATCAAAGAGATTGAGAATAGAGGTATTCCAGAAGTAATAGAACAAAAAGACGATAAAGGTATTATAGTAAATAAGTATTATAAATTTAGCATATAGAACATGATCAATACAAAAAAAGAATGGAGATGGATGGAAGATACACTAACACATATGGAGAATAAAAAAGAACACGAAAAAGTAGTAATGCCACATAACGAATTAGAATATGAATTTTAAAATTATGGATAATTTAGTAACAACAATTTTGTTGGTAATTACAGTAATAGCTTGGGTTTGCTTTGCTTTACTGAATATAAGTATATGGATACCTTTGTTTGGAAACCTACTGCAATTAATATGGTTGCTTAAAATAGTAATACGCAAATAATTTTATTAACTAATTAAATTGAATTAAAATGGATATTTACGCAGAAGAAGGAACAAAGGTAATAGTTACAGAAGATAGTATAAAAAATGGTTATGACCATGTAGAAGAACACGCAAGGAAATTTTTAAAAGTTGGTAAAACTTACACAATAGAAAGCACCGATGTAAGCAGATGGAATACAGATGTTTACTTAAAGGAATTTCCAGATGAGGCTTTTAACAGTGTTAGTTTTGAAGGAACTTTAAATTGTTCAGAAGAAGAAAAAATTTCTAAAATGAAAAATAAAATTTTAAAACCTTTTATTCAAGAAGGGTCTATGTCTCAAATAGTTGATAAAGATGATTGTTTAAAAGCAATGAATATTTATCTAGATGAATTTGCTAAATTTTTTAATAACAAAATGGAAGAGTTTGCTATACATTGTGGAGTATCTGAAGATTTACTAAATGAATTTAAAGATAAGCAAGTAGGGGAAGAATACTATGATAAACTAAAACAATGACAAAATACTTAGATCAAGAAATACAGTTGCTTAATTCTATTAAAAGGAATCATGAAATAAGTGATTACGGACAAGAAAAACTGAATGAATTTATAGCAATTAAAAAGCAATTAGCTTTAACCGATGTTAGCCAACAACGTGAACTGTTAATTGAGTTCTTGGAGATGAATAATTGGTTAAGCCTTGAAGATGAAGAAAACGCAAAAGGTGTTGTGGATTGCTACTTAAAAGCAATTAATTGTGGCTAACGGTTTGGCTATGTGTAGTGCCGAGCTAAATAAATTACTACACTAACTTAAAATACTAAAACAATGAGCAAAGAACAGAGCTTAGAAGATAAAGACAATGCATTACATATAGGTGGTGTTGTAAACAGTACGTGTACTAGTAAAAATTCTGTAATATTTGCATACGGTAAAGCCTATACTTCATTTGAGGAATTAAAACAAGACCACAATGAGATACAAAAAAACCCAACAGCATTGCTATCTATTCTTAATAGGATTAACAATAAACAAATTATACAAAATGAAAGTAACAATAATTGAAAAGCAAGAATTTAAAAAAGGTAAACTCATTTACAGTAAAGAAAGAAATATTTACCCAAATGACATGGAAGAGTTTAAAAACTGTGTAAGAGGTTGGAAAGCTGAGAAGATAAAGATTGAGTTGGAATTTGGTAAAGACGATGTAAAAGACCTTGTAGATTTTGCAAGAGATAGTCAACCTTGCTTTGGTGAATTCGCCCATGATACCAGGCCAAAGGCCTAGAGGAATAAATGCTGCCACCGTGGTGGCTGTTGAAATAATTATTATTAACTAAAAATAATAAAAATGGATAAGCTAAAGCAAGTAATTGAACAAATAAAAGAGTATGAGGATAATAACTGTTTTGAATTAAAAACAAGTGTTGTTTTACATTGGCTAAATGAAATACAAAATGAACGCTAACGCATTGTGTATGGGTAGTTTTTGCCCGATTTAAAATAAATGAATTATGGAATTATCAAAATTAGTAGAAGAAATATTAAAGATTACAAATGAATCTCCTTATGGATGGTTAAATATGGATAACTCAGAAGCTGGTGAAATATGGAAGCTTTTAAATAAAGAGCTGAAGCAAGGGCAACGTTAATTATGAAACTATACAAATGGACAGGAACAGGACACTATTTAGGTGCAACAATGATTGTTTTAGCTGATAAAAAAGCAGATGCCAAAGAAATAATTAGTAAGGAATTAATAGATACAGGACTTGCTAAAAGTTGGGAAGAAAGCGAACACCTTGAAGAAATTGAGTTAAATGAAACTAAACTTATTTATGCTGATAATGGCGATTACTAATGTTGCCTAACGGTTTGGCTATGTGTAGTGCCGACCTTAATAAATAACTACACTAATTACAATGCGATTAATTATGAAATACATAGAACCCTCAGATGAGACCAAAAAGGCATTACGTATAGCCCGTGTTAGCAATAGTCAGTTAAAATTCGGCAACGTTGTGGAAAATATAACTATAACAAAAGAAAATGATATGGTTACTATAGGGTATATGGGAAGAATTGGTTGTGCTATGAGTATAGAGCAATCTAAATATATGGCTGAATGGCTTAAATTTGATTATTGCTAACGTATAGTATATGAATAGTAGGGGCAAGCGGCAGCCACAATACGGATAGCGGCAGCAGTAACCTGTAACGTGGACGAGGTTGACGAAAGCAATAAGCAATCGCCCCTATTATTTTATATACACTGTTGTATGTCTTTTTTAATTGCATACAAAACTTGAAAGTGTATGATTAGTGGTGTTGAATTATTAATAAATTAAATAAAAATAGATATGGTACAAGAAATAGAAATGACTGAAAAAGAGCAATTAGATATGTATATGAAATGCTCTAAAAAAGAATTATGTAAAATGCTGATTGAAGCAAATAGACACTTAAAAAACTTACCTATACACGTTGTTATGCCTAGTGCTTGCAACTTTTATATGTCAGGTAATGATACTAGTGGAAACTGTAATAATTGTGGTAAACCTGAATATTTGCATTAGGCATAACGCTAAATGTAAAAAGCGTTTTAATGATTTTTAAATAATGTTATAAACTGATAAATTATGGAATGGATTAGTATAAAAGATAAATTACCAACAAGAGAAAATGGTTATGATTGGGTTTTGGTTATAGCAAAAATGAACCCTGAGAATTACTTTGGTGTACCTGCTGTTGCTGAATTAAGAAATGGCGTGTGGTATTTTAGAGATTTTGACAAACCTGCTGAAAACGAACTATCAATAAAAGTTACTCATTGGATGGACTTACCAAAACCACCAACCGAATAATTTTATTGTTTATAATGACAAGAATATGAGTAGTGCGATGAAAAACAGAGATAACCCTTTCGGATGGACAACAACTGTAATAGTCTGCAAAAGATGGTTTAAAAGCCAAGTGAAGCATTACTTTTTTTATTAACAGATTAAAAATTATAAAAATGAGTAAAGCAGTTAAAAGTAAATACTCAGAAATGAATGGGTATACTAAGTGGACAGAAGTTAGTGATTTCCTTGCTTGTGGGTTAGTAGGTGTAAAAGTTAAAACGAAGTTAAACCTAAAAGATATTAAACCAAAACAAAGATGAGTAAAGAATTAAAAATTGGAGATAGAGTATTCCTTAAAGGATATATTAAAGAAGTTGAGGTTGAAGGAATAGATGAATCTTTAACATTTATGTTAAATAAAACGCACTACTTAGGTGTAGATGTTGATTACTTAGAAGGAAAGAGTAGAATAACAAACTGTGACCCTTTTACTATTGATGACTTAAAACAAAAATTATGATACAGACAAAAGAAGAAATATTTTTAGCTGAAATGGGAATACATACCCAAGCAATTATTGAAGGCGATTATACAGCTAAGTACAAACTAAAAGACTTATTGAAAGAGTATGCCGAGCAATGCAATATAGCCAATGTTGGCAGTAGTACGGAACATAAAAAATATATGGTTTGGGATGAATTGTTTGGTATATTGGCTTGGAAATTTAGACCTACTAAAAGTGGTGATATGTATTTAGATGGTGAAAAAGTGTATAATGAATTAAAAGACAAGTTTGAACTTAAACTAAAGTAGTATTACTGCTAACGGATTTGTATATGAAACGAACGATAATAATAACTTAAATAAATACAAAATGAATAAAATTAAATCACTTAAAAGCTATACACTATATACATTGTTGTTGTTAGTGTTTTTGACTTCTTGCAGTACTGATACAAATACAACTATGTTTTGGAATTGGAAAGATGTAATAGGGTTATCTATAGTTGGATTGATGCTACTTACTGTATTATTACTTGTGCTTGTGGAATGGTTAAAAGATAGTTGGAAGAAATGGCGTAAAAAACATTAACTAACAAAGATGAGTAAAGAAGAAGATAAGGAATTAGTCAGCAGGTTACTAAAAGCAGCTAATGAAATTCACAAGAAAAGATTAGCTAAAGCAAATTATATTCATCTACCAGCAAAATTCATACAACAACGAGCAGACGAAGAAGGAGTTACATTTGATGAAATGGTAAAGATAATTGAAGAAGAACTTAAACCAAAACAAAGATGAGTAAATTAACGTTAAATATACCAGAAGAATATTCAGGTTGGATATCTTCTCTACTAGAAAGAGGTCTTATGGAGCATCAGACAAGTTATGGTGACATGATACCTGTACCCAATGAAGTAGTAGTTTTTATTAAAGAATTTTATGAATACGAACAAAACAAAGATGAGTAAAGAAATGGATATTAACAAAGAATTAGAAGAGACTCTAACAAAAGCATTACACGAAGAACGTATGAAGGCATATCAACCTGTACGTGACTTACTCGATAAATATAACATCTCACCAGATGATAGAGTTAAGTTGATGATAGATTCACAATCACAAGCCGAAAAGGAAGTAGGTGGAATTCCAGAATTAGACAGAGTTATTGAAATTACCATAGAAAACATTAACAAACAAAAATGAGTAAAGAAGATTATAATGTAATAGCCCCGGACAATAAAGTGTGGGACTTTCATACATGGATGGAAAATCCTAATATGAATAATGATGTCAGTGAAAACACATACCCTGTAATGTATGTTGAAGATAAACCTGTATGGGAAGGTGATAAGTTATTATTCAATGGAGATAATAATGGAAAACCATATCAAATGGTTAGGCAAGTTAAATGGCAACATAGAGCATTAATCAATGGCAATAAAGATTGGATTAACAATTGGAGTTGGTCTGTTAAACCAAAACAAAGATGAGTAAAGAAGATAATAGTTACATAGTATTTGCAGAAGATTCAACTGCAATGATGCAAGAATCATTAATACAACAGAGTAATCCATTAACAAAGGAACGTGCTATTGAGTTTGCAGAAAGAATTAAAGATAGAGATAACCTATTCTGTGTTACCATTCTTAAAAGAGTTACTAAAGAAGAATTAAACCAAAACAAAGAGGAGTAAATTGAAGAGGCGAGGGGCAGGGGGCGCTTTTCTCTCTCTTAACCGAAGGTTGCCACGCGCAAATTTACCAACCTTTCCGGACTAAGCAACCTATATGGGCAAGTAAAAAGGATGTCTCTAAGGTACTGAATGACTATGACTAATACTATATATTAAACTATAGTGAACATAGGAGATACATAAGGATATATAGAGAGATAAAGGGATATAACCTATAGATAAGGTAACGTCTATTAAAAAATATATACGTATATAAATAAATATGTAAGGTAGGCTTAATTAACTAAGTCTATTAGTATTTTGTTGGGTAGTGTGTAAAAATACACATATATAATGTTAGAAAGATAGGAAAGGATAGATAGGCATGCATGTGCCTCTTTTATTTTTTTCTCTATATAGACATCGATTCGATAGTAGTTATTCCGGAATTCACAATCGTACCTATAGAAGATTTTCTAAAAAGGGGTTATTCCGGACCTAAAACCTAATAAAAGGGGTAATAATGAAATAAAGGGGTATATTCCCGCTGTCCTCACGGCTTCCTCACGAGGTCCACTAGTTTCTCACGGGATCCTCACGGCATCTTCCCGCCATCTTCACTACGTCTAATCCTCACGCCGTTCTCACGCCGTATCCTCCCT
>Ga0222715_10005065_pt1 | contig 11312 bp, 9 predicted proteins | sample C33_9DmetaG_FD_165056 | JGI IMG/M metagenome (GOLD analysis project Ga0222715, IMG submission 165056) | Estuarine water microbial communities from San Francisco Bay, California, United States - C33_9D | ecosystem: Environmental > Aquatic > Marine > Unclassified | place: USA: California... | reverse complement strand
CTGTCTAAATGGTCGACAAAAGCATCAACTTGATAATCAACAGGATTAGTTAAACCCTCATTGTCAGTCATGTTGTTGATACCGTTCTGCCATCTTTCAAACGCATTTCTTAGTTTGAAATCTGTGTCATTTAGTACAGTTATAGCCCAATCTTCAAATGTTCTATCTCCAGCGATTTTAATTTGTCTGCCACGGAAAGGAACATTAATGTTACCTACTACCATTGCAGGAATTGTAGTCGCTCTACATAAAAAAGCTAAGTCTTCGATTTCACCGCCAACAGCTGCATATCCAGGAAAAGGCATAGTTACCTTAAACTGGTTAGCTCTAGCGCCGCCACCTGCAAGTTTAGCTTTGAAGTCGTTAATGTTTGCCATTTTTTATCTCCTTCTTAACCTGCTACTTCGTCAAACGAAACGCCAGTTCTAGTTGCAACGAATTGTAATGTAATAAAGTTGATACTTCTTGCTGGTTTAATGAAAATCTCAGCAACAAATTCATTTCTATCAATTACTTCGCCTGTGTTGTTAGTTTCATCACACACTACTAAAAAGTCTGTGATACCTCTACGACCTTGTACCTCTCTTAGGAAAGGCTCTACAATGTTTCTAAAGTTCGCTCTTGTAAATTCATCATTGAATTCAAACAATTGGAATTTAGAAGCAGTTGAAATTGCCTTCTCTAAAGTGATAAACAGTCTTCTTACATTGATTCTATCAAATGCACTTGGTGAAGATAAACCAGTTTTATCGCCAAATAAAACAGTTCCTTGACCTGGGAAGGTAGAAACAGGATTTACTCTCTTAGGATATAATTGGTCTCTTTGTGCTTTTGTAGGATTGTAAGCAAGTTTAACTGCGCCTCTAATTGTACCTCTATTGAAGCCTGCTGGTGAATACCAAGCATCTGCAATAAGGTCAGTTCTAGCCGCTAGACCTGCCATATCACCGTTTAACGGTACATATCTGTAAACATCATTGTATCTGTCGTACATATACTTGTAACCAGAATCAAATACAACATAACTTGATGAACGAATGTTATCAAAGAAATCCATAACATTTGTTGTTTGTGTGTTTGAGTTAGTTACATTAACAACATCTGCTCTTTGTGGAGAAGCAAATACAACTGCATCTTTTCTTTCTTCTGCAATTGTAATTAAGTTGTCAACATGAGTTGTACTACCAGAAGGACCAGCAATGATTAAACCTACATCTACAGTTTCGCCATCTTCAAACTTCTCGTAAGCAGTTTTTAATTGACCTGTAGTTACAGTTGAACCATTTGAACCACCAGCCATTGAGTCATTAGTTGGTGTATCTACAGCTGTGTAAGTTGTACCTGAAGCTGCGTTACCCCAATTTGAACCGCTTGAGTTGTGGTCTGTCCACCAAATGTACTTAGATTTGTTTTTAATTACATTTGGATAATAGTTGTCATCTCCTTGTGGAGTTTTTGCATCAGAAGCTTTTGATACTTTTGAAAAAGTTTCTAATACTGTACCAGGAACACCTGAAATACCACCGTCTTCGTCAATGACTACAATGTGTATCTCATCATTAGCACCGTTTCTAGTTGAAACATAGCTTGAAGTTCCAGGAGCACCATCTACTGAATCGTAGTATCTCCATCTTCTTTTGATTGAAGCATTGTCAACAAAAGCAGTTTTAAGACCGCCAGCACCTCTAGGATGTTGAACGATTGTTAAATCATTTGTTGAAATTGCTGTTACTCTATATTTTTCTCCTGAGTCAAAATCTGAACCAGAAGCAGTAGTTGAAAATTCAATGATGTCGCCAACATTGAAATCTGTGCCATCATCAACAGTTACAGTTGTATCTCCAACTGCTAATGTGTCATCTACTAAGCTTGTTGTTGTTTCTTCATAAGCGGTTGCTGAAGGACAAGTAGAAACAAGTAAGTTATTACCGTAAGTACCTGCGCTTCTAGCTGCAAAAGTCGCTGAGCCAGCCGAACCACCTGAAGCATAGTTATTTTCGTAATCATCCACATTTTTAATCAACACACCAGTAGATGATGTAGTTGCATTAACGGCAGATGTTTGGGTAGCTCGCACCACTCTAAGAGCGTTAGAATATTGTAAGAAGTTGGCAGCGCTGAACCAATACTCAAAGTTATTTGAGTCAGGTTTGCCAAAGGTATCTACTAATTCTTGTTCGCTAGATATTGCTACGATTTCATCCAATGGACCGTTGTTCGCCACAATAGCGACAGCACCGATTGAAGTTGACACCGCAGGAATGATTCTAGTTAAATCTCTTTCCTGGACGAGAACACCTGGTGATACTTGAAATGCCATAGGTTTTCTCCTTTAATTAGCTAATTATTTCCTAATATCATAATTTGTATTTCAATATTCGTATTATTCATACGCCCATATTCAAACTTATTCACTTGTAGATATTTATAATATACGCAAACTACACATTTACCAACCCTTACGAATATCAACAGGATGCCAAACTGTACCATATTCATCTACTTCGGATTTTTCGTGGTCTGGTGTACCATCATCTATAAAACCAAATGGCGCCATATCTTGTTCAATTAATGCTTGTTGTTCTTCATATAATTGATTTCGAATATTTGAGTTAGATAATTCTTTAAAGTATTGTTGGTTTGATAACCAGCCAAATATGACTAAACACATCATAAGGTCATCATTACACCCGTCCTCCGCCATCCAGGAGTTACCACGCCTACTAAAAGTTGACATCTCCTCTATGAGTTGAAAGTCATTTAATATCATTTTATCTGATTCAATAAGTGTTTTTGCACTTTGACAACCTAGGGCTTTTACTTGTTTTGTCATACGAACACCAATAGATGTACCTCTACCACTAAACATTGCACCTAAAACTTGACCTGCTCGGCCTCTTTGTGTGGTCATCATCATATTATCATATTCTAATTCCATGTGCATAATTTCAGATACCTGTTGTCCTATATCGTTAACTTCTACTAACACATGAGCGTGATTATAACCTTTACATACTTGTTCTACAATACTTGGAAATACATGAGGTTTAATTTCATTATTTTTATATGTACAGACTACTTCATATGGTATTTTTGTAACATCAAATATTACAAACGCTGAATAGTCTTTACCTGTTCCACGAGCCACATCAACTGTACAAGTATATAATCTGTCTTTTTCTGGCCGTTTGAACATCTGTAGTCCGTTTTTACTCTCTATCGCCGGTATGTAAGGGGTCGCTTTAATTTTTGCCGGCGATATAAGAGTGTCAACCGAACCTAAAAACTCACATTCAAATTCTTGTTGAAACTGCTCAGGTGAGGTGTTTCGTATGGTCGTTTCTTTCCATTTTTCATCTCTACCAGGAACTTCTGACCAATGTACTTCGATTGGCACATAATCATTTTGTTTATTAATTGCATCAATCCATAACTTGTAATACATATTCATACCGTGTGGTGTTGATACAATAATCATCTTTGTATTTTTACCTGATGAGATTGTAGGATAAACTGAACTAAAAAACATTTCGGCAATATTGGCCGGTACGAAAGCAAACTCATCTAAGAAAATAATATTAAATGAACCACCTCGAATTGCACTTGAAGATGTGGCAGCTGCAACAATGGTAGATTTGTTTTCTAACTCAATGTTACCTTTGTTCCAGTTAATTACTCCTTGTTGCATCCATTTTGGAAGATTCTCATATGCGAGTTGCAATCTTCCGAGAATATCTCTTGCTGTAGATGATTTGTTTGCCAATATAGCAATATTAGAATTAGGATTAAATAACGCATAGTGAAGTAGATATGAAATTGTTGTAGTAGATTTACCTGACTGTCTTGGTAGTTTACAGATAGTAAATCGGTTATCGTGTATGGTTCTTACAATATGTTTTTGAAAGTCCCACATTTTAAATGGTACTAGGCCTTCATCAAGTGAAACCACCTGAACATAATTCACCATAAAATAAATTGGGTCTTTTTCACACTTTTGATATTCTTTAATTTCTTCTTTAGAGAATTCAACTGGTGTGTTGACCTTTTTTAAATTGGGATTTCCTAAGTATGCGTCACTCATTTATTATTATACCTTCTATATGCGTGTACCCTAATTTAATGGCAGCCTGTATTCTACTGCTACCTTTATGTACTGCATATCTATGTTCATTGTAAGGTTGATTTGCAGCTCCCATACGAGGAGTTTCAGATATTTCTTTTTGTAGTATCTCTATTGGATTTATCATTTCTTCGCCGTCTAAAATGGCCTGCAATGCAAGTCCATTTTTAACATAGTTTAAATCACTTATCTGAAATATCTTTTTCTTTTGATTCTGTAGCTTTGCCTTCAATAACTTTGTCATCATTTTTTAACATCTTTTGTAATTCGGCAGTAGAACCTACAAACAATGCGTTCTTAATATTTGCATTGGCTGTTTTAGGTACTTCTTTTAAATCTTTTAATTTCTTTTGTAAATCTTGTAGTTTATCTACTGTATCAGCCACATTTTTAATTAATGCACCTGCAACTTCATAAGCTCTTGGATGTTGGCCTTCTCTTGCCACTTCTAAGATACCATCAATGGCTTCTTGTCCTCTTTCAATAAGATTATAATAGTTTTCTCTACTATATTTGTAATCATTATCTACATCAGGAGATTTTTCATCTTCTTTACGAGGCACCGGCGCCTTAAACTCTTTCTTTTCTTCTGGAGTTTTAGCCGGTTCTAAACCTAAGATTTCATTTACTTTATTTTCTAAACTCATAATACTATTTATTAATTTAATTTAAGTCTTCATCTGGATGAATAAACACAGTATTTAAAATTAATCTAAAATCTTTATCGAAAGGATTTGAACTTGTGTGATAATGACCATCAGAAACTACCATTCTTCCAAACTTAGGTTTTACTCTGGCTATTTCTGTTAACTTAGCATTAGTATTGATAGTAAAATCTCTTTCTTTAAAGAATACAGTATCACCATCACTATCACTTAAATAAAGTATAATTGATATATGTCTTTTAGGTTCATCTATATGAGGTATATTATAAAATTTATTTTTTTCCTTTATATATGGAGATTTCATTAACAAATTTAGTTTCATTCTATCTAAAACATAATTTTTATAATCAGGAAAATGTTTATTAAAAGCTGTTGTAACCATAGGTACTAAATGAGGATATGCTTCAGAATTAGCAAATGTACCTTTTACTCTTTCTCTATGTTGAACTACTACAGCGTGTACCCATTGAAGTGTATTAATTGAATTTTCAGTTTTTAAAGTACCAAAAGCTTTATCTCTTTTTGAAATTGATGCTACATCATCTTTTGAAATATCTTTAGACATATAAAAAGGAAAATTAACATGGTTAAAATCAAATAAATTTCCTGTTTTAAAATTTATCAAATTACATTCATTTAGTGTCGAACAAAAATATTTTTCATCAAAAACATTATCTAATACTTTAATCATTTAAAACTCCGTTCAATTATCAAACATCTTCATCAGTCGTTACATTATAACTTTTTCCGTCTTCAAAAAATGTTATAGTTGTTGTAAAACCAAAGTCATCATCCGCATCTGCACTTGTCGGATTAGGTACTACAGTAATTCTTTCTTCTCTAGCTGATGTTGTATTAGTATCCGTATATAAATCAGCCTGAGTTTCTTTAATAACTTTCTGTGTTTGAGCTGGACCGTATAAGTAAGTCTTCGCTGTAAAATTCAATGTATATATCACAGCTCGTCTAGTTGTAAAGTCACCACTATAACTATCTTCGTAGTTAACAGTATTTAGTACAATAGGAACATCTCTTTTTATATTCAATTCTGGTACTTGATTAATTGTAACTGTATAATCAGGTTGAAAATATGGTAAAATCTGTTCAACAATTTGTAAGCCACTTTCAGCAGTCGCTGTAAAAATATATAGACTATAATCTATATTATAAGGTACTGGTGTGTAATTATAATTCATTACTTTACCGTCATCACCAGATTGTACTGTTCTAAATTTTTGGGTTTTTGTTAACTTACGACTTGAATCATAAGAAATACCTGTAATCTCAAAACTCATTCTTGGTAATGTGATTGCAAATTCTCTTTCATCCAAATTAGGTTTTTGGTCTAATCTAACTAAAAACTTTTCTTTAGGTGCATATGCAAGAGGCACTCGAATAGATTGAACAACATTATTTGAACTATCTGTTCTTTTAATTTGTATGTTATTAAAAAGTTGACCAAAAGCAATGGTCATCTTTCTCATACTTTCGTTATAAAAATATCCAAACATTATCCGAAGTCAACCTCTCCAAAAGGATTTCTTTCTGTGAAATCTAATATATCATCAGCCGTATCTGCTGTGTTAAATCCGGCCTCATTGTCTAAATCTAAATTATCTGCATATGGCGATTGTGTTTGTATTGCATAAGTTTCAAGTAAGAAGAAATTACTATCACCACTTGCACTATCATTTTCTAATAATAAAGAACCTGATTCTGCTTCAAGTGTAACTTGATGTGCTAATTGGTCTAATGTGTATTGGTCTTCAGCACTATCAATATCTGTAACACCTGTATTTAATCTTTCTGAACTGTATTCCCACCTTCTTGCTCTTAATTTATAAACAGGTAAATTGCCTAATTGAAAGAACGGCTCTTGGTCTTCTACAAAACTAATTTCAAAAAATGAATTCATTAATGGGTAGTAAATAATATCGCCTTCGTTAGGTCTACCCTCTTTAATCATTGTATGGTTCGAATCAACGGCATTATTCCATCTCCTTTTAGATAAAACAAATGTTGTGTCTTCTCTAATTTCTAAACCGAATTTATTAATTAATTCTCTTTCGCCACTAAAGCCATCACTTGTTTCAACATACATTTCAATTAAATATGAATCATCAAATTTAGAAAGTGTGTCTTCGCCTAATATTAAATCTTGGTTGACTAAAGTACGAGGTAGGTAATATACATCATGTCCGTATATTTTTAATCCTTCAATGATTAAATCTTCATGTAGTCTTTGTTCATTGGTATTGCCAATGCCGTTTCCGTTTTGAAAAAAGTGATTAACGGCCATGGCATTATCCTATCATCATTGCTGGATTTAACTCAAATGTGCTTCTAATTTCCGTTTCTAGTTTTTCAATATCTTGTAAAGCTTCGGAGAATATTTGTTGGCCGTTTAATGTTACACCACCAACCATAGCAACACCATTGAATTTAGATAAATTTGCTCCCCATTGTTTTTTAAATAAGGCAGTTGTATATCTTTTTAAGTAAATGTCATTATAAACATCTGTATAATTTTCTGGATCCAATTTTCTATAACATTCAATTACCAAATATTCATCTGTAGTTAAATCGTTTGTCCAGTCCATATCAATGTATAATCTGTTATCGTGTTGATTAAAACGAATTGGTTTTTCACCAACTAAAACATGGTCTAAGAAATCTAAGTGTCTTAATACTACATCATAGTTTATAATACTTGTTGATGAGAAATCATAAAGGTCATTTAATCTTAATTGGTATCTAACATCAAATAAGTTTAGATTACCTTTATCTGAAAAAGGAAAAATATTAATTACTGAAATAATTGATTCTGGTACGACCAAAAAGTTATTGTCTTCATACCAAGTAGTTGATACTGAATTCTTTGTTGCTGTTTCTGAACTAGGATTAATAGCGGCCAAACGAGTCTTATCGGCTGAAGTCAACTTATATTTTAAGTATGTTCTTCTAATACCGTCATAGTGATATTGTGCGAAATATTGTAATGCCTCATCAATTCTGTCTTCTAGTTGGTCATCACTAGCATTGACTTCGATAACAGGCTTACCTAAATTTCGTAAGCAATATTGTTTTAGTGTTTCTCTACTTGTTGGATTCGCCATTCTATAACCCTTGTTTTACCTTTTCAGGTATATTTATAATAAAAAATTAGTGTTATCCTAACGCAACAGCTTGGGCAATAGCAAATGGTCTTGTAGCGACTGATACGCTATTTACTTGCACATCTGTAGTAAAGTTAGCTGTACCTGAACCTGTAACATTTACAACACTTGTTAAAGAACCACTTGACATAGAAGCTGTTCCGTCTGTTATTGTGCCACCTGTAATTGTTCCAGAACCTGTGATACTTCCAGCACCTGTGATATTACCACCTGTAACTGTTAATGTGCCATCTGTAAGTGTGGTTGATGTTAAACTTGTTAAACCTGCAATTGTTGTTGATGTAGCGCCTAGTGAAATAGATGTACTACCTATAGTTACATCTGAATTTGATAGTGAGGCATTTGCAATATTTGTTAATGTGTTATCAGGACCATTAATTGTTTTATTTGTTAATGTGTCTGTAGTATCTTTAAGAACAATCGTACCTGAAGCATTTGGTAAAGATATACTTCTATCGGCTGTTGGGTCAACAACTGTTAAAGTTGTTTCGAAATTGTCATCTGTTGCGCCTTCAAATATAAATGCGTTTTGTATTTCTACTGCTGTAGAATTAACAGTAGTTGTTGTGCCGTTTACAGTTAAGTTGCCTGTTATAGTTGCACTACCACCTACAGTCAAAGCACCTGTAATATCAACTGCTTCATTTAATTGAATTGAAGTCGAGTCGCTAGATGAAACTGATGTGCCACTAATTTGTAACGCTGTAGATTGAATACCACTTGTACCGTTACCTATTAAGATTGAATTAGATGTAAGAGTAGTAACACCTGTACCACCAAATTCAACACCAATAGTTTCACCGGTTTGATACTCGGCAATACCTGTGGGAGTACCACTTGTAAAGACTAATCTAATTGGTGTTTTATCTGCCATTCATTCCCCCTAAAACAAAAACGCCGGATTGTTATCATCAAAGGCAGCTGCTCCACCACCTAAGACTGGACTTTCTAATCCACTTGAATTTGTATAAACTTCTGTAAAGTTAGCTGCACTTGTATTTATGTTGAATCCTAAATTTGTAGCAACTGTGCCTAAACCTAAAGTATTCGTAAATATTTCTACATTTTTTTGTATTTTTCTCGTAAATGTAAAATCTCTAAATGCTGAACTTAATTGACCAACATCATAACTGTTATGTGTATCTGGTGTTATATCTGTTGTGACACTTGTTAAATCAGCCGCACCAGCAGTTATTGTAATTGTTTTTGTAGTACCTATACCGGATGCTGTTACACCTGTACCTACAAAGTTTAAAGTTGTTGCGCCGGTCGATAAAGAAGAACCCTCATCTTGTACAGTTAAAGCTGATGCACTAGCACCACCGATTTCTTTAATTGTGCCGCTGTCATTAATATAAAATTTCTGATTTGAAGTATCAACGGCTACTTCGCCGCTAACAATATCACTTGTTGTTGGTTGAGCAGTTCCTCTTTTGAGTTTAATTACTGTAGCCACAAAAATCTCCTAATTATATCAATTATTAAAATGTTCCACCATCAATTGCTGTAACTGTAACATTACCTGAAGATACTGCAAAGTTATCGGAACTAAATGAAGCTGAACCAATATTTGATGTTGATGCTAATTCACCAGTAATTGTTAGTGTACTGCCTGAAATTGTTGCATCAATACCTTCACCACCATTAATTGCAAGTGACGAACCTAAACCAACTGCAACTGTAGTTGAACTATCATCTGAGAAAGTAACTGTTGAATTTGCTAATTGATTGTTTGCAATAGTGCCTACAAGTGAACTTGTTGGATAACTTGTTGCATCTGATAAGTCAAAAGCTGGTGTTGCATCTGTGTCGCCTAAGTTAAATGTGATACCACCAATTGAAATTGTTGAATTACTTAACTTCGCATTTGCAATTGAACCAGCCAACATTGCATTTGTAATACCTAATGCTTTGACTTGTAACGCATCACTTGATACTTCAATTGAACTGTCATCTACTTCTACATCTAATTGATTACCTGTTTTACTTAGAGCTGCACCAGCGCTAATTTGACCTGCACCTGAGAATTGCGAGAATGTGATGTTTGTTGTACCGAATGTTGGAACACCATTATGTGTAGCGACATAACCGTTATCTGCGTTATTTGAACCTTGTTCTACAAAGAAGAAAGTACCGCCAGTTAATTCAGCAGCTGTGTCAGCATCTGGACTTCTTGTTAATACAAAAGCTGTAGAACCATCACCTACTGTAGTAACTGTGTAAATACCATTTTGTGTTTGTGTAGTTTGGTCTTTAATAAGAACTCTATCACCTTGACTTGGTGTTACGCCGTCAATTGATAAAGCGCCATTTGAACCAGCAGTTAAAGTACCTGCACCATTGTCATATGTTGCTGATAAGTTTGCTGTTGTAGCAACTGATACTGATTCTTTAACATCTAAACCATTTACAACACCATCAACATATGATTTGTTAGCCGCATCATTGTCAGCTGTTGGAGTTGCAACATTAATAATTTTATTTGAATTAACATCAACATTACCTGTGCCATTAGCATCTAATACTAAATCGCCATTTGAATCTGTAGATGAAATTGTGTTACCATTAACTCTTACATTATCAACATCTAATTGTGTTATACCAGCTATTGATGTTGAAGATGCACCTAAGGCAACTTCAGTTGTACCAAAAGTAACTGAACTGTTTGTTAATGAACTATTAGCAATATCAGATAGTGTATTTGAAGAACCACTAATTGTTTTATTTGTAAGTGTTTCTGTTCCTGCTAAAGTAGCAAATGAACCATCACTTAAAGCTGTATTAAATTCAGCAGTAGTACCTGTTAAAGTACCTTCTGATAAATCTAAAGTTAATGTGTTGTTAGCACTATCAATAGTTTTATTGGTAAGTGTTTCTGTTCCTGCTAATGTAGCAAAAGAACCGTCTGATAATGCTGTATTAAACTCAGCAGTTGTACCAGTTAAAGTACCTTCTGATAAATCTAATGTTAGTGTGTTTGAAGCACTATCAATTGTTTTGTTTGTTAGTGTATCTGTTGAAGTTTCTGTTACAACATTTGAATCTAAGTTTACAGAAATTGTATCACCAGTTACGGCAGTAGTAATACCAGAACCACCTGTAATTTTAAGTGTGTCTGATAATAAATTGATTGTTGCCGCTGTTGATGATTCATCAACAATAGTTAAAGTAGTTGCAACGCTAGCTGTTCCAGCTGCTGTTAATCTACCTTGTTGGTCTACTGTGAAAGTTGGTATAGATGTAGCAGAACCATAAGAACCTGGAGTTACTGCTGTGTCATCTAAGTCAATTGAAATTTCATTATCTGTAACACTTGTTGTAATACCTGTGTCACCTGAGAATGTAATTGTT
>Ga0222715_10005064_pt1 | contig 11313 bp, 10 predicted proteins | sample C33_9DmetaG_FD_165056 | JGI IMG/M metagenome (GOLD analysis project Ga0222715, IMG submission 165056) | Estuarine water microbial communities from San Francisco Bay, California, United States - C33_9D | ecosystem: Environmental > Aquatic > Marine > Unclassified | place: USA: California... | reverse complement strand
AAAAGTTATGATACACATTTTAGATGAAAATCAAATAGCAGAAAACTACGAAAAGTTTCGTAAGTTAATTAACCAAACGTTTACAGGTGAGAGATTAGAAGCTCTTAACAAAATGTATGACCATCTTGAAGATAGAATTATCCTTACTCCTGCATCATCAACCGAACATTTCCACAACGCATTTGCTGGTGGATATGTTGACCACGTATTGAGAGTTACGAGAAACGCAGTTAAGGTATTCGATTTACATACTGAGTTAGGAATCGGTGATGGTGGATACGATAAAGAGACTGTAATCTTTACAGCACTCCATCACGACTTAGGTAAAGTTGGTAACGCTGATGAGAGTTGGTACATCCCAAATGATTCACAATGGCATGTTGAGAATCAAGGAAAGATTTACAAAACTAATCCATCAATGCATTGGATGAATTTGAATGATAGAACATTTTGGATGTTGAATCATTTTGGAATCAAAATATCAGAGGTAGAATACTTAGGTATCAAACTTACTGATGGATTGTATGATGATGCTAACAAAGAATATTATATCGCATACAATAAAGATAACTCATTAAAGACTGGATTACCATTTGTAATGCACCAAGCTGATATTATGGCTGCTAGATTCGAAAACGAAAGATGGATGAAGATGAAGCAAGGTGAGCTCACTACGAAGAACGTAGGTGGTAGACCAACTAAGAAACAAAAATTAGAAAACGTAACTATGCCGGAGAAGATTGATTTTAAATCTATCTTTGGTGAAGTAGAGGAAGCATAATTATGGAATTATTATTCATAGTAATATTATCAGTTTCAACCTTACTATTAGGATACACAACATACAATCTCCTTCGTAAAAACGAAGCATTGGAAGATGAAATAGAGTTTGCAGATAAGTATTTAGAATCAACATTCACATCTATGAAAAACGCATATGATAGAATGAAGAAAGTAGATAGATTAGGTTCTTTTGAGGCTGATGATGAGAGTGGGTATATCTTTGACGAGATTAAATCCGCATTGGAACAATTAAACGAAACATATAACTTAGATGCCGAGGAAGAGAAAGAGTAAAAGGTATTTCACAAAGATTACTGAGATTGCTATTAACGCATATAATGGATGTGATGACCAACACCTAAAAAATAAAATATACAATAGGTTTATTCATTACCCATTTGATAAAATGGCGGAGAATGTAATTCATACCTATAAAACATATTATTTTGATGTACCATATGAGGACGTTAAGGCAAATGTAGTTGCGTTTCTCAATGAAAAGATTCATAAGTTTAATGGTGATAATGGTAGAGCATTTTCATATTTTACAGTCGTAGCAAGAAACTATTTGTTCAATGAAAACAACGCCAACTATGCTAGAATGAAATCTAGAGATGATTTAACCAAAGTTGATTCATCTCGTAATATTGTTAATGAGGTGGTTAGTCAACAAATGCAAGAATCTAAATCAGATTTTATAGACCACTACACTCAATATATTGATTATCATTTGGATGATTTATTTGTAAAAGATAGAGATAAAGCAATCGCTGATTCTATAAATGAGTTATTTAAAAACAGAAACGATTTATATTCGTACAATAAGAAAGCACTTTATATACTTATTAGAGAGAGAACTGGAGTTCATACTCAGTATATCACAAAGGTAGTTGGTAAATTAAAACTTATTTATGCAGAACTTTATACTGAGTATAACAAAACAGGTCATATTACAGTGATGTATAAATTAAAGGATAGTAATGGATAAGGATACTGAATTATTTAAAGGTAAAACATTTTCAGATATCATGTCGGATATCTACAATAATTCTAAAAAGAAAGATAGACAGTTAAAACTTCTAATCGCTCAATTAGAACCATTGGTTAAAAATATAAACGATGCAACGGTTGTAGTTCCATTGATTAAGGAGTATATGGAAGTATCTGTTAAGAACGATGAACAAATTGTAAAACTTGCAGCAATCGTTCAAAGAATGATGAAAGACGCTAACTCAGATGAAATGGGTGGTGGTTTAGGATTATCTGAAGAAGAGAAGAAACAACTTTTAGAAAATGCAAAGGCAATAGATGCTAAAATAGATTCTCTTCAAAACGAAGGAGATGAATAATGGCAGCATCGGGCACACTCGTAACAAGTGGAACGGTTACATCAATAACACTTACTGACAACAACCCAAATACCGTTCTTAGTATAGCAGTAAGAACGCAAGGTGTGGGTAGTAGTTTAACCGCGTATCCACTGGATGCAAACATTAAAAGAGTACCATTAATTGGTGAACAAGTTGTTGTAATTAAAGGAACATCTCCTGGTAAAACTCCTGGTAAACAGACAACCCGTTCTTATTATCTAAATCCAACTGCAGTACAATTGAACGTTCATAATAACGCACTACTCAACGCAGATAGTGTGGGTTTCTCAGGTGTTGGTATTGGAGTTCCAACTGGATTTGAAGAAAGAGATGATGTTGGTTCATTACAACCATTCTTAGGCGATGTTCTAATAGAGGGTAGGTTCGGACATTCATTAAGATTTGGATACACCCCACTGTTATCAATAACATCTAAAAGACCAAGTTGGAATGCACCAGGTAAGGTGTCCGAGCCAATCACTATATTATCTAATGGTAGAAAATCTGGTGGTAGTTTCAATAAATTTATTATAGAAGATATTAACGATGATTTATCATCGATATGGTTAACATCCAAACAACAACTAAAATTAAAACCATCTCAGAAAAAAATAGGTGATGGTGTTAAAAATCCAAACTTATGGAAAGACCCATCAATTGTATTAAATTCAGATAGGTTATTTTTAAATGCAAGAGATGAGCGAGTAATCATATCTGGTAAGAAAGATATTGTAAACGCAACTCCTAAATGGGCGATGGAGATGGATAAATTTTTCACCCTTATGGAAGATTTGGTAAGTGAGTTGGTAGATTTAACTTCGGCTAAAGCAACATATACAACTGGTGTAGGCCCAACTGGCCCTGCTACAAATGCTGCTAAAGTTAAAAAGATTTTCGATGAACTAAAAAAGATGAAACAATAAAATGCCTGCAATCTGGCCAACATTCCAATCCAGCGTAGCTCCTTACTTAGATGATGTTAAGAAGGAGAAAACTTTAAAGCAAACTGCTAAGAAGATTGCTGATGAGTATCACAAAGCTGTTGCTACTGCCAACATAATATTAATACCTGGAAACATACCAATGAAACGACCATCTTCAAAGGGTATTGAAGATGCTATAGCCGATGCGTTGGAGAAGATTTACAAATCGGAAAAGAAACCAATGCCATCACACTTTACACCTTGGGCTAACGAATTGGTTAAGTATTGGAGTAATGTTGAGTTTAGTCCAGCACCACCTCCTGTAACACCACCACTCATACCAAATCCAACATTGTTGGCTACTCCAAACAAAATTAACAAAGTTTTAAATGGTGGTGTAGCCGCAACAATTCAATCAGGATTATTTGCAGCTTGGAACAATCCACCTGTAAGTACACCTATGGGTAATATTATATGTGGAAAGATGATTACAACATTCACAGCACACTTAGCTAGTATTAGTGGAAAGTATGATGGGGCATTACCCCCACCATCACCACCAACACCCACACCATTTCCTTGGGTTGGTGTAGTATAAAACAAAACAATTTGATATTTATATAAAAGTATATTATTATGAAGGCAAAAGAATTAGCACAATTATTAGAAGTAATCATTAGAAAAGTGGTAAGGGAAGAACTTAAACCAATCTTAAAAGAGGTTAAACAAAGTTCTAAACCAGTTATTAGAGAGCGTGTAGTAGATAATAGTAAGATAACTAAAGACCCATTAGATATTTCAGGTCTATTAGAAACTAAAAAACCTAAAACACAAAAGTTCTCAGAAAACCCATTACTAAATGATATGTTAAATGAAACTGCTGAAAGTGGTGAGTGGAGAAATATGGATTCTACGTTTACATCACAACAAGCACAGGGATTTAACAGAACACAAATGGCTGAGATGTTAGGATATGGCGATGGTGTTGCAACCACCACAAATATGACACCAACCTTAGACCCGGATGGTAAACCTATGAATGTTAATATTGAGGGCACTGCAGTTGGTGATGCTTTAACAAGAGATTATTCTTCATTGATGAAAACCATCAATGCTAAGAAGGGGAAATAATAAATGGCTAAACAACGTAAAGAATATTCGTATCAAACTTTAGATTTACAACCTGATGTAGCGATTGGGGTAATGCTACCTTTTGGTAAACCAAAGGGTTTGTTTCAGTTAAGTTATACAACCGAACAACAGGCCGTATCTAATCTAAAAAGTTTACTATTAACTCGAAAAGGTGAACGAGTGTTTCAACCTAACTTTGGTTCTGATGTTTATTCTTTAATGTTTGAAAACATTAATAGTGATTTATCATCAACACTAGATGAATCTTTACGAGAAGATATAGAATATTGGTTACCTTACATAATTATTGATGATATAGCTATTGAAGTTATAGAAGATAGAAATTATGTTAGGATAGAACTATCTTTTAGAGTTACCGAACAAGGTGCTAACCAACAAATAATTCTATTTATAGATAATGCGGGAACTACCACAATAGAATAGGTTTAAAAATGGCAAAAAAAATTAACAATGATTTAGTACAAAAAGATGTATCGTTAATAGGTAGAGACTTTGGCGAGATTCGTAAGAATCTAATAGATTTTTCAAAAAACTATTTTCCAAACACCTACAATGATTTTAACGAAGCATCGCCTGGTATGATGTTTATGGAAATGGCATCGTATGTAGGTGATGTACTTTCTTTTTACACAGATACTCAATTAAGAGAATCAGTTTTAACAAACGCTGAAGAAAGTTCAAATCTATTTAATCTAGCAGCGGCATATGGTTACAAACCTAAAAATTATGTACCTGCCACAACTAACTTAGATGTATTTCAATTAGTTCCATCTAAAGGAAGTGGTGATGATGTAAGACCTGATTTTGATTATGCATTAAAAATAGTAGAGGGTATGCAGGTAGGTTCATCCGAAAACAATGATGTAAACTTTATAGCATCGAAAAACATTGATTTTGCATTCTCATCATCATTTGATACAACGGAAGTATCCGTATATCAAGTTGATGAAAACACAAATGAACCTATATACTATTTGTTAAAGAAAAAAGTAAAAGTATCAAGTGGTACTGTTGAAACAAAAACATTTACATTTGGTTCTCCAAAGATTTATGATAAGATTAAGATAGAAGAACCTAACTTTATAAGAATCAAATCAATAACTGATGATGATAGAGATGAATGGACACACGTACCATACTTAGCACAAGACACTGTATTTGAACAGATAGAAAATAATGAAGATAACTCAACTGCGTTTGTAGAGTATAGTGGTGATACACCATACCTCTTAGAATTAAAGAGAGTACCTAAAAGATTTATTACAAGATTCGAAGATAGTGGGGTAGTTGTAATCCAATTCGGTGCTGGTATATCACAAAATGCGGATGAAGAGATTGTACCAAATCCAGATAATGTGGGTTCTAATCTATACAGAATCGTTGGTGATTTAGACCAGGGTATTGACCCATCTAACTTTTTATATACTAAAACATATGGTGTCGCACCATCTAACACAACACTAACCGTTGAGTACTTAGTTGGTAATGGTATAGTAGATAATGTTACTGCTAAAGATTTAACAAACATAGTATCCATAGATACATCATTTGCAAATGAACGAAATTTAGATAGTACCGTAACTGGATTTATCAGAAACTCAGTAGCAGTTACAAACCCAGAACCAGCGCGAGGTGGTCGTAGTGAAGAAACATTAGAAGAAATTCGTAACAACGCAATGTCGTTCTTTGCTGCTCAAAACAGAACTGTAACTAGAGAAGATTATGTTATGAGGTGTTACGCATTACCACCACAATTTGGTTCTTGTGCAAAAGCATACTTATCACAAGATTATCAGATTGAAAACAAAAAATCAGATGGTACTACTATATCATCTGAGATACCAAATCCATTGGCATTAAATTTATACACAATGGGTTATGATGATACTAAAAAGTTAGTACCTCTAAACCCTGCAACAAAGAACAATCTTAGAAACTATATATCATATTATAGAATGTTAACAGATGCAGTTAACATAAAAGATGCACATATTATTAACATTGGTATTGATTTTGAAATTACGGTGTTACCACAATATAATTCAAACGAAGTTCTTTTAAGATGTATAAATGCATTAAAAGAATATTTTAATATTGATAATTGGAGAATTAATGAACCAATTCAACTATCTAAAATTTATGTATTATTAGACAAGGTAGATGGTGTTCAAAGTGTTGTGAGGCCTGATAAAGATGGGATTGGTGGTTTACAAATATATAACAAATTTAATGGTAACTATTCACCTAACAAATATAGTATTAATAATGCTACAAAAAATGGTGTAATTTATCCAGCGTTAGACCCATCAATATTTGAAGTAAAGTTTCCAAATTCCGATATTAGAGGACAAGTGATAACACAATCATTCTAAGGAGATATAAAATGATATATAGAATATACGGACAGAAGGATACTACAATTTACGAGCTAAGCTGGATTAGGCATCAGAACACAGGTAATGATGAGATATTGGAGATAACTAAATTCTATGTTTTAGGAAGTGACCCTTTGAAGTTGCTTGGTAATACTAGAATACTTACTCAATTTGATTTAACACCAATATCTGATTTGATTTCAAATGGTGATATATCTGGTACAAAAAAATTCTATCTTAATTTAACATCTATTGATGAGGTCGAAGTTGAATCAGAATATACATTAGACGTAAGACAGGTTTCTGAGAGTTGGTCAAATGGTATTGGTAGTTTTAATACAAACCCCCCCAATACCAATGGTTCTTCATGGACACACAGACATGATAATATATTATGGAATGTTTCATCCGCACAAACCTTCAATGGTATCAGACAAATTGTAGTTCCAACTGAAGGTATCGTATTATACGAAGGATTTTCTGAAGGAACTGGTTCTTTATTTTTAACACAATCAATCAATGATATTAGGGGTAACTCCCCATCCATATCTATAAGTGATGATAGATTACTTATATCCGCATCAAATTACGCAGGTACTACATTAGTATTCCCAGCACAATTAGATGAGAACCAAACATATGGTGTTCAGTTTCAAATCGACCCTGGTTCGTTTGATGATATACAATTTAGAGTTTTAGATGCAGATGGTGTTTTAAAAGCAGATGGTGATTATGAAGGTTTTGTAGGTAGAATTACAACACCATCAACACAATCGTTTGATTTAACATCCACAACAGCAGGGGAGTATCAATTACAATTTACATTCTTCGATGGTAGTGGTGATGGAACATCAACGACTGGTTCATTTGATGAGATATATGTTTATGAAAAAACTGGAAATACACTTGCGTATGAAACCTTTGCATTTAATGAAGGTGATTTTCAATTAAGAAATGTTGTTAAAAACACCAATCTAAAATTACCACGTATGTTTGCATCACAATCTAAATTAAATTTATATGCAGATAATATTGGTGGTGGTGATGCAACATACATTGAAACTCTATCAACCAATTTAGAATATACTTTAAGTTGTGAGGTTGACCCGGGTGATTATCCTGAAATAGGATTTACTATATACGACCCAAATGGTTTAAAATACAGAAGTGGTGTTACAAGCTTATCTTCATCATTTACAACACCTCAAACGCAATCGATAGTATTTACACCACAAGTTGCGGGTGATTATATATTCACATACACATTCTTTGATTCAGGTTCAGCAGGTGCAAGTGGTTCATTGGATAACTTTAAATTAGTATATTCAGGTTCAGTAACTGCCCCACCACAAATTGAAGCTGGTTACTATAAAAACGCAGGTGGTGCAACGTGGTACACTTCATCAGTAAGTAACACCACCGTATCTCAAACATTTAACAAATACACTAAAGATTTAAATGTTGATGTTACTGATTATGTTAATGATTGGTTAAGTGGTAGTAGAGAAAATAATGGATTCCTTATCAAAAGACCTGCAGCACAAGAAAGTAATTCTATTAAATATGGCCAATCTAAATTCTTTTCAAATGAAACCAATACAATTTATGTACCTACATTAGAAGTAAGATGGACTACTGGTTCATTTGAAACTGGTTCACTAAGTGAACTTACTGATGATAACATTACATTATACGTTAAGAATATACTTACTGAGTATAAGGAAACTTCTAAAGCAAAACTTAGATTAGTTGGTAGGGCTAAATATCCACAAAGAACATTCTCTGATACATACCCATATACTACTATTAAATATTTGCCGGAAACTACTTATTATCAAGTAAAAGATGTAGAAACTAATTTATCAATAATTCCATATGATACAACTTACACAAAAGTGAATTGTGATTCAACTGGAAACTATTTTGATTTTTGGTTTAACACTCTTCAACCAGAAAGATTCTATCGTTTTGATTTCAGAGTAGATAGAAATGGAAAAAGTGAGTACTTTGAAGGACCTATATTTAAAGTGGTTAGATAATGGCAGAAACAAAAGTAGATAAAGTTGCAGAAAAGGTAGAGAGACGGGATATTCGAAGAAATTTCTCTAATCAAATTATATCCTATGGATTGCCTGAAGATGGTAAGTTAAAATATGGATATAAGAGGTTACCTGCGCAATCGGTGGTATACTCAGCAGAATCCTATGATAAATCTATTGATAGATTATCAACCGAATTAATATCAAATGTGGGTGATTTAAGAATTACCGAACAAACATTAAATTATGTACAATTTCTAACACCATCTGGTGAACCTGAATTTGAAGATACGTTTAGTGGTAGATACGCAATAACCGATGGTGCAGCTGAAGTTCCAGGTGGTGGTAAGTCTTGGAGTGGATTTATGGATAACCACTATATTAACCCATATGTAGCTCCCGGTAGTGTTTCATCATTCGCAAACCATAGAGATAATTTTAAGCATGGTGGGTATCGTACCATCCCATTTGATAAGGCTGAAGAAGGCCCTGATTTAGAAAATGGTGGTTATGTAATCACACAAGAACTTAAAGATAGTGGTAAGAGTTTAAAACTTACTGCAATAATCGGAGTTGCAAATGAACTCGTAGATGGTGCTGGCAATAAAAAGGACCTCTCGGTTAATTTTAAATTTAAATTTAATAGAATTAGAAAACCATACGTTGCAAATATATCCGAGAACTTAGGAAACGCAAGGTATGAATCTGTTCGTAGAGGACGTTATCCATTTATAAAAGTAGAGTTTGATGTATTAAATTCTAAAATGCAAGTTGGTGATATTTGGGAACTTCAAGGACAGGTAACAACGAGTTACAGAGGATGTTTCTTCTATGGTAATAAATCTATATTTAAAGTAGATGTAATAGATACTCCATTAGTTCCAACCACAACTAAAAAACTCTCTGATAACATGGCTACACCCGCACCAACAGCCGTTGATGATGTACAAGAATCAACTACGGATAGTGGTGTAGGTTCACTAAGTGGAGCTGGAAATACAACATCCAATGACCCTCGAAGTGGTGCGGGTACGGGAAGTGGTTCGGGTAGTGGAACAACTAATAGTGGTGCTGGTGTAGGTTCATCAGATTCACCAAGCGGAAGTGGTTTAAAACCAGGAACTATGGTATAAATTATGGCAATAGATAGATATCAAAAACCAGAAATACTAACTGATGTGAAAACACCAGTAGATAGTGTTGCCGTTTATTCCTTTTTAGATTCGGCACGTTTAAGTAAAACACCATTGGTTTTAACCCAACAATTGTTAAACCAATCGTATGTACATAAACACATCTATTCTGAGAATAATTTATTACACTCATCAGTATCACCATTACAATATGAAGTAACTTCTGAGGATAAAGCAAACTATACATATGATATATTACTAACACCTGAAAAGGATGTTAGAAAAGCAGATGTACCACGTGGTACATATAACATCGTATATAATTTTCTAAAACCATTTTCTTCAGAGTTAAGAATAAAAAACATTTCAGCAGATTCTACTGAGATTGAATTAGAGGTAGATAATTCAAACTACAGTCTGAAAAAATTATATGATTTAGTAAATAGTGGTAAAAACTACAAAGATAATTTAGTTTTAAATTTTGGTAAGAATAATCTATTCACAATAACGGATATTAGTTTTGCTAATAACGAAGTAATTGGTGAACAACAACGTTGGCCAAAACACCCATTAGGTAAATACAACGGGCTTGATGTTACATACTTCCCATCAGAAGAAGATAGTGATAGAAATATTTGGATAGAGGTTTATAAAGGAACAAGATTAACAACTGGTAGGGCTACATCATTTACACCAATTGTAGATGAAAAAACTTGGAGTGTGAAATTTGAACCATTAAGAGATGTTAATGGTACTCAAATATTTTTTTTAAAGAATTCACAAGAATTTGATAGAAGGTATGAAATAGAATCTGGATTGAGAGTACCTGATGATATATTCGATAATATATACTATGGTACACAGCCATTCTCTAAGTTTAAAATATTTAACCCATACACATCAGATACAAATAAAATAAAAAATGTTGTTGTAAAACTATACACAGAATTACCAGCTGAATTTGAAAATAAAATTCCAAAGATATCACTTTCTTTAAGGGAAGATTATATTGAAAGAATATTGGTATACCCATATATCAAAGAAGAAACTTATGAAGATTTTTCATATGCTAATTTTAATATTGATATGGGTAATTATGGTAAATCACAAGGTACTGATTTAAAAACTTGGAATTCTTTATTAGATACCACTCTATCAACCTCACAACAAATAGTTGATAAATACTTATCGGGTTCACTTGGTAATACTACCTTAAACATAGATTATTCTAATTTCAAAAACTTTGTTAATTATTCATCAGCAGTAGAGCGTGTTAAAAACTTAAAGTATAAATTAGAACTCATAGAATCTTATGATAGTAGAATCAATACATTAAATTTAATTAGTGGTTCATCAGCACTAACTAATATATCACAATCACTACAAAGAAAATCAAATGTAATTAGTGGTATGGATGGTTGGGAAAAATGGATGTATTATGAAACCACAGGTTCTTTATATACACATTATAGCGCATCATCATATGTTATAAACCCCTGGCCGCATTATGATGAATTTCCAAAAAACTTTATAGTGTA
>Ga0222715_10005059_pt1 | contig 11317 bp, 7 predicted proteins | sample C33_9DmetaG_FD_165056 | JGI IMG/M metagenome (GOLD analysis project Ga0222715, IMG submission 165056) | Estuarine water microbial communities from San Francisco Bay, California, United States - C33_9D | ecosystem: Environmental > Aquatic > Marine > Unclassified | place: USA: California... | reverse complement strand
TTAATATGCATTATTATCTGTCACTTGAATCATTTTCAACTGATCATCCGTACACGTATACATCAAATCTTCTTAGCACTTGCTAAAAAAGTTCGTCGGATAAATTGTTCGCCAGTCGGCCAAGCACAGTCGTACAATCGTGCCTGACTACTGAATTAATAACTAATGTCAATTTGTATGCTATTAAAATCGGGTGTAACATTTTGTATACGGCCAGAGTTTATAACATGAAAACCGCGTTCTGTCCACTTTTCTATACACGGTGGTTTGCCGACTCCAATATATCGCTGTTCACCAATGTGTCTGTTTTCTCGTACAAATCAAGTATCTCGTTGCTGATTTTCTCAGATGTACTTTCATCCATCTCAAGCGCTATGCACCAATCCTTGGGCAACTGTATCTTGACTCCCATAAACTTTGTAGCTATATGGAAGAAATGTTAATTGTTGTTGATTTATCCCACTCACGAACTCTACGCACCTAGATATATCACAGCGTAAGCGCAATCCTTTGCGGAATGTTGAAGACACACTGTTGTCCTAAGGCTAAACAAACTATTTTCCTATACAATATATCTGAGAGCTACGATGCATTACCTGTCGTTGGCAAAATTCCATGCTATTTGCGCCAGCTCCCGAGTACAGTTTTCGGAAATGTAGCCTAAAATCTGCATTTCTTTCACTGTGCTCAGTAAGTACTTGTAAGGGTGTTCGATGTTAAAATCAAAAGCCAGCGTATGTAACAGCAGTCTCTCAGCGCGCAACACAAGCTCTCTCTGCTCTTGTACGAAATTCTACGAAAATCTATTAAGACAGCATGAGTAGCGCGGTTGACGTCACTTACCGCGTCTGCAGTGAGTAACTTGACTGCGTCTTCTCCGCGGTGTCTTACAGTTAGCGATACTTTGAGTAAGTCGCTAAGTGATTTTGGTGTTTCTTCAACCTTTCCCGCAAGAAACATGCAAGCTGTCGCTATGATCTGCGGAAGAAAATGTTTTAGACAAGCTAAAAACCCGTTCTTTTAGTTAACCGCACGTGTAGATCACTCTGTTGAGCTTCGTGACGCCGCACAGCGTAAAATCGGTGGCAAAATACCACAGCTGTGGCGATGGTTAACTGGGGCCTATTGGAATTTGATTAATACACCAGCATCACCGCACTTACACTACTTACACTTTTATCATCATGCCAACATCCTTCAGGAATTCGCAGTACGCCCAACGAAATTTCCTCGAAAGCTTCCGCGTTTCTTTTTGAATTTCCGTTTCCACCATACCGCTCAGGAAGTCTAAAAATCCAAGAAGAGTGTATGTTACACGTTCATGTACCTTTCAATAGGCTAATGTCTCCTGAGTCGGTATTGAAACGTCGCGCGACAGAACTACCGGTGGGAACCGCCGCTCGTCTAGGACGTTAGCGAGTCAACCGCCGACTTGGTGCGTCCGGCGTGCGAGAGTGGTGCGACTCAATTTAACAGGATTACATGCATACTTCATACTCGAAAGCACTAAGCGACGTTTATTTACATCTGGAGATGAAAAATCCCAAACATGAGATATAGTTAGCACAAACCCCAAAGTACGTGCAATGTTGTTTGCGCGACTAGACTCCTCGTCCTCGTCCTCGTACTCGGACAAGGACGAAACACGGTTGTTGTCGTAACTTTTGCGTTTTTGATTTCACTTGGCACGACTGCACGACTCGAAGACGCTTCCACACGCTTGGTAAACACGCGCACATTTGATAACTGGACGAACGCTGATTTTGCGTTGTAAAGCACCGCAATAGTAGAGTAAGTACGCTGTTATCTGTGAGCGCGTATCTACTCCCCCAATAATCGAAGATATTCGATAACGCAGCTGTTACCGACGATCGCAAGTGTACGCGACCTAAAACTTCTTTAAATAAACACCGGATTTCTCAAGAAACTTCTTCGAATAATTTACGAACAAGTACTCTCAGAAGTTGAACTTGTTTTAATTTCTGCGGATAAGGTGTACGGAGTGTGCTGACAGAATATGACAGCGCAACTTAAAATGAACGTAATTGCAGCCAGGACAAATGTGCAGGTCGTCAAAGTGAAACATCGATGCGAAGTTGCTCAATCAGCATTTAACCGCAGGAGACCGACCGCTGATGTGCCAACGAACGAAGAATGTGACCTCGTGCAACGTGAATCACCTCGACGCGTCGCCACTGCCAGCAAACAAGCAGAGGTTACCCTCCTCAGCGTCAAAAATATTTATCCCACTGACACTGACTATGGAGAACATGCCGCGGCATTCCTAAGTGGGAATTTTACGCCCGTTGGCAGAGAGTGCACAGCTGTGTTATCGGACGTAAGCGATCAAGACCAGATACTGAAGAACGATCGAGTCCAATTGACAGGAACTATTCCAGTGGATTTTCCAACCGGGCAATTCGCATATGTGGGACCAAATCCAAAATTTCCACTGAATCATTACAAAAAATGGGGCGATGGACCTGGACAGCGAGCATCAGGACTTGGTATCGGTTGGCATCACTGGTTTGAGGGTGATGGGATGATTTTCGCTCTGACATTCAAGGCAGACGGTAGTATCATTTATCGAAATCGCTATGTCCGAACCGACAGCTGGAAGCTGGAATCTATGCGACAGACGCGCATTTTTCGTCCTCTCATGAATGCCGATGGTGCAACGTTCCTGTATAATGCTGCCTGTAATTTTGTAGAGACTGGATCGTTTTTAAAGGACAGTGCGAATACTGCTTTATTCTATTACGCTGGGAAAATGTTATCTCTACAAGATACACAAGATCCATGGGAAGTCGATCCACACACCTTGAAGACGGTCGGTCGCTGCACATTTAATGGGAGTTTCCCTTTGAAGCTCCCGTTTACAGCACATCCCAAAATTGCACCCTCTAACGGTGACATGATTTTTTTTGGTTTCAATCCCGTGAGCCCTCCGCATTGCACAATCGGCGCGATAACGCCATCAGGCAACGTTAGAGCGTTGAAACCACTTTGGTCATCGATAGTCGGTAGTATTTTCATGCATGACTTCGTTGTCACAAATAAGTACACCATACTCTATGAGGGCAGTATGGACATTGAACCAGTTCGCCAGATTATTGGAAGGCACCCACTTCAGTATAATGAAAATAGAATCGCTAGGTTCGGCTTACTGCCTCGTGATGAGGTCAATTCAAAACACGGAGACGTGGTTTGGTACGACTGTAGCTCTGCACAGTCAGTATTTCACTTCGTAAATGCTTGGGAAGAAATCGATGAGAATGACAACTTAGTCATCGTTATTATTGGAGTACGCGAGGACGGGTTTTTCCACAACGCTCTCAAAGCAAAAGGAGCGCGCGACTGGATTAAATCGGCCACGCTGAAGCAAGAACCCATACCTAGGATGCATGAGTGGCGAATAAGTGTGGGATCAGGGGCTGTAGAAGAAACTTTTTTATTTAACATCGCAGTAGAAACGCCACGTATCAATGATGCATATGGTGGCAAGCGTAACCGTTACGCGTATGCTGGTAGAATACACACTGAATCACTTGTTGAAGACGCGCAGCTCAAATTTAATGGTATCGTCAAGTTCGATTTGCACGAAAGGAAGCAACAAGTCTATGAGCATGCACCAGGTATATATGGAATGGAGCCGCAGTTCATTGCACGCGAAGATGCCGACTCAGAAGATGATGGCTGGCTAGTAATGTATATCCACGATGAAAATGGTCCGGACTTAGGCACAAGTTATTGTGCGATATTTGACGCAAGAAATATTATGGCTGGCCCACTAGCCAAAATAGCTGTTCCGGAACGAGTCCCTTATGGCGCACACGCGTTGTGGATGCCATTATCAAATTCAACTGAGGCCACGCTTTCGAGTTCCGCTGCAAATACATATCAAAGTGTGAAGATAAACGCACCAAAGAAGTATGCCTTTCGGGCGGAACAAATAGAGGACTTGTTAAAAGCGGTAACAGTTGGCGTAGCTCGTGGTGCGTCTGGACTTTTCATGCATGGCTGGCGGCCTGGAGTAAAAAAGGATAGCCCAGAATATTACTCATTCGCCAGAAGTTTTGGGATGAGATTAGCTGAGCAGGGCCGCGTCGGCTCGGTGAGGAAAAAAGAAATTTTGGATGAGATATACACGGGTTTCCCTGCCTCACCAAAACTGGTCCTGTATGATATTGAAGGGAATTCCGAATGCAAAGTCGTTCGAGAAGCTTTGAGCATTTTAGATATATGCTGTCTCATCAAGCCCTGTCCACACGGCGCCGTTCGTCATCAAGGCGAAGCTGCCGCTTTGGTGCATAATACAGAAACAGTCAAATTTCCAGTATTATTGGACGTCAACACAGGTGACGTGTTCTCGGGCGCCAAGGAGATATTGAACCATTTGTACATAGTTTACTTGGATGGTGCACGACCACCGTCACATTTGAGTAAAAAAGCTGCTGATATTGCTCTCCGTGTAGGAGGTAAAAAGGAAGTTGACTCTTGTTATGCATCCCCTACAAAGATGCCAGTCGTGCCCTTGACTCTATGGGCGTATGAAGCAAGTCCATTTTGTGCCGTCGTGCGTGACAAATTATGTGAAATGGAACTTCCGTATATTCTCAGACCATGTGCCCGGGCAAGCGTGCGCAGAGACCAGCTGCAGAAGAGAACAGGTACTTTTCAAGTCCCGTATCTGGAAGACCCGAACACAAACGTAAATCTTTTCGAGAGTGCTGAGATCATAGAATATATTGAATCTCAATACGGTGTTGAGTCATAGACATTATTGTATTTTAATTGTATTATGTTCACGGTTCGTGGAGCAAGTTGGCTTAGACCGTTACTAACTACGCGCTTCATACCAAGTGATCGGATCTTGAGATCAGAGAACCTACCTGCCGAACTACGTGGCGTCGTCGCGTGCGTGTGGTGCCACATGGTCACCGGTATACGGGCAGGTCGCCCAGACACAGCGGCGACGTAAGATCAGTTCGACACCACTCATTGATCGCGAAAGCTAAGCTGCGACAACGCGTGTAGCCGGAGGGGATCACTATGCTACTCTCCGTGTTCGGCAGTGCAGTTCCGAGAACCGGGCGGCAACAACAACGCTCTCAACGCCCCAAGCCACAGCGTGTCTATCCTGTAACACGCGTGTATTCAGAATACGCGCGCTTTTCAATCGAGCTTCAGAAACCACTAGGCTTGATCCTTGGAACTACTGCTGACTTGGGAGCTGTTGTAGAGGATATAGTTCCTGGTGGCAACGCGGACAAACTTGGCAACGTTCAAGTCGGCGATATGATAAGCAAAGTTACAACTATAGATGGTATCGTGGACTGCGAGAACATGGATTTCGATGTGATCATCTCACTGCTTGCGGAAGCGAGCTCAACGGTTGAGTTAGAGCTTAAGAGAGGGTCATCGAGTGAACAAGACGAGGAGAACAATATCGCAGCATATTGGGAACGTAAGCGCCTCGAGAAGGAGAAGGGCAAGCGCGTACTTCGAAGAACGTTAGGCGTGGAACCAGATGATATAAGAATAGTAAAAACTCTCAGTCAAGGCAACTTCGGTTCGGTGTTCACAGCACGTTGGAAGGATTCCCCTGTAATATTGAAGACCTCGAAGGCAAATGTTCTCTGGGCAGATGATCTACTTGACGTCGAGCTTGAGATGAATGAGATCGTGCATAGAAGGGCGAAAGGTTCATGTGCAAGATTTTTGGGTTGCTGTGAAATTGATCCCCGGAGTGAAGGCGAGATATATAATGGGAGACTGAGTGCAGGTCTGTGGCTGATGTGGAGGAACGACGGACTTCAGACTTTAGGAGAAATTTTCAAATATGAGAACGAGCATTTGATGCGAACACTCCGAGAGAATATTGGTATCGATGAAAGCGCGTTGGCGATAGTCACTATCAAGGCGTTTATCCGCCATATTTCTTCTTGCCTTTCAAGTCTACATGCAGTTGGTGTTGTACACCGCGACGTTAAACCAGAAAACATCTTATTGGGCACAGAAGGCATCGTTTTAATAGATCTGGGAGCATCTGCGAGTTGTTTGAGTGAGATAGTTAACTATTACCGCGGACCCGGACCTGCGGATCCGCTGTACTGTGCTCCCGATGAAAATTATTTACTCCCGTTGAGTGCGCCGGAGCCGAACTTGCAAAATGCGGCTGAACTATGGGACAAATTCAAACCTGACCGCTTCGATGCATTCAGTCTTGGTATCATATTTCTGCAGCTCTGTGTTGTGCAACTTCGCGACAAAGTCATTCTAGAACGATTCATTCAAGAGTTAAGCATTTGCTCCCTCGATCTGAAAGTGTGGAAAGCGAGTCTCAACAAATTTTCATCACAGGAAACGGCACTACTGGACTCTGATAACGGGGCAGGGTGGGACTTTGCAAGCACCTTGGTATGTGCACGTGAATTACGGGTTTCATTATCACAAGTACAATCGCATAGCTTCATCATGACTAATGGCACTTGAGCCTATGCGTCTTTAGAAGACATGTTCAAACTTATGTCCCAACGATCGCTTGGCGCTGAAGTGGAAAGAAATTTAACGAAGTCATATCCACCACCAGCGCAATCGATTATCGACAATGTATTAAAAGAAGGATCGACCGACAGCACACTTGCATCATCTTCTGCCTCATAAACCTCCGCCACTGCTGCGTTCCGTTCCTCGCACGGTGTCATGTGGCACGTGTACCCACCAACGTCACCACTCGACCAAAGATGTTTACTTGCAATGTCGAAATCATCAACGAAACAAAGTGTCAAGGAAATTTGGTTATCGTAGTGACGCGAGTATGGAAGGGCAACAGTGTAGTCTAATCCAGAACGGAAGCGCCTTATGGTCCCCTCTCCAAGACCAACTTGTCTTGTAACAACTTTCGTGAGCCAGTGACCAAAGGCTTTTGATTTGAAGAGATATTCGCTAATTTTCGTTAGATAATTTCCAAGGTCCGCACTTTCGCCTTGTGTATTAGTACCCGAGGAACCTTGAAAACGAAAGAACCTGCGCACGTGCGGAGGTCCGCATAGAACCCAACCAGCATCGAAACCATCTGAGTGACTGTGCCTCAGAGATGCACGCTTCTGTCTTTCTGATAAAATTGCTGATTTGATCGCATGCACCACGTCATCTTTCAAGAAACTGTGCAGTATCATACTCCGTTGTTGTCTAAACCGTTCTTCAAGCTGTATCATCCCCTCACTAGAAAGGTACTCGTGATTGATCCAGGCTTCAAGATACTTTCTATCGTCCGGTGAATATCCAAGTTGATGGAATTGAGACACTTGCCGTGATGGCGCTACTAGTCGTGGATGGTCATTCTGATGGACTTGCTCCGTTAGCACAAGGTCACGCTGGAACAATGTAGTCGCACTCGCGTGTTCCACTTTTGAGATACTTGGGTCCGCAAGATGGTACCAGCCAGAGATTGAAATTCTAGACTTATGCTTTGCGTAAACTTCTTGCACGGAATGAAAACTCCTACCGGGTTCAACCCGAAATAACAGCATCGAATTCCACTGTGGTAAGACTGCGCCACTAGGGACTGTTGCCGGCACATTTGGGTATTTTGTTGTACTGTACAACTCCAACGCCCCACCGTCGCTGAGCTTCCAACTTTCACACGGATCCGAAAGGTAAATTATGTACGATATACATCGACTACCTATGACATCGTCATGACAAAGTAAATGACCACCCTGTGGATACACATTGCACGAGCAGTCCACTCTTGAGGCAAGGGGCGGGCAGTTAGTGACTTTTTGTATAAAGTCACGAAACTTTTCACTGTACAAGCTATCTCTCAAAATCAACAGGTCATGACATGCATCTCGATACTCATCGCTATCAATACTAGCAAGATCGGTGGACTGTAGAACTTTAAACAAGTCGGTTTCCTTAAAACTCAGCGTCAGATGGCTCTCAAGTTGCTTCAAAACGTTGATAAGTTTGTGTTCGTGACAAACTGGAGTTATGCTTGTGTGTGGATATGGAAGAGCGCTGGCGTATTCTTGGGCGAGTCTGCTCACGACTTGCGCGTCATACAGATTTTCAAGAAAAATCTGCTCCGAACAAGCACGTGTCTTTCTTTTGCCCATGTACTCGACAAACGGGGGGGGGTGCCTGTTTTCGACCTCGTTTCGGTCCAACGTAACTCTCACAGTACGATTTGACGTTGAGCACCCGCCGTCCAGCGGATCGGCGCCGCACGTTCGTGTGAACTTCCGCGATTAAAAACGCGAGTCTGTACTGGCGCGGTGGGTTCAGGCAAGCAAAATAGCCAGATTTATGCTTGAATAATAAAACGTCAGATTGTGACACCGGTGGGATTTGAACCCACGCCCTTGCGGACCAGGACCTGAACCTGGCGCCTTAGACCACTCGGCCACAGTGTCGGACGCCCTAAAAGATGCGAACGACGGTATATGTAACAAGAAGGCAGATTTTTGAAAGGCACACAATTCGACGAGTTGAACTCGTCCTCAGTCGGGTCACGACGATGCGTCGAGCGACGCCGGCGTCGTCGACGCGGGCGTCGACGCCCCCGCGACCGCCGCTGCGCCGATCCTCGCCGAGACCGACGCGCGCGCGCGCCTCGACGACGACGACGACGATGGGCGTGGCGATCAAGGTGGCGCGCACGCCCGAGGATGTGCGCGCGAGCGCGCAGACGTGTGCGAATGCGTTCGCGTACGAACAGAGGGATGAACGCGCGGCGGCGGCGGCGGCGGCGGGTTCGGGTTCGGGTTCGGGTTCGGGTTCGGGTTCGGGTTCGCGTGCGTCGAACGAAGAGGCGGCGGCGGGCGATTGGCTGAGCGAATCCGAGTTTACGCGACGCGCGATGGCGCTGCTCGACGCGAGGTACGCGGCGGCGATCGCGCGGGAGTTAGAACAGATGGTATCGCACCACGCAGCGATGCGGGAGGTGGCGAAGGCGACGGCTCGGGATGGGCGGACGGAGGCGGGGGCGCGCGCGCGCGCGGTGCGGAGCGCGCGGAGCGTGACGATGCTCGCGCGGTTCGCCTCGTCGTCGACGGCGCAGGCGCAGGCGCAGATGCAGGCGTCGGCGTTGGCGTCGGCGTCGGCGTCGTCGGGAGTAGACGACGCATCGGCGCTGCCGACGTGGGTTGGAAGCGCGAGCTTACGCGTGTGCGCGCCTGAAGCGCTTTTCCCCGAACCGTTCCCGACGACGAAACGCGTCGTACCGTACGTCTCAAATGTCGCCGTGGACGTCCGCGCTCGAGGTGCAGGCGTCGCCAGTGCTTTATTAGTCAAGTGCGAACGCGCGACGCGGATGTGGGGATATCCTGAATTATACCTTCACGTCGACGTCGGCAACGCGCGGACGCGCGAAATGTACGAACGGCGCGGGTACGAGGCGTGCGGCGAGGATCCCTGGTGGTGGGGACTCGGTGGTATCTTGGGCGCCAGGCGCGTGTTATTAAAAAAGAACGTCTCGAAACCGCCGCGAGAGACACCGCGAGAGACACCGGCGATGGATGTACCAATCGTCGCCGACGCGTCGTCTGGCGCCGTCGACTGACGCCCGAAGCGCGCCGCCGCGTCCTCGCGCCGTCGCCCCTCCGCCAGCATAGCATCCATCACATCGAATCATACGTGTATTATTATATTTCATAGCATCGTACCCTCGAACGCGCGCGCACGCGTGACTATCAATCCACGCCGCGCGCTTTTTTTTTTCAAACGTTTGTGACGTTTGAAGCCTCCTCACTTCGCCGCGCGCTCGCTCATGGGCGTCTTCTCGCGATCGAGCAAAACCGCGTCGAAACGCGCGTCGACGTCGACGACGTCCCCGCCCCCCGCGCCCGCGCCCGCGCCCGCGCCCGCGCCCGCGCCTGCCGCCGTCGACGCGGTGTCGATTGCAGCGCCCATGGATGCGATATCTCGCGCGTTAGACACGGCTGCGCCGGCGATCATGGCGGCGAGTAAGCTCGCAGCGGCGAGTGAACCTCTGGCGCATGCGACGGTTGATTTTGCAAAGACGTTCTGGGCACGCTTGGCGCCGTATCATCCGCATGAGTTTGGTCCCGCCGTCGTCGGTGCGTGTAGAGAGCGGCGTCGGCGCGCGATTACGTGTTGATTTGGATGAATTCGCGGTGTACTGACGGGGCGTGTGGCGTGCGATGACGTAGGTTTTATGTTGTGCTTTTTTGGTGGGTATTTTGCGACGCTCACGGCGGCGGTGGAGGCGTATAGGATTACGGGATGGGAACGAACGCGCGACGCGCTGTGCGTCATCGCGCGCAACGTCGAAGCCGCGCAAAGAGCAAACATGAAGGATGATGAATTGGATGAAGATGGAAACGGGATACCGGATACGCAAGAAATCTCGCGACGCGAGCTTGTGGTTCGTAAGATTGGCGTCGTGGCCAAAGCGATCAATCCGGATCAAATGACTGAGGCGTTGAACGCGGTGTACATGGGCTTTGTCGCCGTCGTGGCGACGTTACGCGTGCACTTTGCGGCGTGCGTGTCTTTGGGGTGCGCCGTGGGTGACATCACCTATAACGTCGTTGATCAGAATTTAACTCCAGTGATTATGATGAGCACGCCTAAGGAGTATCAAAAGTGGGTCGAGCCCGGAACGAGGTACGCGTGCAACATCGTCGGCGTCGTCGCGGCGTGGATGGTGCAACAAGCCATCACGGCGTGGCACAGCGCCACCAGGGGCGCGCAGTTAGCCGCGCGAGGCACGTTGACGTACTTGGTGCGTCATAAATACCTCAACGCAAATGTCATCGATGAAAAGGGGAGCTTTTTCAACGCCGCGGTGTTTGCGCTCGCCGCGTGCGGCTTTTGGTCGCAAGTGCGACACAACTTTCGCTTACCGTTCCCTTTGAACATTCTCTTCTTCCCCATTCGCGTGCTGGAGTTCATGCTACGCGTCACCATCGGTGCCATGTCCACGACGAAAGTATAACGCAAGGAAACCAATCGAAATGATGATGATACACATCGGCTTTAATGTAAAACTGAAACGACGCTCGCGCCTCACTCCTCGCCGCGGACGGTTTTCCAACCGTTTCCATTCCTCCTCCCTTTGCGCGTACGCGCGTGCACGAGCAGTAATACACACGCGCGATGCTCCTCGCGCGCATCGCCGCGATCACCGCACCGACGTCCCGACGTCGTGAGCCGCCGCCGCCGCCGTCGCGTCGCTCGGCTCGCGTCAGCGTCCCAGCGCCGTCGCGCCCGTCGCGCTCGCTCGTCGTCGCCGCGAGCGATGCGCGCACTGGCGATGATTCGTCCTCTTGGCTGACGGATATGATTG
>Ga0222715_10005056_pt1 | contig 11319 bp, 19 predicted proteins | sample C33_9DmetaG_FD_165056 | JGI IMG/M metagenome (GOLD analysis project Ga0222715, IMG submission 165056) | Estuarine water microbial communities from San Francisco Bay, California, United States - C33_9D | ecosystem: Environmental > Aquatic > Marine > Unclassified | place: USA: California... | reverse complement strand
GCACCTCGATGTCGGCTTATCGCATCCTGGAGCGGAAGTACGTTCCAAGGGTTGGGCTGTTCGCCCATAGAAAGCGGTACATGAGCTGGGTTCAGAACGTCGTGAGACAGTTTGGTCCATATCCCGTGTAGGCGTTTAGAACATTGAAAGGATCTCCCCTTTGTACGAGAGGACCAGGTGGGGACAATCCGCTAGTGTACCAGTTATTCCGCCAGGGGTAAACGCTGGGTAGCTATGATTGGAGTAAATAACTGCTGAAAGCATATAAGTAGGAAGTTCACCTTAAGATGAGTGTTCTTTGTCTATTAAACGAAACGTTTAAACAATGACATTAAGACCATGGGAAGACTACCCATTTGATAGGCGTGATGTAGACGCTCAGTAATGAGTTTTGAAGCTGACACGTACTAATAGGTCGAAGGATTTGATTTTATTTATTATTTTTTTTCTTGGTGTCTTCGTCAAAGTCGAGACACAGCATCCCATTCCGAACTGCGTGGTGAAAGGTTTCTGAGATTAAGATAGCTATCGGGACACTGATAGTGAAAACATATCGATGCCAAGACTTATACAACAATTAACTTACTAAAAAGGGGGGGCCAGTCTACTAATCTAGACTGGCCCCCCTTTTTTAGTTTCTAATATAATTACATAATTCATTACAGATTTTCTGAAGGTAAATTGCCACCTTCACGTCCAAGATTAGCTAGATCTAAGTATTTTTCTTCAGAACTACCCGTTACAAGGTTAACTTGATCTTTCCAACTTAAACCTGGGTTAATTACTTCCATCGCAGTTTCGATTTGCGTCTTTTTTTCAACGTCTGTGATATAAGGGTAAATACGTGGAAGTAAATATTCGAAACGAGCAGAACGGCCTAATACTGTCTGGTAAATAGCAGGCGAGTTATCTAGTGTTGAACTATAAACAGAATCAATACGTTTAACACCCCCAGTTCCAAGCAATCGGCTTGCTTGAATAACTAGTTTTTCGTTACTTGAAGTAATCGTTAAAACAACACGGAAATCGCGAGTAATATTTACACGACTTAATTCGGAGTTATCAATAAGCCCGCCAAGCCAGGCAATGTATTTTCCTGATAACTTATGATTTGGTTCATTAGTGAAAGCCATAAATAATAGAAGTATATAAAACAGTTTAATCCACGTATTATACAGCTTTATAGCTTAGTGGACGTAAATATAACGAAAAGGCCGTTGAAGGGTTTAAACAGGGTGTTTCACCAGTATTACAAGTATTATAACTAATTTTGAGAAATTATGCGTACTTTGGCGAGGGTAATTAAGTCTAATTGAGAAAAATTCTTGTTGATGAGTTCCATAATTAAACCAGCTGGACTAAGCCCTGCTAGATAAGAAGTTTAAATAAAATTTCGACTCCCCTCACCTCGTCTTATTTATTAGTCTAACGAATTTAGTTTTTTTAGTTTGTAGTTTAGTTTCTATTTTATTTAGCTGTGCCCCCGAAGGGGCACAATTCTTAAACTATGTAGATAGTTTTAGAAGGTACTTGAATTACGCGTTGATTGAAGGAGCTTCAACTGAAGCGAGGTCAAGTGGGAAGTTGTGAGCGTTACGCTCGTGCATTACTTCCATACCGAGGTTAGCACGGTTTACGATATCAGCCCATGTGTTAATTACACGTCCGTTAGAATCTACTACAGACTGGTTGAAGTTGAATCCGTTAAGGTTGAAAGCCATAGTAGAAATACCAAGAGCTGTGAACCAGATTCCCATTACAGGCCAGATAGCGAGGAAGAAGTGGAGTGAACGTGAGTTGTTGAATGAAGCGTATTGGAAGATAAGACGTCCGAAGTAACCGTGTGCAGCTACGATGTTGTAAGTCTCTTCTTCTTGTCCGAACTTGTATCCTGCGTTTGCAGACTCGTTCTCAGTTGTCTCACGGATGAGAGATGAAGTTACGAGTGAACCGTGCATAGCAGAGAAAAGTGAACCACCGAATACACCAGCAACACCAAGCATGTGGAATGGGTGCATAAGAATGTTGTGCTCAGCCTGGAATACGATCATGAAGTTGAAAGTTCCAGAGATACCGAGAGGCATTCCGTCAGAGAAAGAACCCTGTCCGATTGGGTAGATAAGGAATACTGCAGTTGCTGCAGCTACAGGAGCTGAGTAAGCTACTGCGATCCAAGGACGCATTCCTAAACGGAATGAAAGCTCCCACTCACGACCCATGTATGAACAAATTCCGATGAAGAAGTGACATACGATAAGCTGGTAAGGTCCACCGTTGTAAAGCCACTCATCAAGTGAAGCTGCTTCCCAAATTGGGTAGAAGTGAAGTCCGATAGCGTTAGATGTAGGGATTACAGCACCAGAGATGATGTTGTTTCCGTACATAAGTGATCCAGATACTGGCTCACGAATACCATCGATATCCACTGGAGGTGCAGCGATGAAAGCTACGATGAATACTGAAGTTGCTGTTAAAAGAGTAGGGATCATTAATACTCCGAACCAACCGATGTATAAACGGTTCTCAGTTGAAGTAATCCATGAACAAAAACGTCCCCATACTGTCGCGTTTGCGCGGCGCTCTAAAGTTGCAGTCATAATAAAGAAGAAATAAAAATTTTAAAGAGTTACAAAATCTAACTCAACCAAGGTCAAATTATAAGATCTGTTATTTAGTATTATAACAGACGTTTTGTGTCTAAACAGCAAAATAAGAAAAAAGTATGTTTTTATTTTATAAATAGCGGGGCTAGAGTGCCCCACCATTTAAGTAGAGAAAAAATCTCTCTTGAATTTAAAGTTTATGATACAAATGAATTTAATGCACCTACTACAAATACTAAAAGCATCCAAAGAGCAGATCCAGAAAATACAAGTCCTTTACTTTGAGCCCATCCTTCAGGAGAAGCAAGAAGTACTGGTACACCAATTACAAGAGCTAATGAAAGCCCAATGAAAGCAAGGAGCGTAAGTTGAAAGATAAAAAGCATAGGATTAAATTCCTTAAAAATCGATTTTCAGCCCAAAGTTCAAATTGTTAAAAATTAGATTTTTTCTCAAAGAGTCCTCGAGCTATTATTATGATATCATGTTAATAGGAATCTGAACATAATTTTGAGTAATAATTCAAAAAAATTATAGATCCTATTTTTAAGTTTTAATTTTATTTAGATTATATTACAATACAATCAAAACTAATATGGCTCGGTAGCTTAGTGGTAGAGCAGGGGACTCATAATCCCAAGGTCACAGGTTCAATCCCCGTTCGAGCCAAGAACAGATAATAAAAAATCGAGCTAAAATACTACTATTAAATTGTTTTACTTTACAAAATAAGTAATTTAACAAACTACAACATATAGTTATATAATTTAAGATATATATACGAATTCTTTGGTTCAATTCTTTTAGAATACTCTAAAGTTTTTTAGTTATTTTTATATCCATTGAAATGGACCTTCAGTTTTTATGATTGACTTCATTCAACGCGTAGTTGTAACTCAAAAATCAACGATGCTTCTTGAGTCTGAGCGTTACACGTTCGATGTGGACGTAAACCTCAGCAAAACAGACATTAAGACGCTTATTCAGGACCTTTATGGGGTTCAAGTGGTTGCTGTAAACACGCACCGCCTCCCACGTCGTAAAACACGATTTGGTGGAGTGAAGACACGCACAAAGCGTGCTATTATTCGCTTAAAAAGCGGCGATACTTTACCTATTTTTGACTAATATATGGCTCTTCGTTTTTATAAAGCATATACTCCGGGAACACGTAACCGTTCAGTATCGGATTGTACTGGGTTAACAAAGACTCGTCCAGAAAAGTCTTTAACACGTTTAGTACACCGTGCACAAGGTCGTAACAACCGCGGAGTAATTACTTGTCGCCACCGTGGTGGTGGGCACAAACGTTTATACCGTCAAATTGATTTCCGTCGTAACAAATACGATATGACGGCAACAGTTAAGACAATTGAATACGATCCGAATCGTAACTCTCGTATTGCACTTGTAGAATATGAAGATGGGGAAAAACGCTATATTTTACATCCAAATGGATTACAAATTGGTGATTCCATCATTGCAAGTGAAACTGCAGCAAACGCTGTAGGAAACTCGTTACCTTTAAATGCTATGCCTTTAGGTGTACAAGTTCACAACATTGAAATGCACCCTAAAAAAGGTGGTCAACTTGTTCGTTCTGCTGGTGCAGTAGCGCAACTTGTGGCAAAAGAAGGAGATTATGTAACGCTTCGTCTTCCATCGGGAGAAGTGCGACTTATTTCAAACAAATGTTGGGCTACTATTGGTCAAGTTGGAAACATGGACGCTATGAACCTTTCCCTTGGAAAGGCTGGTCGTTCACGTTGGCTTGGTCGCCGTCCAACAGTTCGTGGTAGTGTAATGAACGCTGCAGATCACCCACACGGTGGAGGGGAAGGACGTTGTCCAATCGGTAACCCACAACCTCGTACTCCATGGGGTAAACCTGCACTTGGTGTTAAAACACGCACACGCAAAAAGTACAGCGACAACCTTATTCTTCGTCGAAGAAAAGTTTCATAAATTTTTATACATCTTATGGCTCGTTCTCTTAAAAAAGGACCTTTTGTTGCAGATAAGCTTATGAAAAAAATTGAGCTTCTCCATTCAAAAGGTGAAAAGACTGTAATTCAAACTTGGTCACGTAGTTCTACAATCACGCCAATCATGATTGGTCATACAATTGCCGTTCATAACGGGCGTGAGCATATTCCAGTATTTGTAACTGACCAAATGGTTGGTCATAAACTTGGTGAATTTAGTCCAACACGTACGTTCCGTGGACACGTAAAGTCCGATAAAAAGTCGAAACGTTAATTTATTTTTTTGAAATAAAGAGTTTAAACATTTGTGGAAATGTTCTTTATTTTATTTTCACCACATTTCATTTCCTAAATAGAAAAATACTATGGGTCAAAAAGTTCATCCGATTGGATTCCGAATTGGTGTAACACAAACTCACCGTTCACAATGGTTTGCAAAACCAAAAGATTATGCAAAACTCGTTGAAGAAGATCTTTTAATCCGTGAATTTGTTGAACGCCGACTTCCTGAAGCAGGAATTTCGCGTGTAAACATTTCACGTCAAGTAGATCGTATTGAAATTGAGTTTTTCACTGCACGTCCTCGTGCACTTGTAGGAGCAAAAGGAGAAACGTTAACTCAACTTCGTGATGAGATTAAAGCAAAACTCCCAGAAACTCGAAATGTTGCATTATACGTAACAAAAACACAACAACCAGAAATGGAAGCAATTTGTATTGCTGAAAATATTGCTGAGCAACTTGAAAAACGTACACCATTCCGTCGTACGATGCGTCAAGCAATTATGCGTGCCCGTAAAGCTGGAGCTGATGGGATTAAAGTTCAAATCTCTGGACGTTTAAACGGTGCTGAAATTGCACGTCATGAATGGGCCCGTGAAGGTCGTGTACCTTTACACACTATTCGTGCGGATATTGATTATGCAACTGCACGCGCACAAACACTCTACGGAATTTTAGGAATTAAAGTGTGGGTTTGTAAGGGGGAAAAATCATGTTAAGTCCAAAACGAACAAAATATCGTAAACCACACCGTGGAAACCGTAAAGGAACAGCACTCCGTGGAAATAAAATTTCTTTCGGGGATTTTGCTCTCCAAGCTCTTGAACCAGGTTGGATCACTTCACGTCAAATTGAAGCGGGTCGACGTGCTATGAGTCGTTATGCAAAGCGTGGTGGACAATTATGGATTCGTATGTTCCCAGACCGTTCAATTACAGCTCGTGCAGCCGAAACACGTATGGGTGCTGGTAAAGGTGCACCAGATTACTGGGTTTGTATTGTAAAACCAGGAAAAATTCTTTACGAACTCGCTGGGGTACCAGAAACAATTGCTCGCTCATCAATGCGTATTGCGGCATATAAAATGCCTGTAAAAACTAAATTCCTTATTCGTGACGGTTACGTTGCAGAGTAAGTATTAGTTTCAAATTTTATATTTGTTTAGATTTAATTGTAAATTAAATTTAATCTATAATTTTTTATTTATATGATTCAACCACAAACATATCTTGAGGTTGCTGACAATAGTGGAGCACGTAAATTAATGTGTATCCGTGTATTGAACCGTCAAGTTGGACATATTGGTGATGTAATTGTTGCTGTTGTAAAAGAAGCATTACCAAACATGCCAATCAAAAAATCAGAGGTTGTTCGTGCAGTAATTGTACGTACAGCACACACTATTCAACGTGACAACGGTATGTCAATTCGTTTTGACGATAATGCCGCGGTTATTATTAACAAAGAGGGAAACCCACGTGGTACACGTGTTTTCGGTCCAATCGCACGTGAATTACGTGAACGCGATTTTATGAAGATTGTTTCTCTCGCACCAGAAGTTCTTTAACTTTATTTGTATGATTCAACGACTTCAGAATATGTACTTAACAAAAGTACAGAAAACTCTCTCAGAACAATTTAGCTACAAAAATACTCACGAAATCCCACGTCTTGAGAAAATTGTGATCAACCGTGGAGTAGGAAGTGCGTCTCAAAACACGAAGTTACTTGAATCTTTAGCAGATGAATTAACTATCTTAGCCGGGCAACGTCCTGTTGTTAAGCGTGCAAAGAAAGCAATTGCTGGATTTAACATTCGTGAGGAGATGCCAATTGGTTTAACAGTAACTCTTCGTGGAGAGCGTATGTACGCATTCTACGATCGTCTTGTAAACCTTGCACTTCCACGCATTCGTGACTTCCAAGGTATTAGTCCAAAGAATTTTGATGGACACGGAAACTATACACTTGGACTTACTGAACAATTAATGTTCCCTGAAGTAAGTTATGAAAGTATTGATCAAGTTTGTGGTATGGACATTTCTATTGTAACAACTGCAAATACAGATCAAGAAGGTCATGGCTTATTAAAAGAACTTGGTATGCCTTTTAAAGCAGGTTCAGTAAACTAAGGATTCATTCTTGATTACATTAACTAAATAACTGATCCTATTCAAATATTTTGAATCTGATGTAATCTAATTTTTATTTTATTGATAAACATGGTAAACGACACAATTAGTGATATGCTTACACGATTACGCAACGCGTATCTTGCAAATAAAGATAAAACATCTTTAAAAGCAACTCGTGTAGTGAAAGATATTGCCCAAGTATTAGTGCAAGAAGGTTTTCTTGGTCCTATTGAACAAGAAGAAAATGGATTTTTCACCGTTAACTTAAAGCGTGGTGTAAAACAATTTGAACGCGTAAGTACACCTGGAGTTCGTGTTTATGCGAACCATAAAGAGCTTCAGCCAGTATTAAATGGAATGGGAGTAGCTGTAATTTCTACATCACAGGGCATCATGACTGATCGTAAAGCTCGCGCTTTAGGAATTGGTGGTGAGGTTCTTTGTAAAATTTGGTAAGCCATGACTAGCAATCGCGAACTCATTGAAATGGAAGGAGTCGTTGTAGAATCACTTCCAAATGCTATGTTTCAAGTTGAATTAGAAAATGGTTTTCAAGTTCTTGCACACATTTCTGGTAAAATTCGACGAAATTCAATTAAAATCCTTCTTGGAGATCGAGTAACCGTTGAATTAACACCATATGATCTTACAAAAGGTCGAATCATTTATCGTTTACGAAAAGATCGCACTCAATAAATTCTTCATTAAACCTTTCCGTTTGATTTGATAACTAGTTATTTAGCAATACTTTTATTATGGCAACAAAACAGCGTAAAGTTACGCAAAAGAAATCACGTCGCAAAGTTCAACGTGGAGTAGTTCACATTTTAGCGACGTTTAACAACACATTAGTAACGATCAGTGATCGTTCTGGTCTTGTAATTGCATCTTCATCAGCTGGAGCATGTGGATTCCGAGGAGCCCGTAAAGGAACTCCATTTGCAGCTCAAACTGCATCAGAAGAAGCTGTTCGTAAAGCACTCGATTACGGGTTAAAATATGTTGATGTAATGGTAAAAGGGCCTGGAGCTGGCCGTGAAATGGCAATCCGTGCTCTTCAACAACTTGGATTAGGGGTAACTTTAATTCGTGACGTAACTCCATTACCACATAATGGTTGTCGTCCACCGAAGAAGCGACGTGTATAACAATTTATTGTAGTACAGTACTTGCTTTTTAGGAATCTCACCCAAATCGTTCTAACGCCAATCTTTCTATTCTATTCATTTTATGATTAAAGCAGCGGCAACCCTCAAATCATTACAATTTCGTCAAACTAATTTGACCGATTGTTATGGTCGATTAAGTTTTGGTCCAGTAAACCCAGGACAAGGTTTAACCATTGGAAATGCGCTTCGACGTATTTTATTAAATGATCTTCCTGGTATTGGGGTTATTGGAGCTGAAATTAACGGTGTTCAGAGTGAGTTTTCAACTCTTCCTGGAATCCGTGAATCAGTAATTGAGATTTTTTTAAATCTTCGCGAACTCATTTTTGCTCCGATCGGTACTTCAACTAAAATTTTAAAGTCTACAAAGCCTTTTACTTTTGCAAAGTTAAAATCGGATTTAACAATTGAGACTTTTCCCTACTTAGTTACTGCAGGAGATTTAGACATTCCAGATTATCACATTGTCGATCCAAACCAACCCATTGCAACTATTCTCTCTCAAGCAGCAGCAGACAATTTTAAATTAACAATTTTTATTGGGCAAGGTCGTGGTTATCAATCTTGGAAAAAATTACCAGGTGTTCCCCAACTTATGGATCAACGCTTTTTTGAAGAATTTGAAACAAATCAAACAAATTCAAAATCGGTAACATTTCCAATTGATGCTATTTTCATGCCTATTAAACAGGTAAATTTTAGTGTTCAAGAACATTCTGTTGATGGGGAATATGTTTATTTTGAAGTTTGGACAAATGGAAGTATTCATCCATTTGATGCAATGAAATCTGCAGCAAAAGTTTGCATGAAATTAATGACCGCTTGTTTAACAAAATTTACAGATGAGCGTGCTTATATTGAAGAGTCTCAGATGCAAGAAACTCCAAATTTTGTTCAAGTTAATTACAATAAAATTGAATCAGAAGCAAATTTTGATGAAATTGCTATTGAACAACTTGAATTGTCATTACGTGCTTATAATTGCTTAAAACGAGCTAACATTCTGACATTAGCTGACTTAGCGAAAGAATCATTTCGTTCGTTAATGCAACTTCGTAATTTTGGTCAAAAATCTGCTGACGAAGTACGAGGTGCATTAAGTACATATGGGATTGAATTAAAAGAAGATTAAGCAATACATCTAACTCACTTATTTAAAGGAGATTTTTTATGCAAGTTTGGTCCGCTACAGGGCGTCGAAAACGAGCAACAGCTCAAGTTCGAATTTGCTCACCCGGAACAGGAACAATTAAAGTAAATCAAGTGGATGCAGAACAGTACTTACAAGGTGCTTATGCAAATATTTTAAAACCATTTGAAACACTTCAATTAGATGCTACTTATGATATTTTCATTCGTACAGAAGGTGGAGGGTTAACTGGACAATCAGATGCGATTCGTCTTGGTTGTGCTCGTGCCCTTTGTATGATGAACCCAGAATATCGTAGTACACTTAAAGGTGCAGGCTTCCTTACTCGTATTGCTCTTAAGAAAGAGCGTAAAAAGTACGGTTTAAAGAAAGCGCGTAAAGCACCACAATTTTCAAAGCGTTAATTTTATTTATTTGGTTAACGTCTAATTATGTTTTCTTTAAATTAAGCTATTTTTCCAATCTTAGCTTAATTTAAGGAAAACTACTTGAAACCTATATGGGTTTATTCTATACTCACAGTAGATGTCTTAGTGGTGGAATGGTAGACACGCAAGCTTGAGGGGTTTGTGCTTTACGGCGTGGAGGTTCGAGTCCTCTCTAAGACAGGACCTATTTATATAGGACGATAGGGGTCGATGCCCGAGTGGTTAATGGGGACGGACTGTAAATCCGTTGGCTTGCCTACACTGGTTCAAATCCAGTTCGGCCCAATCGATAAACGTGGCTGTGGTGGAATGGTAGACACTGGAGACTTAAAATCTCCTGCCGGTGACGGCGTGAGGGTTCAATTCCCTCCAGCCACAATTCAATTCACTGGAATTCTTTCAAGGATTCTGAAAAAATTAAAAATAAAAAAATGTTCGTTTCTTATTTTGGAAAATAAGGTATGATGATAGTGTGAAACATCAAAGCACGGAGACAGGTGATGAATTTCCTTTACGACATTTCGGCTGTAGAAATTGGTCAACATTTCTATTGGAATCTTGGTGGATTCCAAATGCACGGACAAGTACTTATTAATTCATGGATTGTACTCGGACTTATTATTGCGTTCGCAGTAACAACGACTCGTGATTTAAAACCAGTTCCAGAAGGTGGACAAAACCTTGCTGAATTTGTTGTAGAGTACATTCGTGACATTGCAAAAACTCAAGTTGGACACGATTACTTAGAGTGGACTCCTTTTATTGGAACTTTATTCTTATTTATTTTCGTTTCAAACTGGTCTGGAGCTTTAATCCCATGGAAGCTTATTGAACTTCCACACGGAGAACTTGGAGCACCAACAAACGATATTAATACAACTGTAGCTCTCGCACTTCTTACATCATTAACATATTTCTATGCAGGATTAAAGAAGAAAGGGTTAGAGTACTTTGGAAAGTATGTGCAACCAACACCAATTTTACTTCCAATTAACGTATTAGAAGACTTTACTAAGCCATTATCATTAAGTTTCCGTCTTTTTGGAAACATTCTTGCTGATGAACTCGTAGTAGCAGTACTTGTATCGTTAGTTCCTCTTGTGATTCCAATCCCACTTATTTTCCTTGGATTATTTACAAGTGGAATTCAGGCATTAATTTTTGCAACTCTTGCAGGAGCTTACATTGGAGAAGCACTTGAAGGACACTAAGCATCTTGCGATGCTTTAAATTTCTACTAATGGTAGAACCTGAGCATCAATGAATGTCGCAATTTTCAAATGCAAAACCAATTCTTCCTTTCCAAATTTTCCCGGACTTTTTCCGGGGGAAAGGATTTTTATCCTGTTTTCTAAAAACAAAAAGAATAACTGACAGGTGTGTAATATAAATAAAAAAATGAGTTTTAAAAAATACAGAAAACTGGTAATCTCCCAGAGCATAAGCAACTTATAAAAAGGAAACATACAATGAACCCATTAATTTGTGCTGCATCTGTAGTTGGAGCTGGTTTAGCAATTGGACTTGGAGCTATCGGTCCTGGTATTGGTCAAGGTACTGCAGCTGG
>Ga0222715_10005050_pt1 | contig 11326 bp, 10 predicted proteins | sample C33_9DmetaG_FD_165056 | JGI IMG/M metagenome (GOLD analysis project Ga0222715, IMG submission 165056) | Estuarine water microbial communities from San Francisco Bay, California, United States - C33_9D | ecosystem: Environmental > Aquatic > Marine > Unclassified | place: USA: California... | reverse complement strand
TTCCTGGTACAGTTTTTGATACTTCAGATACTATTTTTGAAATTTCATGTGGAAGTGTTCCACCATTTGTGTCACACAATACTACCCATCTAGCTCCTTGATCATATGCTGCTTTAATACATTCTAATGCATATTTCGGATTTGCTTTATAACCATCAAAAAAGTGTTCGGCATCAAACATAAATTCTTTTTTTGCTTTGACAAAATGTTTTGCACTTTCTCTTATATTTTCTAAATTTTCATTATTTGATATCCCTAATGCTACATCAACATGAAAATCCCAAGACTTACCCACTAAACAAACTGATGGGGTATTTGAATTTAATAAAGCTGACAAGCCAATATCATTGTCTGCACTTCGGCCAGTTTTTTTAGTCATTCCAAAACAAGTAAGTTTGGCATTTTTAAAAGTATGTTTTTTTTGAAAAAACTCTGTATCGGTCGGATTTGCTCCAGGCCAACCACCCTCGATATAATCCACTCCAAGATTATCTAAAGCTTGAGCAATTTTTTCTTTATCTTCAATTGAAAAATCCACACCTTGAGTTTGAGCACCGTCTCTTAATGTGGTATCAAAAATATATAATCTTTCTTTACTCATTTAAATTTCCAAATTGTTTTACCATCTTTGTCTTCTATTAAAACACCTTTGTCTAAAAGTTCATTTCTTATTTTATCAGCTTCTTTATAATCTTTATTTTCTCTAGCTTTATTTCTTAAATCAATCTTTTCTTTTATTTCTTCTTCACTCATTGATACGTTATTCTTTTTATATTTTTGCCATTTTTCACTATCTTCATTTAACAAACCTATAAATTTACATGCCGAAATAAATAATTCTTTATCACTACCTTTGTTAGCTTTTTCATATAGCTTATGTAAATTAGCAATATATCCAGGGGTATTTAAATCTTCATATAAAGGCTTTAAAATTTCGTCAGGAACTTTAGTAGTTTTTGTATTTGGTGTGTAAACCGAATACCATTTGTTTAGAGTGTTATAACAATCATCTAATAGTTTATCATTCCAATCTAAAGGTTGTTTATAATGTGCACTCATGAGTGCTAACCTTAAAATTTGTCCACTAATTGTATTTCTAAAATTTTTTATTTTTAAAATATTTCCTTGTGACTTTGCCATTTTTTCATTTGACATTGTGATAAAAGCATTATGAACCCAGTAGTTGGCAAAAACTTTTGTTTCATTAGCACATCTTGATTGAGCTATTTCATTTTCATGATGAGGAAATATTAAATCTATTCCGCCTCCATGAATATCAAATTCATTACCTAAAAATTTTTTTGACATTGCTGAACATTCTAAATGCCAACCTGGTCTTCCCTTCCCCCACGGTGAGTCCCAAGAAGGCTCATTTTGATTAGATGGTTTCCATAACACAAAATCTTCAGAATTTTTTTTATTATCACTAACTTCAATTCGTGAACCGGCTATTAGATCTTCTAATTTTTTATTTGAAAGTTTTCCATAATCAGAAAATTTTTTTACCTCAAAATAAACATGTTTATTATTTTCATATGCGAAACCTTTTTTTACCAATTTAATAATCATTTCAATCATAAGATCGATATGTTCAGTAGCTTTAGGTTGAAAGCTTGGGTTTTCACAATTCAGGAATTCACAGTCCTCTAAAAAACTTTTTGTCACTTTTTCTGTAAGTTCTTTTGTGGAAATATTTTGATCTTGAGATGATTTAATTATTTTATCATCAATATCTGTTATATTTCTTACATAAGTTACTTTTGAGAATTGATTTTTAAGAACTTTATATAAAATATCAAAAATGACTAATGGTCTAGCATTGCCAATGTGTGGATCATCATACACTGTTGGTCCACAAACATACATTCCAATATTATTTATGTCTTTTGGAACAAATTGTTCTTTTTTATTTGATAAATTATTTGTTAAAAAAATATCCATTTTAATTAATTAAGAAATATACCTTATTTAATGTTTTGTGAATCTAATTGATTATCTAGGAATCTTGCATACTGGAATAGGCTCCATTTTATGCAAGTTTTGTTTTCTAATTTTCTCGTACTCTGATCTATGTGGTGAATTTGGATTACTCATAGCATCTTCTAGATCTTGATACTTAAAACCGAGCTGACCCTCATCTGTTCGACCATCATCCCAAAGTCCATCTGTTGGGGGTGCATCGATAATTTCTTTTAAAATTCCTAATTCTTTACCTAATTCCCAAACATCGGTTTTATTACAATCAGCAATTGGGGAAATATCAACTCCACCATCACCATATTTTGTATAAAAACCTACACCAAAATCCTCTACCTTGTTGCCCGTTCCTACTACAATTCCTTTATTGGCCGCTGCTACCTGATAGAGAGTTGTCATTCTTAGTCTTGCTCTTGAATTTGCAAAACCATGTTCATTTTGAAATTTGTTTAGTGTAGATGAAAATGACTCAAAAAGCTTATCAAGACTTATGGTGTGAGCTTCTACATTTTTGAAATTTTTAATTAACCATTCCTGATGTTTCAAACTTAAATCATGTTGATTGTCTTTTTGTCTTATTGGCATAGTTAATACGATAGTTTTTATTCCTGTCATTGCACTCAATGTGCTTGATACTGATGAGTCTATACCTCCTGATATTCCAATAACTAAAGATTGTGCTTTACTTGGCATTTGTTCAGCATAAGTTTTAATCCAATTTGAAATATATTTAATTTTTTCTGATGGCTTCATAATTTAAATTTAATAATCTTTGGCTTGAAAGCAATAGACTAAGATGCCGCCTGAATAGCGTTTTTAGAATAGGTGCTATTCTTTTTTATCTCATCTGAAATCAAAAATGCTAATTCTAGAGCTTGATTTGCATTTAATCTTGGATCACAATGTGTGTGGTATCTTGAAGATAAATCTTTATCTGAAATTTTTTGAGCCCCTCCTGTACATTCAGTCACATTTTGACCAGTTAATTCAATATGCAATCCACCAGCATAACTTCCTTCACTTTGATGACATGCAAAAACATTTTTGACTTCACTTAAAACACTATTAAATGGTCTGGTCTTAAAACCAGTTGTAGCTTTAATTGTGTTACCATGACATGGGTCACAAGACCAAATTACATTAAGACCTTCTTTTTTAATTGCCCTAATTAATTTAGGTAGATGTTTTGAAACATTGTTTGCTCCAAATCTTGAAATTAGTGTAATTTTTCCTTTTTCATTTGTTGGATTAATTTTATTACATAAGTTAATAAGATCTTCAGCTTTTAATGTTGGTCCACATTTAATTCCAATTGGATTTTCTATTCCTCTACAAAATTCAACATGACCTCCGTCAAGTTGTCTAGTTCTGTCACCAATCCAAACAAAATGTGCTGATGTATCGTGGTTTTCACCTGTGGTAGAATCTGTTCTTGTCATAGACTCTTCAAAAGGTAACAACAAAGCTTCATGAGAAGTCCAGAAGTTAACTGTTTTTAATCTTCTATTAAAATCTGAATTAATTCCACAAGCATCCATAAATGCTAAAGCATTTGCAATTTGATCTTCTAATTCTTTAAACCTTTAGCTTCAGGACTTTTTTTAATAAATCCTAAATTCCATGTGTGAACCTTTTTTAAATCTGCAAAACCACCATGACAAAAAGCTCTAACTAGATTTAAAGTTGCAGCTGATTGCGAATATGCTTTAAATAATCTTTTTGGATCTGGTATTCTTGCTTTTTCAGTAAATTCTATACCATTAATATTGTCACCTAAATAACTAGGTAATTCCACTCCATCTTTATTTTCAGTTGGTGAACTTCTTGGTTTAGAAAATTGTCCTGCAATTCTTCCAAGCTTAACCACTGGCAATGACGCTGAATAAGTAAGAACTAAAGACATTTGCAACATCAACTTAAAGGTATCTCTAATATTATCTGGATGAAATTCTGCAAAACTCTCTGCACAGTCGCCACCTTGTAAAAGAAATGCTTTACCATCAACAACATCTGCTAGCTGTTGTTTAAGATGTCTAGTTTCACCTGCAAAAACTAAAGGTGGAAAAGTTTTAATCTTATCTAAAACTTGATCCAATTCTTTTTTATCCGGATATTCCGGGATATGTTTTACAGGATACTTTCTCCAACTATTAATTTTCCAATTTTTCATGTTCAACCTAGGATTGTTGTATCAGAGTTTAATTATTATTCAACGGTTACAGATTTAGCCAAATTTCGAGGCTTATCTATATCAAAACCTTTTTTAAGGGCAGAATAATATGCTAATTTTTGTAGGGGTATTGTTAAAAGAAAAGGCAACAAATCATCATTAGTACTTTCTACTTCTATTGTTTCCCAAATATTTTCTGAAACAATTTCATCTTTACTTTTATTGGTAATTAATAAAACTTTTGCACCTCTTGCTATAACTTCCTGCATATTTGAAATAGTTTTTTTATAATAACTATCTCTTGGCGCTAAAACTACTACTGGCATACCTTCTTCAATTAAAGCTAATGGACCATGTTTCATTTCTCCTGCTGGATATCCTTCAGCGTGCACATATGATAGCTCTTTTAATTTTAAAGCACCTTCTAATGCAATTGGATATGAAAAACCTCTACCTAAAAACATAGAACCTTTAGCCTCATTAAAAGTACTTGATATATTTTGAATTTTGTTGTCAATTAACAATGTTTGTTCAACTAACTTTGGCAATTCTTTTAAATCTTTCAATTTTTGTGAAAGGACTTTTTTTTCAATATCATCCCTTAAAAGCCCAAGTTTTAAAGCTAAAATATATAATATAAGTATTTGACCTAAAAAAGCTTTTGTAGACGCTACTCCAATTTCTGTGCCACAATGAATGGGCAAAACAAACTCTGCGTCTCTTGCTATTGAGCTTTCAATTACATTAACAACTGCGCACGTCTTCATTTGGTTTTTTTTACATAAATCTAAAGCTGCATAAGTATCAGCCGTTTCACCTGATTGAGAAACAAAAACATATAAAGTATCTTTTTTAAATCTATTTTTCCTGTATCTAAACTCTGATGCAATATCTACATTTACATCTAAAGATGTTAATTCTTCAAACCAATATTTAGCCATTAAGCACGAATGATAAGCGGTACCACATCCAATTAAAGTAACAGACGAAATTTCATTTTTCTTCCAAGGTATATTATAAATGTTAATGTCATTATTAGTTGTATCAATATATTCTTTTATTCCATTTTTGAGAGTTACTGGCTGCTCCTCAATTTCTTTTGCCATAAAATGCTTATAATCACCTTTGTCATATTTTTCCTCTTCACTCGATAGTTCTAAAACTTTTTTATTAATTTTAGTTCCATCTTCATTAAAAAACTCTACTTGGTCTTTTTTAATTACACAAAATTCTCCATCATTTAAGTATGTAATTTTATTGGTCATTGATTTCAGTGCATAAGAGTCTGAACCTAAATAATTTTCGTTAGGTCCATAACCGACAGCTAATGGTGACCCTCTTCTAGCGCCAACAATTAAATCAGGTTCATCTTTGAATATAATCCCTAAAGCAAAACTTCCATGTAAAGCTTTTAAAGTTTTCTTAATTGAATTAACTATATTGTCTGTTTTTAAATTTTCTGTAATCAAATGGACAATAACCTCGGTGTCTGTTTGAGATTTAAATTTATGACCTTTACTGACTAAAAATTTTTTTAATAGTGTTGAATTTTCAATTATTCCATTATGCACAACAGATACATTTTGTGAAGAATGAGGGTGTGCATTTATACTATTAGGCAAACCATGAGTGGCCCACCTCACATGTCCTATGCCAATTGTACCTTCCATAGATTGAACTAAAGAATTTTTTTCAAGATTATCAACTCTACCTTCAGATTTTACTTCATTAATTAATCCATTTGAAAGAGTAGCAATACCTGCCGAGTCATAACCTCTGTATTCAAGTTTTTTTAATGAATTAATAATTGAAGCTGAAACTGATTTACTACTATTGATACCTATAATTCCACACATAATTATTTTCTTTTATAATTTTTAACTTCTGTTTGAACACTTCTGGTAAGCGCTAAAGATTTTTTTCTTACATTTTTTGTTATTACTGATCCTGCCCCAATAATACTATCTTCTTCTATTTTTAAAGGAGCTACTAAAGATGAATTAGATCCTATAAAAACATTATCTTTAATTTTTGTTTTACTTTTTTTAATTCCATCATAATTACAAGTAATTGTGCCTGCTCCAATATTAACTGATTTGCCAATGTCGGTATCCCCTATATATGTCAAATGATTAACCTTCGATTTTTTACCAACTATACTTTTTTTAATTTCAACAAAGTTTCCAACCTTTGAGCCCTCTTTTAAAATAGTGCCCGGTCTAATTCTGGCATAAGGGCCAATATCAACTTTATTCTCAACTTTACAGTTTTCCAAATAAGAAAAAGATTTTATTACCACATTGTTTCCAATTTTAACTTTTGATCCAAAAACAACATATGGTTCAATAGTTACATTTTTTCCTATTTTGGTATCTTTATAAAAATAAATTGTTTCAGGTCCTATCATTTTCACACCAGATTTTAAAAATTTATTTCTAAGTTTAATTTGAAGTTTTTGTAAATTTAATTGTTTCATCTAGGAAATTCTTTATATTAAGTATATATCTTTCTTAATTCACAAAATATTTCTTAAAAATACTTTTGATTATGACGCAGCAATATACAATTCTTTTTGATTTAGATGGAACTTTAGTCGACACAGCACCTGATTTAATGCGTGCTCACAATCATGTGATGCAAAAATTTGGTTATCCCACAAAATCTACAGATGAAATTAGAAATCTAGTTGGTCAAGGCGCAGGGGCAATGCTTGGAAGGTCTATATGGGGTCAAGCGAAAAAAGAATTTGGAAAAGTACAAGATGAAAAAATCAAGAAAGAGATGGTGAAAGATTTTGTTGATTTTTATGGAAAAAATATTGTTAATGAAAGTACGCTTATTAATGGTGTTAAAGAATTTTTAATTTGGTGCAAAGAAAAAAATATTTCAATGGCCGTTTGCACAAACAAACAAGAGCATTTAGCTATCGATCTATTAAAAAAAATTGGTATTTATGATTTCTTTGAATATGTAGCTGGTCATAACACATTTGATTATTGTAAGCCTGACCCTAGACATTTAACCTCTGTTGTTGAGATATTAGGTGGAGACATCAAAAAAACTTTAATGGTCGGTGATAGTGAGACTGATGCAAATGCAGCAAAAAATGCTGGCATGCCCGTCATCTTACTTGAGGATGGTTATACTGAAAAAAATACAACTGAAATATATCATAATCACTTAATAAAAGACTTTGTGGGTATCGAAAAGATTGTATTAAAATATCTTTAATATTGATTATTTTTTTTTAACTATTAAAAACAATTTCGAGAATTAGGAGTTATTTTGATACTACATAAAGTTAAAGTTTACCCATCTAAAACACATCTACCCAAAAAAAACCAGCTTGCTTGGAAAATAGCAGAAATAGCCAGCGACAATGTAAAATTAAATAAAGAAGCAATTGATATGGTGATTAATAGAATTATTGACAATGCTTCGGTTGCAATTGCATCACTTAACAGAAAACCAGTTATTTCATCAAGAGAAATGGCTTTAAAACATTCAAGAAAAAATGGTGCAACATTATTTGGTGTTAATAATAAGTTAAAATTTGATTGCGAATGGGCAGCTTGGTCTAATGGAACTGCAGTAAGAGAACTTGATTTTCATGATACTTTTTTAGCAGCAGACTATAGTCACCCAGGAGATAATATACCTCCACTGATAAGTGTTGCTCAACAAAACAAAAAAAGTGGTTTAGATCTCTTGAGAGGAATAATTACTGCTTATGAGGTTCAAGTAAACTTGGTAAAAGGAATTTGTTTACATAAACACAAAGTTGATCATATAGCTCATTTGGGTCCAAGTGTTGCTGCAGGACTTGGAACAATGTTAAAGTTAAATACTGAAACAATCTATCAAGCTATACAGCAAGCATTGCATACAACTATATCCACAAGACAATCTAGAAAGGGTGAAATTTCAAGTTGGAAAGCTTATGCGCCAGCACATGCAGGGAAACTTGCTATAGAAGCAGTAGATAGAGTAATGCGAGGCGAAGGAGCACCAAGTCCAATTTATGAAGGTGAGGATAGTGTCATCTCAAGAATTTTAGATGGAAACAAAGCATTGTACAAAGTTCCTTTACCAAAGAAAGGTGAGCCTAAAAAAGCAATTTTAGAAACTTATACTAAAGAATATTCAGCTGAATACCAATCTCAAGCCTTAATTGATTTAGCAAAAAAACTTAAAAAGAAAATATCAAACTTAAATCAAATAAAAAAAATTGATATTTATACAAGTCATCATACTCATTATGTTATTGGTACTGGTGCAAATGATCCTCAAAAAATGGACCCTAATGCAAGCAGAGAAACTTTAGATCATTCTATAATGTATATATTTGCGGTTGCTTTAGAGGATGGTACTTGGCACCATGTAAGATCATATACAAAGTCTAGAGCTAAAAGAAAAAGTACAATTAAAATATGGAGATCAATAAAAACTCATGAGGATAAAAAATGGACAAAAAAATATCATGATCCAAACCCCAAGAAAAAAGCATTTGGTGCAAAAGTAGTAATAACTCTTAAAAATGGTAGAAAAATTACTGAAGAACAAGGTGTTGCTGATGCTCATCCTTATGGTTCTCGCCCATTTAAAAGAAAAAACTATATAAATAAATTTTTAACTTTAACTGAAAACATTCTAGATAAAAAAGAAAGTGATAGATTTTTAAAAGAAGTGCAAAATTTAAAGAAGCTTAAGGCGGGTCAATTAGATAAATTAAATTTAGAAGTTAAAAGTGGTAAACTTAAAAGAAATTTAAAAAAAGGAATTTTTTAATGCACTTTGTAGAAAAAGAACCTAGTCAAAAAAGAGAGGATTTTGTTAAAAAATTAGAATCTAAAAAAATTTTACGTGTTCCTGGTGCTTACAATCCTTTAACAGCAAAACTAATTGAAGAAATAGGGTATGATGCAGTTTATGTTTCTGGTGGAGTAATGGCTAATGATCTTGGCTTTCCTGATATCGGGTTAACAACACTGCAAGATGTGAGCACTCGTTCCTACTTAATTTCAAGAGTAACTAACCTTCCAACAATTGTTGATATTGATACAGGATTTAAATCTTGTACAGAAACAATTGAAACTTTTGAACAATTTGGAATTTCTGCAGTTCACCTAGAAGATCAAATTGAAAGAAAAAGATGCGGTCACCTTGATAATAAAGAATTAGTTTCTACTGATGCAATGGTTAAAAAAATCAAAGAATGTGTGGCGGCTAAAAAAGATGACAATTTTAAAATTATTGCTAGATCAGATGCAAAGAGTGTTGAGGGAATTGATAAAATGATTGAGAGGTGCAAAGCCTACATTGATGCAGGAGCAGAAATTATTTTTCCAGAAGCACTTCATGATGAAAAAGATTTTGAAAAAGTTAGAAAGGAACTTTCCTGCTACTTGCTCGCGAACATGACCGAATTTGGAAAATCTAAATTATTTAATTATAAAGAATTAGAGCAATTTGGTTACAATATTGTCATCTATCCTGTTACAACTCAACGTTTAGCCATGAAAAATGTTGAAGATGGATTAAGAGACATTTATGCAAATGGACACCAAAACAATATTATTGATAAAATGCAAACTAGAAAACGATTGTATGAATTAGTTGATTACGAAAAGTACAATAATTTAGACGAAAAAATTTATAATTTTAGTACTGAAGGACACGAATAATGAGTGATGAAATTAAAAAAGGACTACTTGGAATAGTTGTTGATGAAACTGAGGTTTCAAAAGTGATGCCTGAAATCAATTCTCTTACTTATAGAGGCTATGCTGCTCAAGATTTATGTGAATATTGTAGATTTGAAGAAGTTGCTTATTTAATTTTAAACAAAGATTTACCAAACTCAATTCAATTAAAAAAATTTGAAAAGGAAGAAAAAAATAATAGAGAATTGTCAAAAAATTTATATGAAATCATTAAACATATGCCAAAAAAATCTCATCCGATGGATGTTGCAAGAACGGCAGTAAGTGTAATGGGTTTAGAAGATAAAGAGACAGCAGACTCATCTCCAGAAGCTAACATGAGAAAAGCTTTAAGAATTTTTGCCAAGACACCAACTGCTTTAGCAGCTTTCTACAGAATTAGAAAAGGTAAAAAAATTATTAAACCTAAAAAAAATCTAACTTTTGCGGAAAATTTCTTTTACATGTGTTTTGGAAAAGTGCCTCAAAAAGAAATTGTAAAGGCATTTGATGTCTCTTTAATTCTTTATGCTGAACATAGTTTTAATGTTTCTACATTCACTGCAAGAACTATCACAAGCAGCTTATCTGATATTCATGGTGCAATTACTGGTGCTATTGCAAGTTTAAAAGGTCCATTGCATGGTGGTGCTAATGAAGAAGTAATGCATATGATGAATAAAATTAAGAAACCTGAAAATGCCCTTAAATGGATCAATAATGCATTAGACAATAAAGATGTTGTAATGGGTTTTGGTCACAGAGTTTATAAATCTGGTGACTCGCGAGTTCCAACTATGAGAGAGTATTTTGGAAAAGTTGCTAAAATCAAAAAAGATAAAAAATTTGAAAAAATTTACAATATTGTTGAAAAGGTCATGATTGAGAGAAAAAATATTCACCCAAATGTAGACTACCCTACTGGACCGACTTATCATTTAATGGGATTTGATACAGATTTTTTCACACCTATTTTTGTCATTTCTAGAATAACTGGATGGTCTGCTCATATAATGGAACAACATGCTGCAAATAAATTGATTAGACCTTTGGCAAGTTATAAAGGCAGTAAACATAGAAAAGTTTTACAGTTAAATCAAAGATAAACTATTTTTTTTGAATTCTAGCAAATCTACCTTCGCAAATAATTTCGCATTTATATTTATTGGTTAAAACATATTCATCAATTGCTTTTTTAACACCCAAGGCTGATCCTAAATTATAATCATCACACAAAACAATACCATCATTTTGAATTACTTCAGTGCAATTATTTAGATCATTTTTAACAGTATCATAATGATGTCCACCATCTAAAAAAACAAAATCAATTTTAGACATGTCCATTTGTTTTAAAATTTGATTTGAATTTCCTTTTATCAAATGAATATTATTCTTAAATTTTTTAAGTAAATCTTTTACTGCATCTAAACTATAGGGGTCTTGTCTTTTAAAATATTGAAAATAAATTTTTTTT
>Ga0222715_10005041_pt1 | contig 11334 bp, 10 predicted proteins | sample C33_9DmetaG_FD_165056 | JGI IMG/M metagenome (GOLD analysis project Ga0222715, IMG submission 165056) | Estuarine water microbial communities from San Francisco Bay, California, United States - C33_9D | ecosystem: Environmental > Aquatic > Marine > Unclassified | place: USA: California... | reverse complement strand
TGAATCACAAGGGGTTAAGAAAATTGAAGTTGCCGAATGGGGCGAGGAAGGACAACCTCTAGTGATTTATTGTAGTCCATTTACTTTGGCAGAAAAAAGAAACCTATTCAAAGGTGCTAAGTCAGATGATTTAGGAGTTTTGGTAGATGCAATTATGCTAAAGGCAAAAGATAAAGATGGTAATAAAGTATTTAAGTTAGACGATAAACAAGTTTTACTTAACAATGCTGATCCAGATGTTATTGCAAGAGTAGCAACAGGAATGTTAAATACCATTTCTTTAGAGGACGCAGAAAAAAAGTAAGATACGATCAAGAGTTATTTGCTATACTTACTCTTGGGGAACGATTACATAAAAGTATGGCAGAAATTTTGGCTATGACAGAAGAAGAATTTTTCTACTGGGTAGCTTACTTTAAAGTGAAGGCGGATAAGGAAAAGTTAAGAAGTGGCACAGGAACGACTACAAATTCGCTTAGACGCAATAGATAACACCAAAAGAGCCTTTACTGGTTTAAAGGCAAACTTAAATGATGTTAAAGAATCTTTATTTTCTTTCAGAAGTGCTTTGGTTGGTCTTGGTGCTGGTCTTGCTATTAGATCAATTATCAATGTTGGAAAACAAGTTGAAAATTTAAGTTTAAGATTTAAGTTTCTTTTTAGATCAGCAGAAGAAGGACAAAAGGCTTTTGATGGTTTAGTTAATTTTGCTTCAAGAGTTCCATTTACATTAGAACAAATCCAAGCCGGTGCTGGTAACCTTGCAGTTGTAACTAAAAATGCAGAAGAATTAAGTAATGTTTTAGAGATTACAGGAAATGTTGCATCAGTAACAGGATTAGATTTTCAACAAACTGCGGAACAAATACAAAGAGCCTTTTCAGGTGGTATAGCTAGTGCTGATGTATTTAGAGAACGAGGTGTTAGTGCTTTATTAGGATTCCAAGCTGGTGCTACTGTTACAGCAGAAGAAACTAAAAAAAGATTTCAAGAAGTATTTGGTAAAGGTGGAACATTTGGAAATGCAACTAATGAATTTGCTAATACTCTTGAAGGTACTTTATCTATGCTTCAAGATAAATTATTCAAGTTTCAAAAAGCAATAGCTGATGGTTTCTTTGAACAATTAAAAATAGAATTTAATAATTTAAACAGAAGTTTAGATGAAAGTGATGCGGTTATTAATAAATTTGGTAGAGAATTAGGAGAAAATACCGCTACTGCTATTCGTAAATTTTCAGAAGCAGTTAAAGCACTAGATGATGATATAAGCAATCTTGATGGTATTCTTGGTGGAATTTTATTAGTTGTAGGAAAATTCACAACTAAATTAGTTGGTGGAATACTTGTATTAAACGATTACAATCAAAAAGCAGAAAAACTTGTTAAAAAATCAAATGAATTTGTATTAGCACAAGCAAGAGCAATTACTGCAAATCAAGCATTATATGACGAAGCACCTATTGTTAATTATACTAATGCGTTATCAGGATTAGTTAAAGGAACTAAAGAATATGATGAGGCTTTATATAAAGTTATTCATGCAGAATATGAAAAACAATTAGCACAAACAAGATCAATTCAATTAGCTAAAGAAGAACAAGAAGCAATTACTAATCTTAAAAATTCTTTACCATTATTAACTGAGGAAACTAAAAAATATTATAGTTCATTTACTGGTGCATTAAGTAGTCAATTAAGATCATCATTAGAAGAAATGGAACAAAGATTTAATAACATTGGTGCTATTATAGCAACATCATTGGTTGAAAATATAGGAGTATTCACAAGAGGAATTGCAGAAGCTATTGTATTAGGAAAATCATTAGGAGATGCTTTTAAAAATTTTGTTCAACAGGCAATTATTAATGCTATTGGTTCTATACTTCAATATTATGCTACTAAACTTTTAGTATATGCACTAGAAAAGTTTTTAAATATTACAATGGAAGATCAGCTTAGTATTGAACAACAAAAATTAGCTGTTCTAAAAAAACAAACAGCAGAACTTGGAAAACAAATGGCTCTTAGAACAGTTCTTTTCTTTATGGGAATGGCAGAAGGTGGAAGGGTAAATGGAAGTAGAGCAGAAGGCGGTAGAGTTAATGGTTACAGAGCAAGTGGTGGTGGTACACAAAATGGTAATGCGTATATTGTGGGAGAACGAGGTAGAGAATTATTTATTCCTTCTACTGATGGACAAATCATACCAAATGAAAGATTAGGTAGCATGGGATCAACTAATATTAATTTTACAGTACAAGCAACAGATGTTAAGGGAGTACAAGAATTATTGATTGATAATAGAGCAACAATCACTAATATAATTAATTCAGCTTTAAACCAAAAGGGCAAACCAGCTTTGATATAATATGAGTGGCACATTTCCTACATCTCCAGCACCTAGAAACGCAAATATTAGATCACAACAAACAACTATTGTTTCTGTTACTGCATCTGGAAGAAAACAAGCTAGGCAAATAGAAGGACAAAGATTTGCTATCACATTACAATTTCCAACTATGACTAGAGCAGAATTTGCACCTATTCAAGCATTTGTAATGAAACAAAGATCAAGATTAGAAAATTTTACAGTTGTTCCACCAACAGTTAAAAATGCTTTAGGGGTTGCTAATACAGTTATATCTACTAATGCTTCTGTATCTGCTGGTGCAACTACTTGTACAGTTGATAATATGACTACCTCTACTAATGGAATATTAAAAGCCGGAGATTATTTTAGATTCACAGGACAACAAAAAGTGTACATGGTTGTAGAAGATTTAGATTCTGATGGATCAGGTGAAGGTACATTAACATTTGAACCACCATTAAGATCAAGTGTGGCAGATAATACTGTTCTTATTTATGATAATGTTGATTTTACAGTTTCATTAACTAACGATATTCAAGAATTTGATATTGGAACTCAAGAATACTTTAATTACGAAATTGATCTAATAGAGGTATTATAATGGCTAGAGGATTAAGTACGGCAGTTAATAATGAACTGGCTACGGATAAACTTAATCCAGTAACCTTATTATACTTAAATGTTTCAACAGGATATAGATTTACCGATCATTACAAAGATATTACTTATGATGGAAATACTTATTCAGCTTCATCTTTATTTCTTAAAGTTTCTCAAGTATCTGAATCATCAGAAGTAGAAGTAGGAAATATATCTTTAGAATTTAGTGGTGCAGATCAAACTATAATATCTTTATTTCTATCTAACAATTACATGGATAGAGAAGTAGAAGTCTATAAAGGTTTTATGGACGCAAACCAATCTCTTATTGCTAATCCATTTCTTTTATTTAAAGGTAGAATAGAATCTTTTAGCATAGATGAAACTTTACAAAGTTCTGACGTTAAAGTTGTAGCTACATCACATTGGGCAGATTTTGATAAAGTTAAAGGAAGAAAAACAAATACTAACTCACAACAATTATATTTTGCCGGAGATGTTGGCTTTGATTATGCTTCTCAAACAGTACAAGATATTAAATGGGGTAAAGCATAATGCAAGATGTTATAAATTTATTTAGAACTTACAATAAGTATGATTCCATGACGGACAATCAATTAAGATTATATCTTATGCCTTCTATAAACTTAGGACAATGCAAAAAGTTTTATAATGGAGATCAATTAGTTGGTTTTATTAATTGGGCTTATATACATAATTTAACAGAACAAAGATTTAAGAAAACAGGCAAGATTATGGCAACCGAATGGAAGTCAGGAAATAATCTTTGGATTGTAGAAATAGTATCTATTAAAAATACATTTAAGATGATGAGAGAAATATACAAATTCTTTAAAAATAAAATGAATATTAATCAATCTATAAACTGGTTAAGAACTAATAAAGATATTTATAGAATTGGTAAAAAATTTAAAAGGGAGTTTCATCAATAATGGGTGGTGTAGTAAAAGCAGTAACAAGTATAGTTAGTAAATTTATCTCTTGGCTTATTCCTATGCCGAAGATACCTGACTTTGATACACCGCAAGAAGAAAAAGGTGTACTAATAAATAAGTCATCTAACAATGCTCAAATTCCAGTTGTATATGGAAGAAGGCAAATAGGTATTACTAGAGTATTTTTAGAAACATCAGGAACAGATAATAATTATCTTTACATAGCTGGTGTTCTTTGTGAAGGAGAAATAGAATCAATAGATGAAATATGGGTTGATGATAAATTAGTTACTTGGGCTAGTGCTTTAACTCATGGAACAGTAGTTGAAGTAGGATCGGGAGATGCTGTTTTTTACAAAGACTCTACATCACATATTCAAGTACAATCTTTTTTTGGAACTGATGATCAAGTATCATCAAGTATATTATCTACCTCTGCTAATTGGGGTAGTAATCATAGACTAAGAGGAGTTGCTTATCTAGCTTTTAGATTCAAATGGAATCAAGATATATTTGGTTCAATCCCACAAGTAAGAGTTACTTTAAAAGGTAAGAAAGTTTATGATCCAAGAACAACTACAACTGTTTATACAACTAATCCAGCTTTATGTTTGTTAGATTATTTAAGAAATGAAAGATATGGAAAAGGATTACCTAATTCAGCTTTTGAAACAAACTTTCAATCATTTCAAGATTCTGCTGATGAGTGTGAAACACAAGTAACACCTTATTCTGGTGGATCAGATATAAATGTATTTGATACTAATGCTGTAATAGATACATCACAAAAAGTTATAGATAATGTGAAGAAACTCTTAAATCCTATGAGAGCATTATTCACTTACACTCAAGGAATATACAAACTTAAAATTGAAAGCACAGGAATAGCAGTTAAAACTATTACCGCAGATCATGTAGTAGGTGGTGCTAAAGTTTTAGGTGAAAGAAAAAATAATAAATACAATCGTGTTATTGGAACATTTATTAATCCTGATAAGAATTGGCAACAAGATACTATAAGTTTTCCACCAGCAGATGATACCGGATTGCCTAATGCAGATCAACACGCAACTATGAAAGCATTGGATAATGATACTTTACTAGAAGGTAATTTTGATTTTCCTAATGTAACAAGTCCATATCAAGCAGAAGATTTATGTGAAATTATTTTAAGAAGATCAAGAAACCAATTACAAATACAATTAAGATTAACTTCTGAATTTTTAGATTTAGCTATTGGAGATATTGTTGCAATAACTTATCCTAGTGGTGGTTTTAATGCCAAGCCATTTAGGGTTTTAGGAATGGCAATCAATGAAGATTTAACTGTTGATGTACAATTATTTGAACACCAAGATAATTTTTATTCATGGACTTCTAAAGCACAAGCACCAACAATCGCTGATACTACCTTACCCAATCCTAATACAGTTCAACCACCTGCATCAGTTACTTTAGATGATCAACTTATAGCTTACAATGACGGAACAGTTATTGTTGCTTTAGATATAACTATTGGTGCAAGTCCTGATAACTTTGTAGATTATTACCAAGTTGAATATAAAAAATCTTCTGAAACTAATTATCAAATACACGCACAAGGTACTGGATTAAATCAGCGAGTACTTAATGTGATAGATCAAGAAACTTATAATGTAAGAGTAAAAGCTGTTAATGCTCTTGGAGTTTCTTCAACTTATGTAACTGAAACAAGAACTATTATAGGTGCTATTGCACCACCAGCAGATGTTCAAGATTTTGCTTGTAACATTGTTAATCAAGATGCACATTTAAGTTGGTCGCCAGTTAGTGATTTGGATTTGGCATATTATCAAATTCGTTATTCAACATTAACAACTGGTGCTGATTGGCAAAACTCAGTTTCTTTAGTTCAAAAAATTGCAAGACCAGCTACCTCAGTTACAGTTCCGGCAAGAAATGGATCATACTTAATCAAAGCAGTAGATAAATTAGGTAACTTTAGTTCTAATGCAACAGTTGTATCTACTAATGTAGTAGGTATAGGAAACTTTAATGCTGTTGTTACTCAATCAGAACACCCTAATTTTAATGGAACAGTTAATCAATTAATTGTCGTTGATAATACTCTTAAACTAGATAGTTCAGAATTGTTTGATAGTGCTACTGGAAATTTTGATGACACAGATAGATTATTTGATTCGGGAGTTGCTTCTTATGACTTATATTCATCAGGAACTTATGAATTTGCAAATGTTATAGATTTAGGTGCAGTTTATACTTCACGAGTAACTGCCTCTATAACACAAACATCAGATAACTTAGATGATACTTTTGATAGTAGAACAGGATTGTTTGACGACTCCGCTTCTAACTTTGATGGAGATACACCAGCTAATTGTGATGCACATTTAGAGATAGCTTTATCTGATGACAATATAACTTATACTTCATTTAAAAACTTTGTTATTGGGGATTACACAGCTAGATATTTAAAGTTTAGAGTTTATATGTCCTCTACTGATTTAGCCTCAACTCCTGTTGTTTCTGAATTATCAGTTACAGTAGATATGCCTGATAGAATATTTAGTGGAAATGATATAGTTTCTGGCACAGGCACTAAATCAATTACCTTTACAACTCCATTCTATTCTAGTAATTACGCAGTAGGTATTACAGCACAATCGCTTGTAAGCGGAGATTATTTTTTAGTTACAAATAAATCTATAACAGGATTTGATGTGGCTTTTAAAGACTCAAGCAATACTGGAGTATCTAAAACATTTGACTACATAGCAAAAGGTTATTAAAAGGATTTAATATGGCTCAACACGATTTCAATATTGCCAATCAAGGCTTCCCAGCTTTTAGAACTGATTTAAACAATGTTCTAACTGCAATCAATACTTCACAATCAGGAACATCAAGACCTAGTTCTGCTGTTGCTGGAACGATTTGGTTAGACACAACATCTGCAACTACACCTACTTTAAAATATTATGATGGTGCTGATGATATTTCTTTAGCAACTTTAGATCATTCTTCTAACACAGTTAATTGGTTAGATAATTCTGTCAGCTTTGATATTGTTAATGATACTACACCGCAACTTGGTGGAAACTTAGATTTAAACTCCAATGATATTACTGGAACTGGTAATGTAAATATTTCAGGAACAGTTACTTCTACTGGTGCAACAATCACAGGAACTTTACTTCCTTACAAAGCATATATCGCAGAAGCAACTTTAACTGATGGTGCTAGTATAGATTGGAATATGTCCACTCAAGCTGTTGCAAAAGTAACACTTGGTGGAAACAGAACTTTAAATGCACCAACTAACGGAAGCACAGGACAATTTGCATCTATCTTAGTTATTCAAGATGGAACAGGATCAAGAACTTTAACATGGAACGCAGTATATGAATTTACAGCAGATACAGCACCAACCCTAACTACTACTGCTAACTACGGCGATTTATTTACCTTTAGATATAATGGTGCTAAATGGTTAGAAGTAGGAAGAAACCTTAACTTGGTATTAAGCTAATGTACGCACTTGTAATTAAGAACTCTATTGAGAAACTTTTTACTTATCCAAAAGGATTTATATTAAATGACAATCAGTATTCTGCTGACATCTTTACAAAATGGTCTAAGGAAGAAAAAAAAGCTATTGGAATTTATGAAGTAGAATTTGACCACTCTAATAAAAAAGATGAAGCATACTACACCAATACTAACGAACAATTTAAGTTTGAGAACAATAAAGTAATATCTTATTTTGGTACTGCTACACCTAAACGATTAGAAGATGAAAATGCAGTAGATGAAGATGGTCAAGCTGTATTAGATGATGATGGCAACCAAGTAATTAATTATGGTTTAAAAACGGAAAAGAAAAAAATTGTTAAACAACAAGCAAGTGGATTATTAGCACCAACAGATTGGTATGTAGTCAAAGCTAGTGAAGTTCAAGGTTATACTATTCCAGCTAACATATCTTCGTTTAGAGCAGAAGTAAGAACTAAATCAAATGAAATGGAAACTATGATTGATGCTTGTACGACTGTTGATGAACTAAAAGCATTATACGAATATACCAAACAACAAGACGGAACAACTGCAAGACCATTACCTACATTTCCTAAAGAGGTAATCTAATGAGTTTAATACTCCCAGCAAATTCTCTAACTGGCGGTTATGAGATAGATAATTCATTACGATTTAATTCTGGTAGTTCTGATTATTTATCAAAAACATTTGGGAGTAATGGAAGTTTAACAACTTGGACATTATCTTTTTGGGTTAAAAGAAGTTCATTATCTGTAAGTCAAGCTACTTTTAGTTCTGATGTTGATGGCAATAATACAGATTTAATGTATTTTCAAAGTAGCGATAAATTTGATTGGTGGGAATATACAAGTGGGTATAATGCTAGAAAAGTTACTACTCAAGTATTTAGAGATGTTTCGGCTCACTACCATATAGTTTGTGTTTGGAACACTACAAATGCGACTTCTTCAGATAGACAAAGAATTTATGTTAATGGCGAAAGAATAACTAGTTTTTCATCTAATACAGAACCAGCACTAAATGAAACTAGTCGTTTTAATTCAACAGTAGCTTTTGAAATAGGAAGAAGTTTTTCAGGTAGTAGTGGTTATTTTAGTGGATACATGTCAGAAATTAATTTCATTGATGGTCAAGCATTAACCCCATCATCATTCGGCGAAACAGATGAAGATACAGGAATATGGAAGCCAATTAAATATACAGGCACATACGGAACCAATGGTTTCTATTTAGACTTTGAGAATAGCGGTAGCTTAGGTGCTGACCAATCAGGTAATGGAAATAATTTCACAGTTAATAATTTAACTAGCATAGACCAAACTACTGATACTCCTACTAATAATTTTGCAACATTAAATGTTTTAGACAATGCACAATCTAGTGCTACTTATTCAGAGGGTAATTTAAAATGGTCTACTACAACTAATAGTCATTATTTCTGGGGTAGATCAATAATAGGTGTTTCAACAGGAAAATGGTATTTTGAGGCAAAATTAACAAGTGCTATGGAACATGGATATATTGGAATTTGTGTAGATGCACCAGATGATAATACTACTTTTTTAACTAATGGTGGTGCAAATGATGAATTTGAATGGGGATATAAATTATCTGATGGAAGAATATATAATAACATAGGAGATTCTGCTTATGGAAGCACTTATACTACAGGAGATATAATTGGAGTTTATTTAGATTTAGATAACAACAAATTATATTTTGCAAAAAATGGAACAATACAAAATAGTGGAACAGGAATATCAATAACTAGTCCAGCAAGTACATCAACAGGAAATTATTTTTTCTGTGTATCTGATGGTACAAGTGGAACATCTGGTACTTGGGAAGCAAATTTTGGCAATCCAACATTTACAATTTCATCAGGTAATACTGACCCTAATGGATATGGAAATTTTGAATATGACCCAAGTGCTGGAACATTTGATGGTGTTTCAAAATCTTTTTATGCACTTAACACAAAAAATTTAGCGGAGTTTGGATAATGGCATACACAAATATAGATAAACCATCAGATTATTTTAATACAGTTCTTTATACTGGAACAGGTACTACTCAAAATGTTACAGGAGTTGGATTTAATCCAGATTTTGTTTGGGTTAAATCAAGAAGTAATGCTTATAATCATACTGTGTGGGATAGAGTTAGAGGTGCTGGTCAAAGACTAATTCCTAACCTTACAGAAGCAGAAGAAACTCAAACTGGTGATATGAGTGCTTTTATCACAGATGGAATTACTGTTAATGGTGGAAATACTACTAGTGGTAATGGTTTTACATATGCAATGTGGAACTGGTTAGCTGGTGGAACAGCAGTATCTAATACACAAGGTTCAATTACTTCTAGTGTTTCAGCTAATACAACATCAGGATTTAGTATTGTAAGTTATACTGGTAATGGTTCTCCTGCACAAACTGTTGGACATGGATTAGGTGTTGCACCAAAAATGGTTATAGTTAAAAATAGAGGAAGTGTATATGATTGGAGAGTATATCATCAATCTATAAATGCAACTAATTATTTAGTTTTAAATACAAATGGTGCTTATGGTACAGCAACAAGCATATGGAATGATACTCAACCAACTTCAAATGTTTTTAGTATTGGTGATTCTCCAAGAGTAAATGAATCAGGAATTGGTTTTATCGCCTACTGCTTTGCTGAAAAAAAAGGTTTCTCTAAATTTGGTTCATATGTAGGAAATGGTGGAAATCAATTTATATATACAGGTTTTAAACCAGCTTTTGTTATAGAAAAAAGAAGTTCAAATATTTCTGAATGGGATTTGTATGATAATAAAAGAAATACATTTAACTCTGTAACAAAGGTATTAAAACCAAATACATCTGATGCAGAAGCTACTTATGGAGGATTAAACTTTTTAAGTAATGGATTTGAAGCAAAAGGTTCATTAAATGATTCTGGACAAACATTAATTTATATGGCTTTCGCTGAGTCCCCATTTACAACATCAACAGGAATACCAACTACGGCAAGATAACTATGGCACTTATATCAGTTTCCAATAACGCACTTAGTAATATTTCTGTATTACCTGCCGCAATACCAACAGGAGCATTAACCTTAATTAAATCTATCACAGCTTCCTCATCTGCTAGTATAGAATTTATCAATGGAACTAGCGGAGTAATATTAGATGGTACATATTCTAGTTATGTTTTTTCTTTTACAGATATTCACCCAGCGACAGATAATGTTAATTTTACTTTTAATATGAGTACAGATAGTGGTGCTAACTATAATGTAACAAAAACTACAACTACATTTATAGCTTATCATCTTGAAAATGATGCGGCTGCTGGTTTGCAATATGAAACTGCTAGAGATATTGCACAAGGAACTGACTATCAACAAATTTGTCCAGCAGTAGGTTCTGATAATGACCAACATTCCACAGGATATTTACAATTATTTTCTCTAAGTTCAAATACATATACAAAACACTTTATTTCAAGAACATCTAGTTCACACAATGGAGATTATGCAGTAGATTTTTATACTGCTGGTTATGGCAACACAACATCAGCCGTCAATGCTGTTCGCTTTCAAATGAGTTCTGGCAACATTGATGACGGAACAATTAAATTATATGGAGTTAAATAATGGCATTACTGTATCACAATAACAATTCCATATCTAATGTAACTAGCTTCGCACAAATACCTGCTGGAGAACCTGTATTTTTATCTACTGCAACTGCATCAAGTTCAGCTTCTATTAGTTTTAATAGCACCTACATTAATTCAGATTATAAAATTTATAAATTTGAGTTTATTAATATGCACCCAGCAAGTGATGCTGTTAATTTTA
>Ga0222715_10005036_pt1 | contig 11340 bp, 12 predicted proteins | sample C33_9DmetaG_FD_165056 | JGI IMG/M metagenome (GOLD analysis project Ga0222715, IMG submission 165056) | Estuarine water microbial communities from San Francisco Bay, California, United States - C33_9D | ecosystem: Environmental > Aquatic > Marine > Unclassified | place: USA: California... | reverse complement strand
ACAAAAAGTAGAATTACAATCTCTATGCTTTCTACTGTGACTTCTGGATTAAAAGCAGGGAAATATTTCTACGACTTACTATTAAACAGTCCCTCAGGAACTACTACAAGAGCAGTAGAAGGGACTGTTTTAGTTAAGAAAGCAGTAACTAGATAATTACTTCTTCTCAATAATGCTCTGGATAAAGTCATTATCCAACTGTTGCATTACATATTCTGCTTCTTCAATAGTAGAAGCATGTCCTTCCGAAATAAGGTAGTCTGCAATCAGATCATAATGATCTTTATACATTTTTGGAACAGGATTTGCTCTAATATTTCTATATGCGTCACGAGTTACTCTAAAACCATGACTGCTCTTGTAAAGATCTCTTGGTTGATTTTGTAACATCCACCAACCATAACTGGACTTGGGTTTTGCTTCTGCCTCTGCCTTTGCTTCTGCTTCTGCTTTTGCCTTTGCTTCTGCCTCTGCCTTAGCCTTTGCTTCTGCTTCTGCTTGAGCATCTGTTTCTGGAGAAGGTTGTTCTGGTGCTCCTGGAGTCTTATCGTCTTTCTTTGGTTCTACTTCTACTGGAGCGGGAATTACTCCCTTGTCCATAAGCGTCTTTCCAATAAGAGTAATTAGTCCAGCACCACCAGCAATTGGTGCTGCTTTTTTAATTTTATCTTTTACACCGGGTGGAATTCTATCTAAAATACTTCCACGAGACCCAGAACCACCAGTTGCAGAACCACCAGCACCTTGAGTAATTCTTGTTCCTCCAGATGTTGTTGTTCCTCCTCCACTAGCACCACTAGTAATTGGTCTACCTTTAGCAGTTTGTGTAGGAGTTGGAACTTTTGGTGCTCTTATTTTCTGACCACGGAAAAGTCTGTTTAACCAATTAAAATTAATTGCTCTGTTCTCAACCATATACAATGCAGCGACTTCTTTTAAGTCACCACTACCAAAATCAATTTCTTCTGATAAAGTAACGGATTCAAATATTTCTATTACCTTTTCTTCTTGGTCATCCATACACCAAAATTCAACAATCTCATCGACACTATATCCTTCTTCAAGCATAGAATAAGAAACATGGAAGAATACTTTTTGTTCTTCGGTAAGATTGTAATACATTTGTCAGGTACTTCTCTATCTTAGTATTTATTTGTTGCCAGATCTTGATCTTTGAGCAGAAACATTTGCCTGTCTAACTGCTTCGTCACTAGCAGCATATCTCTTCTTAAGGAAGTTTGATATCCAAGGTATACCAGAATCTGCAGTTCTTCTTCCAACTCTTTCAAGAGGATTGGAGGAGGTGTATGCAAGCGATGCTGGGGCATTTGCGTGCTTGTAGACAGTTCTAGTTACGCCGTCACTACCAGTCAATTTAGAGGCATATCCAACCCTCTCACGACCTTGTGCGTCACGGATAATTCCCTTTCCACTTAAGTGGAAAGGGAATATTCCCTTTCCACTTGTCTTTGATTGGACATTTTGTGAGGGAACACCTGTCTGAACCGCTCTGTTTGCCTTTGCCATCCATTCTTTATCACTCTTACTTGCACCTGCTGCAAAACCACCAAGAGTATCGCCAACATATGATCCAACCATAGGACCAACAAAACCAGCAACCTGTTTTCCACCAGGAACTCTTCCAAGTAAAGATTGAAGAACTTTTGTAGTAACTACAGATCCAGCAGCAGTACCACCACCTCTAGCAAGGGCAAGATTGCGTGCATATTCGTCACTTTGTCCTTGTGCCTTTGCAGTTGTATATGCATCATGTGCACTAAATCCACCCCAAACAGCACCAGCACCAAGACCACTACTACCACTACGTTGTGGTTTTGAATCAGCAGTTCTTGGTCTTAGAGTTGTTGACTGACCAGATCTTGTTGTCGTAGAACCTTTCCCAAGATCGGGTAAAATATTTTGTCTTCTTGCTTGTGGTGTTGCTGGTGTAGAAGTTGTGGTAGGAGGTTTTGGAGCACTAGAAAGTTTGCTGCTAGGACCAGCATCACCACTTGCCCTTCTTCTAGTTGGAGCAGCAGGTTCTGGTAATTCTGCTCTCGTGGTTCTTGTCCACTCTGGTGTAGGTGCTTGTGGTTGAGGAGTTGGTGTTGACGTTTGTGGTTTATATGTAAATGATCCTGATTTGGATTTTGTAAACTCAAGATTCTGACCAGCAGTTGATGGTGCTTTTGGTTGTACTCTTTGTGTTTTAGAAAGATCAGGAGATGACGCTGGTGCAGTGCTCTTTGCTGGCAGAGATTTTGTTGTAACTTGAGTCCCAAACTCTGGTTTTGGTGCAGGTGGTTGCTGCGGAATTGCAAGTTTCAGTGTCTGCCTAACTTTGGTCGCTGTAGAAGTAGATACAGGTGCAGTTGGTTTAGGACCACCAGTTGCTGCTGTAGTTGTTGGTTTTAATGTTGTTGTAGTTAATTGTGGTGCAGGTGGTCTAGAAGTTGAAGCAGTTGAAGCAGCAGTAGATCTTGAAGGTCTTGATGGTGGTGTTTCAAGTTGTGCTCTCTTACCACCAACTTCCTGCTGGATCTGTGATTTTACCTTTGCAACTTCTTTAGGGTCTGCCATGAAACCCTTAACTCTCTCCATTGCTGCTTTTCCTTGCTCTGGAGAAATCTGTCTTGCATTTCTACCACCAAGAGCACCTTTGGTTTCCCTATTTAAAAGGAAATTCTCAACACCTCTATCGGTAGGAGTTCCTTTAGGACCTTGAGTTCTTATAAGTCTCTTTACGTCCAAATCTCCAACTTGGACTTTGGCATATTGTTCTGGACTTGGTGCAGTACCACCTCTTCCCTTTGGTAACTTAGTTAAAGCATCTATTGGTTTATAAGTTGGTCTTCCAGTTTTAGGGTCAGCACCTGTAGGAGTTCCAAAAGATTGTCTAAATCTTGCTGCCCTTTGAGAGACATCAGATTGCTTAATTGCTTCTGGTTTTGGTGCAGTATCAGCTGCTCTTAAATTTGCTTGTAATCTTGCAGTAGTAGTTGGATCTGCAGTTGTCATTCTCTGCAGAGTTTTAGCTGCTTGTCTTGTAATTTTAACAGGACCACCTGGTGTAGTATCAGCTAAAGGATATCTTGATGGTGGTTTTGTTTCTCTTGATCTTTGAGCAATTTCTGCTGCTTGGTTTCTAAGTCTAGCAGCATCTGGATTAATATCGGCAACATCTGCTGCAGCTTGAGCACTTCTAGAAGGTCTTTGTTGTGTCTGTCTTTCTAATCTTTTTAAAAGTTCATCCTTAGAAACATTAGAAGAAACAGCACCTGGTTCGTCTTTAACGTTAAAGAATCTTCTTACAATGTCTGCAGGATTATTCGATCTTGAAGGATCTTGAATATTAGCACGAGCCGCTCTTCTATCGAAAGGAGTGATTCGGGTTCCTTTAACTCCCCCGTCACCACCCTTTTTTCCGTAGTTTTTTCCCTTTCCTTCAGATAAAGATGCCATTTTTTCAGAATATTTTAAATGTTTACTAATGTATGGTTATATTAATCTTTTGGATTCTTTGCTTTTTCTATTGCTTCTTGCTCTTGCTTCTTCTTCAGATACTTTTGATACATGTTCCATTGTCTCATACCCTCAATACCAAGAGCACCAAGTTTAAGAGTATTTTGAACAGTACCACCAAATGGCATTGCTGCAGCAGCACCTAGACCATAATCTATTTTTGCTTCATAAGATCCTGGTCCTTCTGGACGATTGAAACCGTCCCACGCTCTATTTGCACCAACAAGACCAGTCATTATTTCAATGGGTCTGTTTTTCTTTACCCACTGTCTTCCAGCACTTTGTCCAACACGGCGAAGACCACCTAAAAGACCACCCAAACCTTCATACAAGTTTGAGACTGCTTCGTCAGATTCAACAACAAATTGTTTATAAGTCTTCATCGCTTACACTGTTTTTAGATATTTATAATTCATTTTGATTGGGAAGATTGTCCTCTAATTTCTCTACTATATCTTAGACTATTTGCATTTGCTTGTACTCTTTCACGATCTCTTGCTTTTTGAAGTTCCGACTGCGAATATCTACCCAAACCAAGGAATCTTTGTACTTTACTTCCAATATCATCTGCAGCAATTCTATCAGAAACATCTGCTCTTGCAAGATAAACTGGTTTTCCATTTTTATATGCAAGATCCCCAACTTGACCAGATTTCAAAAGTTTAGTCTTTGGAAGATTTACTGTTCTTCCATTAGTGGTAATTGTATTTGCTTTTGTATCAACTTTCATTGGGACACCAGTACCAACAATGGCAGATCCTTGTTTACTACCATAGGTTCCCTGTTGTGCTTCTCGTTGTCTTCCAGATCTAGCAGCGTCTGTAGACATTGCATGACGAGTTGCATCAAGATCCGGAACCAATTTTCTATCGGTCTTTAATGCTAATGGATCAAATGTAGTAACAGTTTGACGCTCTAATTCTTTTGGACTACGATCTCTTCTCATTATATCTTGAGCCAGTCTTGACCTTCTTTGATTTGCATCCCATCCAGTTGCTCTTGAAACTGCCTGACGTGCTGGACGTGTTGCATCTGCTACTGCGTCATAAGCACTTGAAACTGCTACATCCCCAAGAACACTACCTAATATACCTCCTCCACCAGTAGTAATCCATTTTGGTCCTGGAAGTCTGGCGCCAAGTTGAGCACCCACTTGCATACCCTTTGCCCAACCAGCACCGCTAGCAAGGGCTCCGCCTGCAGATCTTGCTTGAGATTGTCCTTGCTCTCTCCTATTATCATAATTAAATTTAATATTACTCAACGTCGATAAAGTACCATATGCATTATTACCAAAGTTCCTTACAGGTTGTGGTATCTTATTTTTAAGATTGGATAATGCACCCCTGACATTTTTTAACAAAGATGGTCTTGTTGTATTTGTTACTGGTGCTGTGCCTCTTGACACTGACGCAGAACTTGAAGGTGTTGCACTACTAGTAACTCTACTACTTGCTGGTGCAGATTGACGTTGTGCTAAAAGTTGATTTCTTTTTGCTGCACTAGTTCTCTTGAGCAATTCTTGAAATTGCTCATCGCTCATTCTTGCAATAGTAGCAGCATCAGCATTTTCACTGATACAATTTAAAAACTCATTGAACGTTTTCATTTATACCCAACGTTTTTTAGGTATTTATTAAAAAAGGAGGATGTTACTCCTCCCACTGATTATTCCATTCAGAAATGTAATCATAATCACCGAACAGATAATCATCTGCTGCGGCAGCTTCTTTATATGCACTGTAAGAATTTTCTAATTCTGTTTTTTGCGAAGGAGGAATAGGAGTGAGTGGTTCAATCTCCTCCATTTCCCTCCAAACTTTTTCAAAATCAGAGACTGAATCCAGAGAAAGTATCTGCTTTGACATCTTGCTTAATCCCCCCAACAATATAGGATTCAACTTCGGTTTCTTGTGGTGCAACTTGAAGACCCTTTGAAGAAATCCAGTGCTCTGTCCAAGGAAGTGGATTGTTCTTTGCTGCAATGTCATAGAGTGGTTTGAGTCCAATTGCTTTCATTCTACGGTTGGCAATCCATTCGACATACTGCTGTAACAGTTTGTCATTCAGACCAATCATAGATCCATCCTTGAACAGATATTCTGCCCAGAGTTTCTCTTGATTTACAGCGTTCTCAAAGGTCCTGTAGACCCACTGTTCTTCTTCTTTGGCAATACGTGCCATTTCTGGGTCATCACCCTCCTTCCACTTGTTCATAATGTTTTGAGTGATAACCAAATGTTGGTTCTCATCACGAGCAATCAGTGAGATGATCTTTGCACTTCCTTCCATAAGCTTGAGTTCGCCAAACGCAAAACTGCAAGCGAAACTGACGTAAAAGCGAATACCTTCAAGAATATTAACGTTTGCAACTGCGCGGAAAAGTTTCCTTTTGAGTTCATACCTTGCCTCTTGTGCGTATGGAACTTTCTCTAATGCGTGTTGCCACTCATTAGAATTATCATACTGATGTGCTGCATTGATAAAGTCATTATATGCTTGGGTAACACTCACCGCACGTTCCATAATGCGATCCTCTTTGAGGATAGTATCAAAAACCTCTGAAGGGTCAGAGTAAACATTTTTGATAATGTAGGTATAGGAGCGTGAGTGAATCATTTCCATGAACTCCCACACTTTCATACATGCCTCCAACTCAGGGAGGGAACAGTAAGGCGCGAACGCCATACCAGGACCTCTTCCCTGAACAGAGTCCAGCATAACCTGATACTTCAGATTACTGGTGAAGATGTGTTTTTGTTCTGGGCGCAGCATATGATAATCGCTGCGATCTTTTTGAAGAGAAACCTCTTCAGGTCTCCAGAAATAACCCAATTGCTGTGTTGTTAGTTTATCGAAGATTGGATATTTGTAAGAATCATATCTTTGAACTCCCAATGGTTGTCCAAAAAACATTGGTTGCTTTTTGGTATCTACTTCATTTGGATTGAAAACGGTCATTGAATCGACCATTGGTTTTTCCTCCAAACCTGTCTTAAATCTTACAAGACTCACAATCTTCCTCCTCGGCGTTTTCTAGTTGAGAAATTAAACTTTCAAGACTTTCTCTGGTTTCTTCAACCTCGTCAGTCTTGTTATCATAGGTATTTTGGTAGTAACTGGTTTTCCAACCGTACTTATATGTAGTCAGAAGGTCCTGCGCCATTACTGAAGTAGGAACTTCATTATCTGGATAATTCTCTGGGTTATAGGACCAGTTTCCAGAAATTGCCTGATCAAAGAACTTCTGCATAACAGCGACAACATTAATATACCCACGATTACTAGGCATATCCCAAAGAAGCGTATAAGCATTCTTAAGGGTTTGATACTGAGGTACAATCTGCTTAAGAGGTCCTTTTTTCGACTTCTTAACGGACAGGTATCCCCTAGGAGGCTCGATGCCATTGGTGGCATTTGACACAACGGAACTGCTCTCCGATGGCATTTGTGCGGACAGTGTTGAGTTCCTAACTCCGTACTGCTTAACCTGTGCTCTAAGACCTTCCCAATCATACTTCAATTCGTTAGGTACTAGTTCATCTACATCCTTCTTGTATGTATCAATTGGTAAAATTCCGTGACCATACTTGGTGCGGTTGGAGTACTCACAAGCACCTTTTTCTTTAGCAAGATTTACAGTTGCCTGGATGAGATAATATTGGAATGCCTCAGTCAGTTTATGAACCTCTGTGAGAGCATATGCATCATCATACTTAGCACCCAGTTTAGCGAGATAGTGTGCTAGACCAATATAACCGATTCCAAGGGAGCGACGTGCCTTAGTAGCGATTTCTGCTGCTCTGACTGGGTATCCTTGGAAATCAATGAGTTCATCCAAACCGCGAACAGCAAGATCACAAAGAACTTCAAGATCCTCAATATTCTTAATTTTACCAATATTGATAGCAGAAAGAATGCAAAGAGCAATTTCACCATCAGTGTCATCAATATGTTGAAGTGGTTTAGTTGGAAGAGTAATCTCTTGGCAGAGGTTGCTCATCTCAACTTTATCAATAAATGAGGAGTGAGAGTTGCAGTGGTCGATGTTCATAATATACAGACGACCAGTCTCTGCCCTCTCTTTCAGAAGGTCCAGAAAGAGTTCCTGGGCTCCAATAGTTTTTCTTGGAACATCTTGATCTCGTTCGTAATGAACATATAACTCGTCAAATCCAGGAGTACCAAAAGCATCATACAAACCAGGAACGTCGTGTGGAGAGAAGAGTGAAATCTCCCCATTTTGAATGAATCGTTCATAGAATAGTTTGCTGATCTGGATACTGTAGTCTAACTTACGAACTCTATTATCTTCGGTTCCTTTGTTATTTTTTAATACAATGATATCTTCTATCTCTTGGTGCCAGATCGGGAAGTGTACTGTCGCTGATCCACCTCTGATGCCATTCTGTGTACAGCATCGGACAGTTGACTCAAACTTTTTGAGGAACGGTACAACACCCGTGTGCTGAACTTCTCCGCCTCTGATTTTAGCGTTGATGCCACGGATCCTGCCTGCGTTGATACCGATACCCGCCCTTTGTGCAACATATCTGCCAATAGCCATATCGCTAGTAAAGATACTATCGAGGGTGTCATCAACGTCAACAAGGACACAGCTAGCAAATTGTCGAAGTGGAGTTCGCACTCCCGCCATGATAGGTGTGGGAATGTTGATTTTGTGCTTGCTGATTGCGTCGTAGTATCTCTTGACATAATCGAGCCTAGTCTCCTTTGGATATTTAGAGAATATAGTTGCAGCAATCATCAGGTACATAAATTGTGGCGTCTCATATAACGCGCCACTGCTTCTATCCTGCACGAGGTACTTGTCAACGACTTGACGTAGACCTGCATAAGTGAACAGATAGTCGCGGTGATGATCAATATACGAATTAAGACGCTCAAATTCCTCATCAGTATAGAGATTGAGGATTTCTTCATCATAGACTCCCTTTTCTACACAACGCTTAACATGCAATTTGAGAATGGGAAACTCATGCATACGCCCATACAACTGCTTGCGGGTGGCAAACAGAAGCAGACGGGCAGCAACGAACTGATAGTTGGGGTGCTCCAGATCAATCAGGTCAGAAGCAGAACGAATCAGAATCTCCTGAATCTCAGCGGTTGTAATTCCATCATAAAACTGAATACCAGACTGCATCTCAACTTGCGATGCAGACACATTTGCAAGATCCTTACATGCCTCTTCAACCATAACATGTAGTTTATTCAGGTCAAGAGGTTCAGTTTTACCATTCCTCTTAACAACTTTGGTGCCGTTACTCATATCTTCTTCCAGATGTTAAATTTAACTTTTGCTTCTAAACCCGAGTAGGTATTTGATTCTAACACATTCATGATATCATGTCCAGCAAGGACCATATCATTAATGTCTTTCTCTACGATTCCGCTTGGCCAGATGATGACTCTTTCGCCTCTTGATATGCATTTGCCAATGCGATTGACGATTTCTCTATTGCGGGGTTCATTATCATAAACAAAAACAGTACTGCTTCCCTTAAGATAACCCAGGTCACCGTCACTGCCACACAAAGCCACACTATTGCGGACAAAAGTGCTGTCAAAGGGTCCTTCGACCACATAGATGAGTTGTTCCTCATTGATTGTATTAAGTCCATAAATTTTTGGTGCCTCCTCGTCTAACATCACAGTGATATATTTAACAGAGTTTGATCCTAGACTTCTTCCTTGAAAACCAATAAGGTTGTTGTCTCTATCATACATTGGTATAATAATGCGACTCTCGTCCCTACCGATAGTGTCAAAGGTATCTTTTTGGGTGTTAGTCCACTGCTTAAATTTGTCAGCAAAGTAAAACTTTTCTGGGTTAAGTTTTCTTTTCTCCAGGTATTCTTTTGCAACTGGATTTGTAGACGCCTTAGGCAAATTCAAACTTTTTTTGAATACTGGTTTTTTGAATTCTAATTTGGGTTCTTCCACAACAAAGTTTTTTCCAGTATGCCCTTCTTTGAATTTCTCCAAAGTGTATTGTTTGTGAAGAGTGGCATCAATCTGTTTCAAAAAATTGTTGAATGACAAACTAGCACCACAGTTATGGCACTTGAAGTTAGTATTATTCTTCACAAGGTAAAAGTATCCCCTTGCCTTGTTTTTGTTGCGTGTGGAGTCACCACAGATAGGGCAGCGGAAGTTGTAGAGATCCGACTTGACCCTCTTGAATTTTTGTAAGCGTGACGAAACGAGTCCAATATACTTGGAGTCAACCAAATCCATTACAGAAGTACTACTTGGGTTGTCCTATTATACTCTGTTGAGGTTGTGCTGTCAATGAAACGGGAGAAAGTCCGATACCAGCACCAATCAAAAGTGCTGATACTACTAGAACTCCACCGACTTGCCAACGAAACTTTGAGAATGCTTTTATCTCTTCCTGTATTTTATCAATTCTTTCATGAATAATCTTATGATCCTTTTCACTTTCTGCTTTTAACTCATCAATCATTTTAATGATGAGAGTATCCGTCTTCATACTCTGCTCAATTCTCTCATCGTGCTTCGTGAGAATCTGAGCAATACGATTATTGCCTTCTGATATCTTTTCTACTGCTGCTTCCAGTTTGGTAAGCATTTCGCGGGATAGTTCTTCATAAATGTTAAGTTTCGATTCAAGCACCGCAACTTTTGAATCCTGTGAGAACATTACCCAATTCTCCAACGCTTTCTGGATCCTTTACCAAGACCTATTACCTTTTTCTTTTTCTTCTTTTCTCCACAACCCATTGGAGCATCAAAACCTGCAACAGGACCTTCTGCGTCTGCCTTGGAACTAAATCCCGGAGCGCCAGCAGTTGACCCAGTGGTCATCATTTCATTGAGTTTAGATTCACGAATAATATTAATAATCTTATCGATGTCCATTAGAGATTCTGCAATTCTTTTAAACATTTATCATCTAAAGGAATATCCGATATATCTGTTTTGGGATATTCCGGAATTCTATTCAAAAAAGTAAGGAAACTTTTTATTGACGGCCAAAGGTCTTCTTCCAAATTATAGAAAAGGAGAGGAACTGCGGCATCATCAAAAACATTAAACAATATAATAAGATGATTTAAGATCAAGTGAATCTTTAATTCACCGTCTTTTTTATATCTTTTTAACAAACGCTTTATATAACGAATCCTTTTTAAGTCAGACTCAAAGTCATCCCGAGTAACTGACTGTGGGTTATCATAGAATTTTATAGCAAAGAGTAAGTAATTACTCTCATTCAATTCGTCAAATCTCATATATCAAGCAGTTATTATGGTGTATAAGCAGATTGACCGGCGATTGTATCGTCATTGTTTTGGTCAAGTCCAGTGATTCCGATTGCTACCAAGGTCTCAGACTTAACTCTGAGATTTCCATGCATATCTGTATATGTAACAATACCGACCCATCCGCCGTGAGCGACAGCAAACTGGGTTGATGCTGCATTACCAACTTCAGTTTCATCGACACCATAAACAGTGCGATTAGAGGTATCCATATTCTCAAGTTGAGAAGTGAATTTTGGTTCGTCCGCTGCGGTGTCCCCAGATCCCCAAAGAGGTGCCATGTTTCCTTACCTTATAGAATTCTTATATTGATATTTATAAAAAAAGGAGACCTTTACTTTTTGGTCTCCTTGCGTAAAACAACTTTTAGAAAGTTTGTTAGAAAATCAAGTAATCCATTTTCTTCAAATCTTTTTGTTTTTGCTAACCACTCAGAGAGTGTAAGCAATAGACCTAAAGCAATGGTTACTCCCCAGTTTGTTACAAAGCAGGTAATCATCCTTCAGCTTGT
>Ga0222715_10005034_pt1 | contig 11341 bp, 6 predicted proteins | sample C33_9DmetaG_FD_165056 | JGI IMG/M metagenome (GOLD analysis project Ga0222715, IMG submission 165056) | Estuarine water microbial communities from San Francisco Bay, California, United States - C33_9D | ecosystem: Environmental > Aquatic > Marine > Unclassified | place: USA: California... | reverse complement strand
TTCATCCCTTGAAAAAGCTAGGGTAGAATTTTTAGACCAAGGAGCAAGTGAAACATTTCTAATTGCATCTTCTTCTTCTTGAGTAATACCATATGCAAACTTTGAAAATTCATTTACTCCTTTAGCTCCTGCAGCTCCAAAAACTGTTTTAGCCGAGAGTCTTTTTAATCCTCTTTCAACAAGAACATCATTACCGGATAACACTTCTTTTCTACCCTGCATTAATGTGTGATAATTATTTCTAAATCGTTCAGCAGTAAATGAAAAGAAATTACCAATAGGTAATCGTCTCAAAGCTTTTGCTCCTTCTGGAACCATGTCGTAAGTCGGCATAGTGTTTCGAATAATATCTGCAGCTTCTCTTTCCAAATCATCAATTAATTTATTTGGGTATGCCTTTTGTAAAGTTTTTAATTCTTTTTGAAATGCTGCTATTCGCCATAAATCATCCTCTGCAACATAAACATCTTGAACTTTATTATGCGTATCTTTAATTAATTTTTTTGTACTATTAAAAGCTTTGTTTTTAAAACTTTCGTCTGCTCTTTTAACCCAGTCAATATCAGCAGCTTCGTTAATAAGTTGATTAAATTCTCCAGCTCTTACGTTTTGATTAACTAAGCCCAGTCTACGATACTTTACATATTGTTCTTGCAACGCTGTATTTTTACCAAGACTTGATCTAGCTATTTCATTTTGTAAAGTTTTAAATGCATTTGCAGTTTCTCTATCAAATGGATTCATTCCATTAGAAGCCATAATCAAACCACCACCAATGGTGTTTCTAGCGTGAGTTGTTACACTGTATACAGTTTGAAAAGCTTGTCCAAATCCTTTAGCTGTTAAAAATGTTTTGTAAAATTGTCCATACCATTCTTGATTTGACACGTTTTTTACAGAATTAAAATAATCTGCAATTTGTTTAGTTGTACGCATTCCATTTAACTTACCAAACCCTTCTCCTGAAATAGTTGCTTCAGCCCTTTTAAAACTACTACCTAACGGTCTAGGATTTAAATCATCATAAAACCACTTACCTGCTCCTGCTTCATATAGCTCATCATAAAGCTTAGTATCAGCAAGATATTGGCTAAGATTTGTCAAGGTTCGAAATACAGATTTAGAAGTATCTTCTGTTACTTCACCCATAAGCTCTCTGAGTGGTTTAGCAATCTCTTGTCTAGTAGCAAAAATAACTTCTGCCTTGTCAGCACCAAATACTTTGTTTATATGGTCTGTAGCATCTGCTGTTATTGCTTTTTGACCTTTACCACCTTTAAGAATTTCTTCAACTATTTCTTCTGCCCTATCTCTAGCTTCTGGAATTGTTAATCGTTTAGCCTGTTCTCCAAAAAGTCTAGATTGCACAGGAGCATCAGCTAAGACACCCGTTATATATTCAACTGCTTTTGATTTTACTTCATCACTTGGTTTATAGTTAGGGTTTTCATATAGTTCATAAGTTTTTCTTAAATACTTTCCCATATTTAATTTTATTACATTTTGTAATTCTTTAGGAACAGAATCATTTTTTAACATTAAGTTACTTAAATATTTTATTTGGTCATCAGCTTGTTCAGCAATAGGTTGGAGTTCTTTAGGTAAAGTTTTTATGTCAGCAGTTCCTTGTAAATAATTATCTAACATATCGTTTAGATTTTTAGATGTAAACTTTTTCTCTTGTGCTATTTTTTTCATTGTAGCTGACAGTGTATCAAAAATATTTTTAGCTTCTAGTTCCCAAGCATCTTTTGCAGCTTTAGAACCATTAATTATTTGATACATCTCTTCACTTTGATAACCTCTAGAGGTACCAAATCTTCGTCTAACTTTTCTAAAGAAGTTCATTGCGTTTGTTTTTAAATCAGAACCCTCTGCTTCAACAAAGACATCATCTACTTTACCTGCACTAGGTAGTAAAGGTTTAAATTTATCCTTAAGAGCTTCAACTGCTTTAGGATTATTTTTAATTGTTTTTAGTGCTGCGTTATAACCACCTTTACCTACACCACCAATAATTTTTCCAGCAACATAAAGACCACCAGTAAATACACCACCATCCAATAATAAACTAAGCCTACGTTGAGCAGCAGCATCATTTTCATCAGCATCTAACCAATTTACCACCGCACCTAATGTACTGTCGTCTAAATTATGTTCTTTTAATAATGAGTTAATACCACCAGCGACCATTAAAAATTCTGGGTCATCTTCAAAAACTACTTGAGAAGCAACCTCTGCACGAGCAAGTTGACCTGCTATTTTTTTTCTGTTGTTTTTTGTTGCTTGTTTTATCGCTTGTTTTTGTGCAGCTTTGGTTGCAAAAGGACCAACAAAATCATCTATTTTTGTAATTCCTTTTGTAGCTAGTTTAGGTAAGTTAAACATTGAAGTTATAAATGCCCCTACAGGCTTGACAACACTTCCAGTAACAGATTCGGGGTCTTGGATATCCACCCCATCATAAATATCTTCACCAAAAACTGCTTTACCAACAGGTGCAAAAACTTCTTTAGTTTTTTGTCGTTGACGTTTTTCTAACTCTTCACTAATTTCTTGGACAGATTTACCGGTTTCTTTAGCAGCAGCTTCATATTGTCCACTATATTTACCAAGTAAGTTGGCTGCATCAAACAAAGTATTTGTTGTCCCACGACCAACCATGTCTCCTATACCAGCAACAGTTCTTCTAAAATCTTTTGGAAGTAACGTAAGTACATTACCACCCATCATTGTCATTTTAGGTCTTTGTTTTATTTCTTCAGTTTCTTCAGGTGGATTTAAAATTTCTAGAATAGAATCATCTAGTTCTTGTTCAGAATTTTTTGTAGCCACAGAAACAAACTCATTAAAACTATATTTACTTTGATAAGCTCTATTCTCGTTGTAGAGTTTAGTAAGCTCTTCTAAGTTATCTTTGTCTTGACGTGAGTTTTTTTCTTTATAAATTTCTAAAAGAGAAGGCATAAATAAATAGGTCCTGTATTAAGGATTTAAGTTTAAAGGGTCTTTATCTCCTAAAGCTCTGGATATAGAATCACCAATTTCTTCGGCTGCATAGTAAGCAATATCAGCTTGAATAGCCATATCAGTATCTCGTTGATAATTACGAATAATTGTTTGTTCACCCTTACTAAATGTCGTTATATTTTCATTTAGCACATCAAGATTTAACTCGCCATCTTTCATAATATTAGGCATTGACATAAGTTTTTTATGTAAATCATTGTAGTTTTTAGACATGGTGTCAAGTTGTTCTTTGGTTATTTGAGTAACATCTCTTCTTCCCAGAGTAGTTGTGTCTCCTTCACCATACAAATCAATTATATCCATAGCCCTAGTTTTCATAATTTCAGCTTTTAAGTCATTAACATTCACAGCACCTGTAGCTTTACGAACATCTTCAGCCAATACGTCATTAATAAATTCTTTTTGGTCTAGACCCGGATCAGTTTTAAATGCAATAGAGAAAAGCTCTCTAGCTCGTAGCATAGCATCTTCTGAAAGGTCAGTCAATCCTAACGAATCTCTAATAGCTTTTTTTCTGTTTGCATTCCAAAGCTCTAGTTCAGGAGAATTGTCTGCTGGTTTTGGATTGGTCAACTCATAAGCTGACACAGCCCTATCTCTTTTTGCAACATTAACAGCCATATTATAACCTAACTCTTTAGAAGATATAGCAGCTATTGCAGCTTGTAATGTACCACCGTTTTCTTTAAACTCTTGTTTAGCAGCTCTAATAACTGCAAGAGCGTCTCCTGAATTGTTGTTACCTAATGTTGAAGAATTTATAATGGTGTTAAAATCATCATCATCTAATTGCAGACCTTGTAGTTCAGCTTTTTTTAGTGCAGCCTTTTTAAACGGTGCAGCTTCTATTACAGTATATCCATTTATTTTTTTCTGTTGTCTTTCATATTCAGCTCTTTCTTTTTCAACAGTAGAAACAAATTTATTAGTAGCTTGATCTATTTCACCCGGCTCTTTACCACCGATTCCAATTTTACTAAATAAATTGTGTACAACACTTATATTTTTTGGACTTGCATAATTACGTTTTTGTGCTTTGTAATAATCGTTGTAGTCTTTTGAAAATTCTTCAAGCGTTGTAATGCTTGTATCAATTCCTTTATAAGGATTTAGCACTTCAGTGTTAGCTTTATTTTGTGCCCAAGCTTCTTTCCATTCTTGTTTAGCTTTAACAATTGCACCACTTGACAAGTTTGCCCACTTTGAATTTTCTGCGTTTGCCTGTTGAAAAGCTTTTTCAGCTTGATCTTCATAATATCCTAATGCACCTTGATCTTGAATATTTTTATATGCTGTTTCAAGGTCTGTTCTTTTTTTCCACTGTGCTGCAAGTTTAGCCTTTTCAATAGCTTTACTATCTTCTAAATCTTGTAAATTTGTCATTGCTTTAGATTGCATTCTAGCTTCTGCAGCATTCATAAACAAAGATGCTAATAATATATTTCTAGAACGATTACTTTTTTTATTGTTTTGTGAAAAATAAGAACCAGCTAATTCTCCCCAGCTTTGTCCAGAACCTTTACCTAATAAACTTTTAAAATCATCTGCCATTGTTATTCTCCTTTACCTAGTAAACTTGAACTAGGTGTTGATTTTACTTTTTCTAATAAGCTTGGAGATATTTCGGTAGTTTCGATCATCTCTTTAACTTCTTGAGGTATAACTCTTTCATTAATTTGTTGAGCAGCTTTCTTTTTCATATTATCAAGCTCACTTATACCACCTTTAAGCATGTTAATTTCTTTATCAGGTGACATTTCTTTTGGTTGTTCAGCATCACCTGATTCTAACATATAATCTATTTCCGCTTTTTCTGACAAAGCCATAATCATATACATGGTTGGTTCCATTAACAAAGTCATTAAATCAGGATTCCATTTACCTTCTAAAAATCCTGAGTATAAAATAATAGAAGCTAAATCTACAACGCCTACACCATTAATAACAGATAAAAGCAAGTTTGATGTTGTTTCTGGAACTGTTATTGTTTCAAAAATATATAAAGATGCTTCTTTAGCATTGACAAACTCTGGTGGTTGTTCCCATTTATAAGGTTGCTCTGGGCTATTAGTAAGAGATTGTCCCGGTACAGGTCTGCCTGTAGCCAAACTATTACCTAAAAATTCTACTGCTTTTTCTGATATTGCCATGTTCTTATCCTATTGCTTGTGGAGCTGCTAATGGTTGATAAAATTGTGATAAATAATTAGGAGAACCTGTTCCGTAAAGAGTTTGTTGTGATAGCTCTTGGAAACTTAATGGTCTTGTCATCCCTGTAGAAGCCATTGCTGAAGGTGCTACTGCTTGTACATAGTTTCCTTGAGCAGCTTCTGATATAGGTTGTCCAGCCACACCAGCACTTACAAAACGTTCTTCTGGTTCACCAGCAATTTCTTGCATAATTAAACTTGTAGTAACTCCCTTTCCTACATCACCTACAAATTCTCCACTTGTTACTCCTTCGTAAGCTGCACTTGCTAAATTTTTAGCTCCTTTCGAAGTTAAACCAATTGGGTCACTTGCAAATCTTCCGATCTTTTCTCCAAAGGTAGCACCTTCTTGGAGTCTAGCAAATTTTGTAGGGTCAGATGCAGCTTGTGCAAATGTTGCTCCTTGTTCTGCAACTAAATTTCCACTACCATCAAATAATCCTTTTTCAAACAAACTATCTGGAACTTGTTCAGTAGGAACAAAGTCTTGTAAATTTATATCTTGAATACCAAAATCTTTCATACTTGCAACATTAGACTGAACAGTTGATACAGTTTGATCTAATGCTGGAACAGCTTCTTGAATAAGACTGTCTGTAATAGTTGGTGCTACATTCGTAGAGCCAGAAAGAGCAGCACTATCAATCGCACTAATAGCTGAATTAGCTACATCCATATTATTTGTAGCGTTTGCTATTTGACCAGCAACTGTTTGATTTGTTGCAGTAGTTGATACAGCTTGTTTTGCCAAATTGTCACCAGCTAGTAAAGCTGTTTCACTTAGTTTTGCCGATGCACCTGCTGATTGTATTCCTGATGAAGCTATGGCTTCTGCAGCAGCAGCATCACTTGCAGCAGTTGCAGCAGTTTGAGTAGCTGTCGTTGCAGCAGTTCCTGCTCCACCAAAGGCACTACTTGCCCAACCTGTTAAAGTTTTAGCAACAGGACCCATAAGCATGTATAATCCTACAGCACCTACTATAGAACCTAATTTACTTCCAAAAACTTTATTAAGTTTTTTACCTATTTTTCTACCTACTTTTCTTAACCATCCCATTATCTAGTTCCTCCACCTGTAAAGCTAATACCAGTATACCCACCGGTATATGAATTACTTAATCCAGATAGCATATTTGTTAAATAGTCATCGTATACTTGTCCAGCTTTTCCTTCATTAGCCAAAGCTGTTGATATAATTTGTGCCTTTCTGTTTTCTTCATTTTCAAAAGCTCTGAAATCAAAGTCTGCTTGATCTCTAAGTTCTTGCCATAAGAATGACTGAGCCTGTGCAGATAAACCATAAGCATTTTGTGCGTTCTGCATATTAATTTGATTCTGTGCAGCAGTATTAATTGTATTAGCCTGTCTTCTCCACTGCACATTAGAAGCTTCAACAGCAGCAGCGTTTTGTGCGTTCCATTGGTTTCTTGCAAAGTCTTGTTGAGAATTAAATTGATCTACTTGTGTCACTAACTGAGCATTAAATTTATTTAAATCGGCTTGTCTTTGTGCATCTCTAGCTGCTGCAGCATTTTGTTGTGTTGCGTTAAACTGAGACATTGCATTCATTTGAGAAGCATTATATTGATTCATCTGTGCTTGTAAGTTACTCATAAACTGATTAGTTTGATTTTCACTAGCAGCATTAAACTGAGATGCTGCATTTTGAGCAGCTTGATTACTTAACACACGTTGTTGATTTTGTTGAGCCTTTAATACATTTGCTTGTTGCTGATTACTGAGGTTAGTTAAATCCATTTGTAAAAAAGCTTGAGCATTTTGTATTTGAGTTCTTTGATTAAAGTCTGCTTCAGCTAAGTTAGCCTGAGACATTAATGCTGCATCTTGTATAATAGCTTGTTGGTCCATTGTAGCATTTGTAATACCGACAGTTTGTAAGAACTTACTATTTGATAGTGCTATCTGTTGATCAGAACTAAACTGAGCCATATCCATTTGGAAAACATTTTGAGCATTTGCAAGTGCTGTCTGTTGTCCTCTTGCAGCATTAGCTTCAGCTTCTTGAGCTTCTATAGCTCTTTGCTGTCCTACACTAGCTTGTATAGCTTGTGCATTAGCTTGAGCCATTGGCATAGCTGATTGTATAATGGCATTAAGCAAAGAGTCTCTACCAACTGTAGATGCTGACATACCTCTTTGAGCTAACATTTGCTCAACTTGAGATACCGCAGGTCTAGCCCATGTTGGAATTTCTCCTTCTTCAATACCACTTAATAAAGTATCTAATTGATTTGATACCAATGCTTCTTGAGGTAACCCTTCAATAATACCTCTTTGTTCTTCACTAAAATCTGCGAGTCTAGCTTCTAAAGCTTCTGGGTCGTTACCAAGTTCTGCAATATCTGCATCACCTAACCCAGCATTTGCTAGTTGTTTTTTAGCTCTTGTAATTCTAGCTAATGAACTACCAGCATTAATTGCAGCATTTGACTTTGCACCCTCACTTAAAGTTCCTATAACTCTTTCAGTTAAAGCACCTTCTGGAATATCAACTTCAGCAGCTTCAATAGGAGCAACACGTTCAACACCTGCAGCTTGTGCAATAGCTTCATCAGATATCATTCCTTCAGCAGCTTCTACTTCAGCATCAGGTTGAACCATAGCTGCTTCCATTTGTGCAGCTTGTATCTCTTGTGGAGTTTGTGCAGTTGTTACATCACCTGTAGTAATTGTCTCTGGTGCAACTTGTGCAGCTTGTGCAGCAGTAACTTCTGTAGGTTCTGCCATAGTTGTAACTTTTTGTTCAGGTATAGGTCTTCCAGTTTCTGGGTCTATACCAACTTGAACAGCTTCTGGAATAATACCAGCTTCAGGAATTTGTCCTTGAGCAGCTTGTTCTATTTGAGAACCAATAGCTTCAATTCTTTGTTGTCTAGCTGTTTGGTCAGTAGCAGGAGAAAGTGTCGGAGATAATGTTGGAGTATATACAGGAGGTATATCTCCTTCATAATAACCTTGACTTAACTGATCTTTAAAAGCTCTTTGAGCAGCTTCCTGTCCTATCCTTTCAATAGTTTCTCTATCAGGCACCATATAATCTTCTGCAATTAACTCTGGTCTCATAACTGGTGCAGGTGTCGGTGCAGGAGTCGGTGCAGGTGTTGGAGCTGGTCTAGGTGCTGGAGCTGGAGCTGCTACCGGTTGAGGGGTAGGTCGATAAACTGGAGCTGGGGTCGGAGCCGGTGTAGGAGCTGGAGTTGGTACTCTGCTAACTGACACATCAATAGGCTCTGGTCGATAAACAGGAGCTGGTCTAGGAGCTGGTCTAGGGGCAGGTGCTGGGGCTGGTCTAGGAGCAGGAGCTGGGGCTGCTACTTCCCTCACAGGTCTAGGTGCTGGTGTAGGTGCTCTCGTTGGAGCAGGTGCTGGTGTAGGTGTTCTTGTAGGAACAGGTGTTCTTGTAGGTATGGCTTTAAAGTTTTCTAAAACTTCACCAGTTTCTCTATCTACTACAACCTTTCCACGTTGATAACCAACTCTACCGCCTTTAGTATAGTCTTGTCTAGCTATTCCACCACTTCTTTTTCTATTTCTTCTTTTTGACATAGTTATTTCCTATATACCTATTTTACTTAACTTCAAACAGTTTGTCAAGCTTTTCACCTATTTTATCTATTCTATCCATGAGAACTGACATATCGTTTCTTAGCTCTTCTTTGGTTACATAATCCTTCGCAATACCTTCACGAGTCTTGTTCAGCAATATATCGTGTCTTCTAAGCTCTCCAGAGTTTTGTCTAATCTGAAACCAGATAGGAGCTAAGACTAGCGTTATAAAAATGTTCCAAATGATATACGCTGATAGTTCCACGTTAAGCTGATAAAGTTTTAGTCACAGATGTAGGTGTGATTTGCCCTGCAATGTTTGCATCAAGGTTATCTTTTAAAGATTGCACCTCTTCTGCACCCATTGCACTCTCGACCCAACCTTGAACCTCTGCTGAAGTTACGCTATCAAAGTCTATAAAACCTGATAGGTCTGAAGTATCTAAAGATTGAGTACCATAAACAGATGCTGTGTAGGGATTGCCCTCTGCATCTACTTGAGTATCAGTAGCGTTCAAACGCCAGTGTACGTTATAAATAACGTCAGTGTAGTCTCCGTCAGTAGGGTATACGTCTACTGTGTTTACATTCCATTCATATGATATTGCCATTTTTATTTTCCTCTTTGGTTATTAGCTTTCTAAAGCTGTTATACGAGCCTCTAATGACTCTATTAATGTTTGTTGTTCTTGAATAGCTTTGACAAGCAGTGGAGTTATTCTTCCATAATCCATGCCCTGCATTTCTGTTCCATCTTTTTCACCTGATACTGCTTCTGCAAAGACTTCTTGAACTTCGTGTGCTATAAATCCTTCTGAGGTTTTGCCTGTTGTTATCCAATCAAATTGAACAGGATTAAGTTGTTGTACTCTGTCTAGCCCATTTGCAAGTGGTTGAATGTTTTCTTTTAAACGATAGTCAGAGGATGTATTGTATTGTGCTGAACTTCCGTCAAAAGTTATAGTTCCAGCAGTAACTCCTAAGTTTTTATCACGCATATCTAAAGCGGTTTTTGAGGCAGTATCATCTGAGGTAACAAGGATTCCAGTTGTTGTACCACTAAAGTCAACCTGAAATTTGTAGCCTAAAGAATTAAAATCAGTGCTACGTCCTATTAAAACATAACCAGCACTTGTAATCCTCATTTTTTCTAAACCAGCATTTGTTAGGAAAATAAGATTATTTTCTGAACGAACACCTAAATCAGTTACACCGCCTGACCCAAGACCAGCTGAACTACCAACAAATCCTGCTGTACCTGTTGAGTTAAGCCATTGGGTATAAGAATTTGCACCACCCTCAAATTTAGCAGGTAAAGCACCAGTTGATTTAACGTGTAAAGGAGCTGAAGGACTAGTCGTTCCAATTCCAACGTTGCCACTAGACTTCATCGTAGCAACTGTAATACCCGAATTTATAAATCTTGTTTCTGATGGGGACGCCAGTTGAGTAACATTTGGTGTTGTAGCATGACTTTGCCCATATTGAGTAAGACTAGCTGAAGCAGTTCCTGCCGTCACATAGACTCTAGCATTTCCAGTGGCTGCCGTATTTTCAAACTCTGCAACGATAGTATCTGTGCCAACTACATTTAACAAACGGCTAGGAGAACTCGTACCAATTCCAACGTTGCCATCTTTATCTATTCTTACTTTTTCATCGTTATTAGTATAAAAAGTTACATTAGAAGTATCGTTATCATTATTTTTATCGACACCTATTCTTAGTTCAGAAGCATTTGTATATAATTCTGCTGGTGCTGTATCACCAAATATAATATTTCCTACTGCATGCAGAGACTCAGCAGGACTAGCAGTACCAATTCCCACGCGTCCTGATGAGTCGATACGCATGTGTTCTGATTGAGAACCAGAACTAGAAGTAGAAAATGTTAAGTAGCTTGAATTATTTGCACCAGATGTTCCACTAAGTATTTTAGACAAAGTTGAATCAACATTGTTTCCAAAGTTAATTGCTCCAAGATTGTCTGTGGTATTGTTATTATTGACTTGCAAATACAACTCTGCACCATTGGCGTTTGTATCTCCTGTTAAATGAAGCAACCCATCTGGATTTGTCTCACCAATTCCAACGTTGCCTGATGAGTCGATACGCATGCGTTCTGAGCCAGTACTGCTAGTAGCGAAAGACAAAGAGTTGACGCTATGGTCGTATTTAATATTGCCTACAAAGTTGCTTGCACTGTCACTAAATAAAATCGTATTAGTTCCAGAAGTGTTAGTTGTCTTGAGCTGTAGTGTAGGGCTTGACTGCTCTATTGATAGGAGATAAGCAGGCGAAGTCGTACCAATTCCAACGTTTTGATTTTCATCAATACGCATGGCTTCACTACCTGCTGTTAAAAATGCTAAACGAGGATTACCAGAAGAAATAGCAGCTTGTATTTCAACATTATTATCAGAGGAGTCTCCTATTGTGATTGTTCTTAGTGCATTTGTTGTGCCAACAATGTGTAATTTAGAATCAGGCGAATCAGTCCCAATACCCACGTTTTGAGTTGTGCGAGAAAATGA
>Ga0222715_10005029_pt1 | contig 11347 bp, 10 predicted proteins | sample C33_9DmetaG_FD_165056 | JGI IMG/M metagenome (GOLD analysis project Ga0222715, IMG submission 165056) | Estuarine water microbial communities from San Francisco Bay, California, United States - C33_9D | ecosystem: Environmental > Aquatic > Marine > Unclassified | place: USA: California... | reverse complement strand
AATTACCTCTACCTACTTTGTACTTATCAGTTTTTAACCACGATGGGTTTTTAAGATTGTTTTTTTTCCAAAAGTCATTAATTTGAGCTCTGGATAAAACATCTGTTTTGTAGAAGGCATAAGCTTTCTCTACAAACATTTTTTGATTATCATTTAAGTCAATCATAGTGTTTTTGTCCTTTCTTATCATAGTTTATACATATATTATACTTGGTTTTTTTATTAAAGTCAATAGCCTAATTTATGTTGATTTTACTATCATTTTAAGCCACTCTTTCAATAAACTTGTTTAATAACACTCTACTAGTGATTCTACCTTTCATAGAATTACTAAACGCTCTTCTAATATCTTTAGTATTCGCAGTATCAGGAATATCTGAAATACTAGAGTTTTCTACATTTAAGTGTTTTTTGTTTAGTATATAAAACTCATCATAACCATACTCATCAGTAATAATTGCAACTTTATTTTTTCTTAGTTGCGCTCTTCTTTTTAAAAACTTCTCATCATTAGTATAAGAACTGCCTAAGTATTTGTCTGCGTCCCAACCTCTCATTTTTTTTAGAATAAAGAAACCAATTGTACTTACTCCGTGTTCTTTTCTAATTACATCTAAAAGTAAATTTGTAACTTTTTGAGATTCGTAAGTGTTTTCATTATCTACTGTATATTGTTTTTTACCAGATTTTAAAACAATCTTACCTCTCGAATTGTGATCGCCCATTGTTCCTTCAGGTGTTACGTTAACTTTACCTCTAAGACCATTTGCTGCACCATCTGTAAGAGTTATAAAAGTCATTTTTTCTACATTGTATTTGTTTTTAAATATAGAGATTAATTTATTACATATAACAATCGCTTCATTTAATGGAGTATTACCTAAGTGATAATTATTAGGCATACCAAAGTTAAATTGAGAAGGACAATTCATATTGTCATACCAAAAACTTCGTCTAGCATATCTATTGTCATAATATAAACTCATAGAATATAGATAAGTTAAAGACTCATCTAATTCAGTTTTTTTCATTTTGTGCGATGCAATATTAACTAACTTACAACTATCAATTATCATATCACCGTGTTTAAAATTATAGTTATTAGATAATAATACTTTTCTTGTATCATAGTCGTCCCATCTTTTATTATCTGCCTCTGAAGTAAATTCTGATGTAAATAGATATACTTCATACGGTATTTGAATTTTTTGACAGAAATACACTAAATTGATTAATTGATCTACTGTGTTTTTCATTACATCACACATTGAACCTGACCAATCTAATAACATCATCATACCGTGATTTTTAGCATTAGGTACAATAGTTAATCTTTTAAAGATATCATCACTAAATTTATAATTTCTTAATTTAAGTGGATCAATAATACCAGTCTTATCATTTGTAGCTCTCTTATACGCAGTAGCTGCTTTTTTCATTTCAAACTCTTTAACAAGATACATTACTGTTTTCTTATTATCATTTTTGAATTTTTTAAAATCATCTTTTAACCAGTGGTAATATTTTTTGTGAGTAATACTTCTAGTTATTTCTTTATTAACAAATTCTCTAAAGTCTTTTAAAAAATCTTTATATGTGTGTACACACTCTTTTAATTTTGGATCAGGAATAGACATATAGTTATAAGACGTAGAAGTGTCTAATAATTTTTCTTTATTACTTTCAAATTGATTATCAGTAATTGCTGTTAGTTTACCTTCACCGCCACCAACTGGACCGCTGCTAGTAGAAGTTTTACCTTCTAAATTTTCTTTATTAGTATCGTCTTTATTTTCTTCTGATTCAGTTACTTCACCTTGACCGTCTTCTTTATCTGAACTATCTTCCTCTGAATCTGAAGATTTTGTATTTACATTATTATCTGAATCTTGTGTATCATCTAAATTGTAGTTTTCTACTAAAGGGTGAGTATCAAAATCAGGTAATTTTTTTAACTTCTCTAATTGTTTCTTTTGCCAATTAAGAAGTTTTTTTGCTAGTGATACTACGTCCTTCCAAGTTTTAAGATTGTCAACTAATGCCAACCACATTTTATCTGTATTTGTAAATTTAAATGGAAGAGTTTTTGAAGACTTGTAGTATAAGTTAATTTTATCAATTAACATTAAGTCTGTATTGATATCTTTATTTGAGATACCAAAGAAGTCCTGATTTAATAAGTTATCAAATCCTTTGATATAATTTTTTACTACACCTGGATATTTCTTTTGAATTTTTTTATCTATTCTACAATCTTCTAATACGTTACAATAAGCTCTCAGCTCATCATCATTCATAATTTCTTCCCAACCTTTATATGGTGTATATAAAGCGTGGGCACATTCGTGTGCGATTAACATATCGTAAACATCACCAGATTGTACTTTAAAGATCGGTAATGTTAATACACGATTGAAAGTATCAAACGATGCGGTTCTTACGTTGTTATGTTGTACTTGAATATTCTCTGTTGCGATTAGTTTTGCGAGTTGTGATTTTGAATCAATGTTTATTTGTGTAGTCATAGGTATATAATACAGGGTAACCTTTTAAAAGTCAAGGTTATAATCGCAATTAAAATGTAGTAAAATCAACAACTTAGCAAAAAAGTTGTTCTTGTTTTGTTCTATTTTAGTGGTTTTAACACTTTTTCATAGATATTTAACGCCAGATTCTTCATCATTAGAGGGGCAACCATACGACCGATTCGTTCAGCTTGTTTATCAAAGTTACCCTCTAGTTTATAATCATCAGGTAATCCCATAATTCTTTTTAACTCTGGTATAGTAAACTTACGGTTTTTACTATAATGAAATACACCTGATACACTCATCTGTTGTCCTCGTTGTGTTAGTGTTGGACAAGGTAGATGTGGCGCTGGTCTTATCATATTAAACATAGATTTCTTATAATTGATATCTACAAAGTTATAATCTTTATCTGTATCCCACTCATAATGTTTAACTTCTGTTTTATATAATTGTTCAAGTCTTGTATTTGAATCAGTTACTATGGGTTTAGCGTTTTCTTCTTTAAATCCCATCTCTTTATATTCTATCCATTTATCTTTTGATATAATACGTATTTCATTTTCACTTGGCTTAACGTGTCTTGTAGGATTAAATGGTAATATCTCTACCCATTTCTTTTGGAATCCTTTTTGTACATAATCGTATAATTCTTTTTCTTGTGCTTCTTCGTTTTGTATATTGTCAATTGCTTCTTTTAATGATACTTGATATCCTAGTTTTTCAGGATATACTTCATTCGCCATAGTCATAAAGTTTAATCCTACTTTATCTACAATATCATTTCTTATCGCAACAAAGAAACATCTTTGTCTTGCCTGTGGTGTACCATAATCCGCTGCGTTTAACACTTGACCTACAGCAGTATAATCAATCTTTTCAAATTCATTTATAATCTCATTATATTTTTTAATTGCTTCGCCCATCATTATACCAGCAACGTTTTCGCCAATAATTACTTTTGGTTGTATGTCATTAGCTATACGAATAAACTCAAAAAATAAGTCTTCTATGTTTTCTACTTTCTTACCATCTGAATATATCTTTTCCTGATCCCAACCTTTTTCTCTTTTACCAGCAACACTAAACGCTGAACAAGGTGGACTACCATCTAATATATCTAACTCACCTTTTTGAATACCAGCAAGTTTTAAAAAGTCTTCACCTGTTAATTGTTTTATATCATTAGGTAACACAGGTGTATTTGGATAGTTTGCTTTATACGTTTCTACTGCGGCTTCTACAAACTCATTTACACACAATATCTTTCCACCCGCTAGTCTATAACCCGTAGAAGAACCTCCACCACCAGCAAAAGTAGATATAACTGTAAACAACTCTTTATTAGAATTATCAATTACTTCGTTTAATGTATAGGGTTTATAACTCATTTTGATATTTCTGTAATCTATCCATTTCTTTATGTGCTTTCTTATAGGCTAAGTCAAGTTTCATTTTACTTGCGTATTCAATAAACACTTTACCTAACATATGGTCGTATTCGTGTTGAAAGATACGACTCATCATACCATCTAAATGGCCTTCTTTTAAATCATTGTTTTCATCTGTATATTTAACAACAATCTTTCTAGGTCTTGTTATACTTAAAAATACAAATGGATATGTTAAACACCCCTCTTTCATTACAACAGTTTCTTCGCTACTGGATATAATCATAGGATTAAAACAATTTAATACTGTACCATTTTCTAATTGTGGATGCCCACCCATAACAAACATATTAAAAGGCAATCCAACTTGATTTGCTGATAAACCAATACCTCCATATTTTTTCATAGTCTTATACATTAAATCAGATAATTCTTTTCTATCTTTAAATCCTTCTTCTTGTAACATATCATCTTGGAATGGTGCGATAGCTGATTTAACTCTAGGATCGTTTGGTGGTATTAATTTCAATTCTTTTTCATTAGACATTTTGTAACCTCGTAAAATTGTGTTCCTTTTCGAACTTGATTATATTTGTAAATTTATCAAATAGTATATCTCCTTTGTGTGATATAATAAAGATATTCTCAGCAGTCATCTTTTTAATTATTTTAAAGAAGTCTTCAGTACCTTGACCATCTAAACTACTATCAAATATTTCATCTAATATCATTAAGTTTGTATTGGTACTATTTTTCATTTTAGCAATGGCTCTCCAAGTAAATACTAACGCCAAATCTATTCTCATCTTTTCGCCTTCACTAAAACTATTGTAATCAAAAGTATCTCTAAATCTACTTTTAACTGTTTCATTAAACTCCTCGTCTAAATGAAACGATATAAAGAAATCCATATCTTGTAGATATTGATTAATAAGAGTATTCATAATAGGTAAATATTTTTTAATAATCTTTGCTTTCGCCCCTCTATCTGAAAGTATCTCTCTGGTTACATCTACGTATTTCTTTTCTTCTGTTATTTGTTGTAACTCTTGTTTTGTTTCTTGTAATTGTTGTTTAAAGTTTTCTAACTCTTGTTCAATCTTTGTTGTATCTTTATCTCTATTTTCTAATAGTACAATTTCATTGTGTAAATCATCACTATGTTTTTTTAGTCCTTCAATAGATGTATTAATTTTTGACATTTCAATTTGTATATTATACATCTTTTTTGAAAATTTGTCAATCGTAGTAAGTTTTTCTTCTACTTTTGTTATTTCTTCTACTAATTTCTTCATTCCATCATTTAAAGTTATTATCTTACCTTTTTCATAAGCCTGTTTTTCCCCTCTAAATTGTGGTTCTAGTTTTTGTGTACAAGTTGGACACGAATCATTTTCTTCAAAAAAATGTAAATTCTTTTCGTGTGTTTTTAAGTTTTGTTCTATCTTTGTTTCTAACTTAGATAATTCTTTTAGTTTTTTTTCAACTCGTTCTCTATCTTTAATATTATCTTCTAGCGTTTTGTATTCTGTATCTAATGCTTGTATATTTTGTAAGTAATCTTTTTTCGCATCTTCATTTTTGTTTAGATTACTTTTCTTTACATCTATATCATCTAAGCTTCTATTTTTTAATTCAAAATAATGTTTATGTTCTAAGTCATACTTGGATTGTACAATATCACATTGATGTTTTGCTTCCGTAATCTTTGCTGTTAAATCCGTTTGTTGATTTCTTGTAAGAATATCCATATGAGTTAATACTCGTATATCTAAAATTTCTTCTACCACTTCTCGTCTATGTCGTGGTCTCATTTGCATAAATGGTTGATAAGAAGAAGAACCTAATGTAATCACTTGTTTAAATGCTCTATAATTTAACTTTAAGATTTGATCTTCTAATACATTTTGATAATCTATACTAGACGCTTCTTGGTTTAACAAATCGCCGTCACAATAAATTTCAAATATATTAGGTTTAACACCTCGTCTTATTTTGTATTGTTTTGTGCCTGTCGTAAATTCTAATTCGATTAAAGTATCATTATTGTTTATTGTATTAACCATTTGTTCTTTTTTAATATTTCTAAATGGTCTATTAAATAAAGAAAAACAAAGCGCATCTAATAATGTTGATTTGCCAGAACCATTTGGTCCAATAATCAAAGTTGTTTGAGCTTTGTTTAAATCAATTTCAATAAATGTATTACCTGTTGAAAGAAAGTTTTTCCAACGAATTTTTTTAAATACTATCATCTTTCACTTGCTTCCACATATACTTCTTTAATAAAGTTTTTTAATTTTGATTTATCTAAATCTGTATCTGCTTGATCTACATAGTTACCTAAGAATGTTAATGTATCTTCGCCTTGTTCTAATATGTCTTCTCTTACACTTGCGCCAAGATCAGTATTTAAATCTTCAATAACCATAACTTCGTGTGTGTTTATTTTGTTATGTAATTTATCTAATACATTGTTAAACATATTTTCATTTGTTTTATTTGTTACGAATACTTTAACAAACGAATTATCAAATTGTTGTAAGTCTATATTTGTATAATCATTATCTTTATCATTGTATATAAGTTTTTTATGTATTCTAAGTGGATTAGATATTCTTTCTAACTCTCTTGTTTCTGTATCAAATATATGAAAACCTTTTGGGTCTTTATAATCAGACCAAGTCATTTCGTATTGTGCGCCCAAATAATAGATATGACCATCATCTGATTTTTTATGAAAATGACCAGATAAAACTTTTTCAAATCTTTTGAATTGACTTCGTTCTAGTCCTTGATCGTTGACTATTCCTTTTTGCATTTCAAAACCTTTGATCTCTAAATGACCAAAACATATATCTGCTTTGGAATGATCTATTGCGTGTATTGATTCTTCATAATTGTCATCGCATATCCAAGGAAGAAATAACATATTACAACCACCTAACTCAACTTCTTTAGGTCTTGTGTATATCCAAGGTTCATTTATACCGTCATAAGTAGTACAAAGTTCTGACACAGAATTAACATCATTAGTATTCTTAAAATAGGTATCGTGGTTACCAATAATGATATGTGTATCAACTTTCATTTCCCATAATCGCTTCATAAACTTTTGTCTAAAAGCGTGAGCTGTTTTAAAGTTAATAAACTTTCTACGATCAGTTACATCACCTAAATGAATAAGTGTTGTTATATTGTTTTCTTCTAAGTAGGGAAAGAACTGCTCGTCATAGAATTTCATAAAGTATTCTAAGAAAACAGGACTATCATTCCGAGCACCGAAGTGCGTATCATTTAATAAAGCAATTTTCATAAACTAAACAAAATATTTACTAGAAGTTTTTTTCTTTATGACTTTCTTTTTTGTTTTTTTATCTTTTTCTTTTTTAGTAGGTTCTTCTATTCTTGTATTCTTTTGTAAAAATTCTCTAAATTGATTAGTAAATTCTCTATCCTCACCAGGCTGTAATGACATATCATCATAGTTACGATCAAATATTAATTTTTGTTTAATAGTTACTTGTTTCTTTTCCTTTTGTATTCTTCTAATAAATGCGTAATAAATGATTTGCGTAAAGTATGCAAATGGATTACTAGATTTGTTTGGATCAAAATTATCCAAATATTGTAAACAATTTTCAATACCATCCGATATCATATCATCTCTAAATGTATAATTAATAAAATTAGGTCTATATGATAAGTGATTCGCAATCTTTAAAAAACAACCACCTAAGTAGTTGTCCACTGGAGGCTTAGGTCTACCTTCTTTTTTAGCATCTCTACAACGTTTTTTATAGGCTTTCATACCTTCTAAAAATTCTTTGTTGTTTACGTAATGCTCTTTTTTTGTTTTTGTATTCATAATATTAATATACTATACTTTGTTTCAAATGTCAATACTGATACGATAAATTATTATATAAAAATATTTCATCTCACACTTGACTTTTTGGTTCGTCCTATGTATAATGAGCTTGTCCGCGATGGTTTGAGGATAATAGAATATATCTTTTAGTGTATAGTAGTATCTTCATCATCACCAAAATCATCAAATATCTCATTTATCTTTTTATTATCTTCGTCAGAAAAGGCTTTCTTTTCATAAGAAGAATCTCTAGTAATATGTAATTCACTATCATAATCTTTTACAATATGGAAATAGCTACTAATGATACCTGGCGCAGCATTAGTAATAGTTAATATTTTATCTTTCGGAATAGTTACAATTTTATCTTTAGAATAACCTGTCCACTTAATTAAAGCCACATAGTCTTTAAAACCTTGAGGAGTAAGTTGAGGTACATATTTAATTTGAAGTGGTTTATCCAATCGTAGTAAACCAGATTTTTCTTCTAATTGTTCTTTAGGTAATACACAAACTATATCATCACCATTGATGAGTTTGATTATCTTTAAAGGACTAAGATTGCTTTGATCCATTTTTTAACTCTATGTTGTGTATTTCATAATTAAAGTCTTCGCCATTATAGATATTTATTCGTTCTTTAAAGTGCTGAAGTGTATAATTTTCTTTATCATTATAAGATAAATCGTCAGCTATATCATAAAGAGTTGCTGTTGAATCATTATCTTTCAACCGAAGACCACGGCCAATACTTTGTAGATTACGTATCCTAGACTTTGTAGGACTAGCAAAAATGATATTGTGTAAATTGCGAATATTAATACCAGTAGAAAAAGTACCGTAACTAGCAATAATAATAGCGTTATCCGATTGTTCAGTAATCGCTCTAATAGATTCTCTTTCATCTGCCTCTACTCCTCCGTAAACAAAAAATATCTGGCGATCTCCAGCTTTATTTTCGATTAGTTCTTTAAGTATCACACCGTGTTTCTCAACGTATTGAAATAGACACAGCGAATTGCCTTGTAAAGACAAACAAAGATTTCTTATATATTTATTCCTTTTTGTATTAGAAACCAAAAAATCCATTTCATCTTGGTAACTTTTATCTTTCAAAAAATGTCTGGATTCTTTATCGTGCTGTAGTATTAAACAAATAATCTTTAAATCTGCTAATTGTTTTCTTTCTTGTAATTCACTTGTAGAAACAACTTTATTTACAGTACCAAATAAACCCTCTAATACTAATTTGTGTGTTTTACTGCCATCTAATGTTCCTGTTAATCCAATTCTATATTTACAATTTTCTAATTTAGTTAATATCTTTGTTAATGACATTGCTTTAAATAGATGAGCTTCATCACCCATAATCATACCAAATTGATTAAACCATTTCTTAGGTTGATTATAAATTGATTGCCAAGTAGAGATAACAACTCTTTTCTTTGTATCTTTATCGTGGCCTTGATATATTCTATGAACATTACGATCACTATTATAACCGTAATCTTTAAAGTCTTTAAATAACTGTTCTACCAAAGAAGTCGTTGGTACAATAATTAATATCTTATCTTGTTTAGTATCTTTTAATCTAAGTAAATTAAAAATTAATATAAGATATATGATTAGTGATTTACCTGATGCTGTAGGTGAGATTAATAAACATCTACTTTTTTGAATAGAATGTTTAAACGCTTCTATTTGATAATCTCTTATTTCTAATGGTACTTTAAGTGCTTTAATAAACTTTTCTAATTTCTTATCATCAACTATTGTATCTTTGATCTTAGTACCATCTACAACCTGTACATTATTTTTTTGACACCAATCTATGATATAAGGGTACAAACCGGCGTAGATTTGACCTGTGGCGTAAGAGAACAGGCGTATTTTACCATCCCAAACTCTATTACGATATTGAGGCATAAACTTAAAACCTGGTACTTCAAATGTAAAGTATTCACCTAACTCTCTACGAATATCAGCATCTGCTTCTATTTTTAAATAGACTTCATTTTTTTTATCTATAATGAGATATCTAATAGCTGTCATTGATATACTTATACGAAAGATTTACCGACTACCCAGCCGACTAATACTTTACGAATACCTGAAAGAACAGGGTGTACTTTGTGCCAAATAAAGGAAGGAAACACAATGATAGTACCTGGTTTAAAAACTTTGGTAAATCTAAAATTTTTTGTTTTGTTAGATATAGGGTGAGGTAAACTTAATTCAAAATCGCCACCTGTGTATGTATCATTTAAACAAATAGTAAAACTTAATTTTCTTATTAAACCATTTTCATAAGGTTTAGTATGTGAATCAATATGCCAATCATAGTGATCGTCTTTATTGTAAGTTGTATATTGTAAAGGTTCAAACTCTCTTAATAAAAAATTCCAATTAGACTTTTCATTTGCTTCATTAATGATAGGAGTTATTTGTGATATTAAGTCTTGGTTATCTATCCAAGTTACTTTTGATTTTCTATTTTCTATATTACCGTCAGTAATCTTAGCTTGTTCTAATGATTTGTCATTACTTTGTTTTATAATGTCGTTACAAAAGGAAGACGAGAAAGATTGTTCTTTAATAAAATGAGATGTGTTTAAAAACATTAAATAGCTCCACTTGTAAACTTTCTCCAATCAATAGCATTTTTAATTGCGAAACCTCTATTTGCTATTTGTCTAATAGTTCTATCTAAGAAATCAACAGTGGTATTTAAGTAATCTACTTTTTGTTTTAGTCTTTGTAGTTCTTCGTCTGCTTCTAAATATTTGTCTATATCAGTTCGTAATACTTTTAAGTCAAAAGGTTTTTCTCTATATACTTCTGCAGGTGCTTTACCTGTATAGTATTCCCATTTGTTTCTTTTTAATATATTATATTCAGTTTCACTACGACTTAATAGTAGTCTAAATTTTGTTAAATGTTTTAGATATTTGTTATGTAACTGAGGTGTTTTTAATGACTCTAAATCAAGTTCAGTATCATTAATTTTTAAATCTTTATCAGCCAATTCTTGTAATTCTTCTAATGTCATAATGTATATATTATATCACAAAAAACTCAAAAAGTAAAGTCTATGAAGTAGTTATAGATGTCCTTGAAGCTCCGACAGTAGCGAAGTCATATATTGAATAATTAAATGATACAGTTGCTGTCAAGTAGTCCACATCAGCCGCTTGTTGATCGTATGTTAATCCTGTTAAAGAAGTAGGAAATACATCTCTAAATCTAACTTCTAATTCAGCGTTATTTTTACTTGACAATATTGTTAATGTTGCGTCAGAATAGGTACCACCTACATTTGGAGTACCATATTTAACTTTACCAATCTCATTACTGATTGATTGATTTTTAGCAGGAAATCTATCATTACCAGATGTTACTAGATTTCTAAATTCTGAATAATCACGTGGAAATCCTAATCCAACTAACCACCCGTGGATTTCTTGGAAGTTTTCTAAGTTTTCATCTACCATAAAAGTCATTGATAATGGTTCATAAGTTAATTTTTCACCAGGTATTGGAATATCTTTTATAGGAGT
>Ga0222715_10005028_pt1 | contig 11350 bp, 7 predicted proteins | sample C33_9DmetaG_FD_165056 | JGI IMG/M metagenome (GOLD analysis project Ga0222715, IMG submission 165056) | Estuarine water microbial communities from San Francisco Bay, California, United States - C33_9D | ecosystem: Environmental > Aquatic > Marine > Unclassified | place: USA: California... | reverse complement strand
TTTCAGGAATTACCTCCTTTTATATCATCAACGCCGAAGTGCCCGATGTGCGATATCGGTTCGGAAATGCCCGCCTTGAAGGCTCAGTTGCTGGATGAGTTTGTAGGCTTCTTTTTGCGTATCAGCCAAATTATCACCCATGGCCGTACACGATAAAACACGCCCACCGCTGGCGATAAATCCGGTGCTTTGTGAACCAGAGACGCCTGCAAAATTGACCCATGCTTTTCGGTAGGTCGTGGATTCAACGACCTTGTCCAACCCGCCGATACTTCGGCCTTTGAGAGGCGAACGAGGATAACCTTCCGATGCCAAGACGACGGTGACTGCTGCTTGGTCGCTAAATGTGACATCGAGTTCAGCCATGCCGTCTGTGGCTGCTGCATAGAGCATCGAAAAGAGGTCGCTGGTCACCAAAGGCAACGTGACTTGACATTCTGGATCTCCGAATCGTACGTTGAATTCAACCACGTAGGGGTCATGATGTTCATCGATCATCAAACCCACAAAGAGAACGCCTCGGTAAGGTACTGGTTGCTGGGAAAGATAGGTGTGCATGGGTTCAACAATTCGTTTCATGACACGCTCACGAACCATGTTATCAATGACGGGAGCTGGACAGTATGCACCCATTCCCCCCGTGTTGGGACCTTCATCGCCATCGTAGGCTCGTTTGTGATCTTGACTTGCTGGAAGAGCAGAATAACCAGTGCCGTCCATGACGACCAGCATGCTCGCCTCCTCACCGGGGAGGAAGGCTTCAAGCAATACGAAACCATCAGTTTTGATGGATTCCTGTATGAATTCGTAGGCCTCTTGTCGATTTCGAGTGACAATGACTCCCTTTCCTCCTGCGAGAACGTCCCGCTTGACAACCCACGGGTCGCTTGCAAAGGCGTCGAGAGCAGCATCGATATCAGAATTTGAATCCAATGTTTGGTAGGCGGCTGTAGGCACACCGGCTGCAGTCATGGTTTCCTTGGCATGCAATTTCGAACCCTCAAGATGTGCAAGTGCTGCCACCGGCCCAAAACACGGCAGCCCCACCTCACTGCAAACATCAGCAAGACCCCCGCAGAGAGGGGCCTCGGGTCCGACAACCACCAAATGGGCGCCAAGCGATTCAAAAAAGTCGGTCATGGCTGAATTACTCGTATCCTCAAGGTGATGATTTGTGGCGAGTTGAGCCGTCCCTGCATTTCCAGGAACACAATGAATGGATGCAACTCGAGGAGACTGTGCGAGGGCGAGGCAAAGGGCGTGTTCACGTCCACCGCTGCCAACTACCACAACAACGGCTTGCTCCATATTTGGGGGTGGTTATCGGCATTGAATAAGTGCTTCGTGTCTCCTCTTCGGACCACCGTGAGCACGGTGTACGAACCCTTATTCGCCTTTGTCCCCTAACAAGGCCATGCGAGTACCACGCTCAACGCTCACACTGGCCATCGTCCTGCTTTTCCTTTCAGCTCCCTTGGCTCAAGCAGCCCCTCCTGAATCTGGTGAAAGTACCACCATTGAAGCCAACGAAGTTTGGACGGAAGCCGCCACCATGAACGGGCACCTCACCGTGACCAACGGGGCCACATTGACCATCCAGTCAGACATCATCATGCAACCCGGGTCAAGCATCACCGTGGACGAAGGTGCCACACTTTTGATGGACAACGGCTCCATGATGAGTGAAGAACTCAATTCCGGTCTGTTGGTCAATAGCATGAGTGCGAACCTTAACCTGAATTTTGGCGACCTTGCTGAGACAGGCGTTGTTCAACTCCTCTTTGACCATGAAATCACAACCGGTGAGACTGGCTGGTTCAACATCACCATGGGAAACACAACCGTTGATGCACGTGGTAGCGACACCGTTCAGTTTGACGCTCCTTTGGATGCAACCAACCTAACGGTGACCTTTGACGCGTATTATTTCACCCCGACCTACCTGCTTCAGGCTCAAGCCATTTACGGAGGCGGAAACGTCGAAACCCTCCAAGCACCGGATATCATCGCCAATAATGCCCCACTGTATTGGTTTCAATCTGGTTTTGACCTCACCGTCAACGGACATTTTGATGCACTGAACAGCGAATTAAAGGGTGCCAATCTATCATGTTCAATGGCCTGTTCTTTTTCCGATACTGAATTGACGGGCAGCGCACCAATCCATGTTGCTGATGCAACGAGCATCAGCGTCATCAATTCGATCATCACCGGTTCAAGGACGGATGAAGACATTATTCTTCACGACCAGGCCTCCATCACCTACACGAACACGGTCGGTACTGGCGGCACCACCGATGCGTGGATTCGCCTTCTCTCAGAGCGTGTCCTTCAGACCAACATCCCCAACGGTAGCCTTGACATCTACGACATGGGCTGGAGTGCGAGTGATTGGAACGACCTCACCGATGAAAATGGCAACATTGTCCTCGTACCGGGACTAGCAACCAACGAACTCAAGCGAATTGTTGAGTGGATGGATGGAGACGGTGTTGAACATCAAGAAGACGCAACGATTACGCTCTCTATTACCAGTAATTGGGGTACCTTCTCAACGACGGTCGATGCGCCAACAACATCGGTTGGAATCATCAATGTCGACCTCCCGCTCGTGAGCGTTACTGAAATCAGTCCCGAAACAACCGTGGCCACGGTCAACAGGAGCATCGGACTGATGATCACGGTTGAGAACAGTGGAACCGCTGATGCAACCGCCAATTTCAGATGTTATGTTGATGGGGAGGATGCTGACACCGCACCATCGACCATTACTGCCAGTCTTGCTGCAGGTGAAGTGAAGGATATCCCTGTCACGTGGTATGTCTACGCTGACGGCTCACAAACCCTGACCTGCAAACCCTTCTTGCCCGTAGCCCTCAACGAGGTGGCCAATGAAGTTGCCAATCTTGATGGTGCCGCTTCAGACCCGGTGGTTTGGACCTATGCAGAAGAAACTGAGGATGCACCCCTCATCATTTGGGCCGTAGCGATTGCAGGATTCCTGGCTCTTGCTTTGTGGATTGCCTCACAAAGGCGTCAACAAGAAAAGGAGTATTCCTCCCATCCAATCCAATCGCAAAGAGAGGATGAGCAGAAAGTACATCCAGAAAAGAATGATAGTGCTGAGGCAGAAGAGGATGAACCATCACAGGCAGAGGTTGAAGAGACCGAGGAAGAATCTACAGAGTCAGTCTATGAACAGCAACCCGAAGACGAAGACTGAGAAATCCACTCAAGATCAGGGAAAGAACTCAATCCGTCCAACCATGTTTCTATCAACAAGCGCATCAATGAGCGCTTGTTTACCTTTGTTGAAGTTCCCGTTAGCAAGTAGTCCCTACACCATCACCCTTTGGCGATGTAGGGTTGTTATTACCATCCCGTTCTTGAGATGACAGATCGATGTTCCAACTGTATTCGGAAGAAAATACCGTTTGATCTCCGAGGGTATTCACGATGTCAACTTTGATTGTATAGCATCTTGGTTCATCATAAAATTGGGATTTATCAAGATAGAATACACCGCTGTTATCCGTACCTGAACCAGTGAGTCCAAACCAGCCAGCTGTACTAGCACTACCGGTACCTCCTGATTGTGGAGACCATGTAGCCATGTCACCATCAACAGAAATGGTACTTTCGCTCCACGTATCATCATCCCCAGTCACCTGAACATTGACGGTGTAATCTGCGTTCATCGGCCGCAGACCAACAGCAGAAAAGCCACCGCCGTCAAGGGCCGTGTCGGATGGGCTTAGGAGACCCACAAGAATTTCAATGGTAATTCCCACGTAATCATCTGCATCGTTGCTGTCATGGAGTTCAGCGATTCGAACTCCAGCGTCTTGTGCTTCACGGGTTGTGAATCTCGTTGGAATCTTGATTTCGCTCGATTTGCTGTTTGAAGATTGTCCTTTAATCACATACTCCACGACTTCATTTCCTGCGTAATCCTCACCGTTTCCGGAAAAGATGTCCTCCAAACTTACCTTGAACTTCTTCATGTCGTTGCTGACATCGCCTGAATCCGTCCAGACTTCAACACCATCTGCCTCAATTGAAACATCAACTGATGACATGGTGCCTCTGACCTTGAAAGAGATTTCGTCTGTTTCTTCATTCAATTCGATGTCTCCGATTGCCATCGATGCATTCGTCGGCACGAAAGTCACTGCCGCATAAGGCGTGGTGGCAATGAGAAGGGCAACGATTACACTGGCCACTAATTTAGGAGTGCTGATACTGCCTCGCATACGGTCTGCCTGAACAATAGCCCCGATTCCGAGGACAACGACAATGCTCACAACGGCGAAGCCCCATGCTCCGCCTTGAAGCGAGAGAATTGCTCCAAGCAAGATGATGACCCATCCGCCCAGGCTGAGTTTGGTTGCGGTATCAGGAGAGCCCGATGGACCAGTGGAACCTGTTGGCGAGGGGGTTGCGACCTTCACTGGTTCGGGAGCAGCCTCTTTTGCCACTTCTTCAGTTCCTTTTGCTGCGTTTGCTTTGTCCAGTAATCCACTCATGGTCAATCCCCGTTATTTCCCCGTTTGACGGACGGGATTATGAATCCCTCCCCTATTTGTGAGGGTGCACCTATGATTTGAAGCGTGCGAATTAGAGGCCGGGAGCGGATTCTCTCCACTCTTCTTCGCCTTCTTCATCCTGGTTGATGAGGCGGCGTCCTGCTACTGCACCTGCGAGGGCGATCATCGAGATGGCTGGAACCACTTCGAAGCCTGGAAGATAGACACCACGGACATAGACCGTAATCATCTGGGATTCACGGTTACATCCACCGTTTTGACATGCGAATTCAGATTCAGCGTAGAACTCGAGGACGTGATAGGCGTCTGACCAACCTTGGTTCTTTGGAGTTCGGACCATGATACGAGCAGTTTCAGGAGCGGTGTTGGGCTCAATAGTAACGACGTTTTGTGGAAGGTTGACTGTAAAGCCAGCTTCTTCAAGAGTCTCACGGGTATTCTCTGTGACTCCAATCTTCATACGATCGATTTGGTTCCCGAAGTTGTAGACTTTGAACTGGAAGTTCTTGTCGGTCTTTGGCATGAGTTGGACAAAGGGCTCAACGGCCTCAACTTGAACGATACTGAATTGCATGATGTTGATCAGAGCGTTGACTTGGGATGATGCAGTGTTGGGAGGGGGAAGGTTGTTCAATTCCTGGACCGATGCTGAAACCGTCAACTGACGGGATTGCATCTGCATGTAGGGATTGGCACGAACGACCACTTGGAAGTCAACTTCCTGGCCCGCACCGACATACATGTCACCGGGAGCAGCCGTAGCCAGTCCATCACTGGTGACTTGAATAGCGACCTTTTCAACGTAGGCCGTTGGATTAGAGACCGTACAGGTTGTGTACCCTGTGAGGGTTGCACCTGGTTTCACCTCAACTTGAATTTGACCGGGTGCGCATGTCATGGAAACCGCTGCACCAGAAATCTGGGCAGAGGCTGGAACCGCTACAAGAAGCAACGAACACAAGTAGATACCAAGCAATGCTGTAACCCGCTTCCATCCCGACATAGTCTCACCTATCGTCCTTCCCAGCCTCCCCCACCTCATAACCATTATGGGCGTGTTGTGCGAAAAGTAGCCCAACACGGCTTTGTTGAATCAACGGAGTGGGCCCGAAGGGAGTTGAACCCCTGACCTCCCGGTTATGAGCCGGGCGCTCTAACCAACTAAGCTACAGGCCCTAACAAGAGCGCGCTGATGAGGCAACATGAACCTTCTCATGCCACTCAGTCAAATTGTGCAAGGGAGGATTGTGAAGGCTTAATCCAATCACGCACATTGTTTTCCATTTCATCACGGATGGCATCAGGCACGAAAATCATCGAATGTTCGTGCGGTTGAGCCAGCGAACGAATCAGAGACGAATGTTCTGCGGCATCCCGTCCGTCCTCGAGAATAATTCCGCCGACATAAGGGAGATAGCCCCGTTTGCTGATGCTTGCATGGATGAGATCCAATTCCGTGTCATATCCTGCTTGCTCCATGGCATCCTTCACCCGTGGCATCACGATATCGCACATTTCAACGGTCAAATGCTGTATTCTCAACGACTTGTGATAGTCCTTGCGAGAGAGCAGGCGTTGGGCTCGGCCAGAAAGCAGTTCATCGGAGTGACGCGCCCAGTGAGGTAGTGCCACTTTGATATGAGCGTCAGTCAAGATGGTATAGTCGACGGCCGAGAGTTCTTCGTTGAGCAGCATATTGGAAAGTTCTTCGCTCACGACCAACGTTCCTTGAGCAGCCAAGGCCCTTGCACGTTCAAGCATGCTCACGAGATAAGATTGCGTGAGCATGTTGACTTTGTGGAAGTAGACTTGCTGATACATATGATAGCGTGTGACGAGGTAGGCCTCGATTGCGGGCAACCCCCACTGCTTAACGTAGAGTCCACCATCGTCTCCAATGCGGAGCGCACGAATAACACGAGCGCTGTCAAAGCCCCCGATTTGCGCACCTGTGTTGGCTTGGTCACGAATCATGTAGTCCATGCGATCAACGTCCAATTGGCTGCTGACGATCTCTTTCATGAATCGGGGGATCGGAACACCATCATGTTCGTCACGTCCGTCCATCAGTGCGAACAGGCGTTGCAGACGACCTTCGCCCAAAACCGACCGCAGAGCGGCTCCGATGGCTGTGTCTGCAGATTCCAATATTCTGCGACCCCACTCTTCATGCGAAGCGTAGGTAGCATAGACTCTGGGTGTTTCCAAAAGGTGTGAATAGGGTGGATGGCCAATGTCGTGCAAGAGGGCAGCGAGTCGTACCAATTCCTCGTCCTCTTTTGACAGACGCCCGGGGTGGGCCTCTTCGAGGTGTTGGGCTAATTCTCCTGCGAGATGGTAGGCACCAAGTGAGTGGGCAAATCGGTTGTGCGTTGCTGCGGGAAATACATACTCGCACGTTGAGAGTTGTTGAATCGACCGGAGTCGTTGAAATTCCGGGGTATCGATGATGGAGGCATGGTGCGCTGGAACGAATATATCGCGGTGAATTTCATCGCGAATCACACGGTCTCGGGGCTTCATAATGGTAAGCCGTCAAATCACGGCTTTATAGCGGTTCTTGGAAAATCGCCCATCATTTTCATGCCGAAGCAATAAACAGCCGTTCTATTTCGTAAGTCTATGGCCGACCCCGTTAAGGGCTTGATGGACAGCATCACCAACGATGACCCAGAAACACGGGGCCAACAATTGTGGGTGATGTTTGCCCTTGCTATGTTCCTTGTTGCCACCCTCAACTGGTACGCATATGTTCGTGAACCTGAAGTGATTCAGGTCGATCAATTATTGGAATACAAGAACGAAATTGTGAAGCTGGAAGGTGAATTGATTTCGTGGGTCGAAGACCCTTACTCTTCTGGCGATGACCGAGTTGATGCCATCATTGACGACGGAACGGGTGTCGTGGAAGCTCGTTGGTACCGACCAGGTAGCATGCCCCCCATTGGGACCACGGTTACCGTCATGGGGGACGTTATCGAATACGACGGTCGAATTTGGATTCAATCCTTGGGAGCGGGGGCCTTTGAATGGAGCGCAGGTGACTTGCCAGAGGTAGAAGTCTTGGCCATTGCAGATGTTGCAATGAATCCAGCAGCCTATGCGGGAGAAGTGATACAACTTTCAGGATTCCTCGGAGAGTCCATCTCTCCAGACGCCACCTTTACCTCGGCCTATCTGGGCGACCATCCCAACTATGGAAACTCCGAACATCAAATGCATCTCATCATTCGCTCCTCTACCGGTGAATGGATTGAAGCCACCTCAAAAGTTGAGGTGCAAGGCATCCTGAGTTACCAGCAACGAGATTTGCGATGGAGTCTACAGGTACAGGGTCCAGAGATTCTGGTCGACAGAGCACATGTCATCCATATACCACAACTTGACTGGAGTGCTGAAGCAACGTGGAGTTATCAATCGGGTCAAACCGTTGAAATGGCTGGCCTTCTCAGAACAGGAGACGAAGATTGGACGCTCGTCGGGCCGAACAGTCGGGCTATCTGCGTCATTCCAAGCGACGCAGACCGTGCATTGGAAGCCAATACAACGCTGGACAACACCTTGCAAACCGTTCAAGGCCGCCTGCTTTGGTCAGCCACGACATCGTCATGGTGCATTGATGCAAACGAAGGGGCTGAACGACGTTTGGTTGACCCACAAACTCCCATGAATTTGATGGCGATGCTCTCTGCCAATCCTCTCGGTTTGATTCAAGACCCCGATGAGACCTACACCATTTCTGCTTACGTCAAGTACGCCATTGAACCGAGCGTAGAGGACGAAGAGGGATACCTTGTGGACATGGCCGCTTACATGCCTGGTTGGACAACCGTGGCTGCAACCTTCCCCGGCCCCTCCACAGTCTGGCTTGAATCCGGACAGAACATCATCGCCAATGTATCCGTGATGTGGGACGATGAAGACATGCGTATCCGCTTGGTCGTTCACGATTACACCCTTGGTGTCGTCCCCTCTGCGAGAGGGTTGCTGTGGGATGATGGGGCAACCCAGTGGAGTTACGCTCGAGACCAAAATGTTCTCTTGGACGGAGAGGCAGTTTACGAAGATGGGGCTTGGCGGCTTTACCAGCCTGGCTCCAATCAATCCATTGCCTTGAACCCACAAGGACAAGCCATTGGCACCGATGAATTGCACTTCAACCAGTCCATGACATGGTCAGGGCGACTCAGGCAAATAGAAAGTCCTGACGGGATGAGCATCATGTACACACTCGATCAAGCCGATGCTCTCGACAGCGATGGCGATGGGTTGGGAGATACACTTGAGGAGTCGTTGGGCTACTCGTCTACTTCTGAAGACAGCAACGACGATGGCGTCAGTGACCGTGACGATTACGAAGCGTCTCAAGCATGAGGTGATGGTGTGCTCGAAGGCTATTTCCTTGACTTGGCCTGGCTTCTTGGAGCACTGTTCTTCGGTGTTGGTCTCGGCTCGCTCACAGGCCTCATCCCTGGTTTTCACGTCAACAACGTCGCCCTCATTTTGCTCGCCCTTTCTCCCGCCCTTCTTGACCTTGGAATCCCACTGTCGGCGGTAGCGGCCATCATCGTTGCCACAGGAACCGTTCACACCTTCCTGAATTACATCCCTTCTGCACTGATTGGAGCCCCCGACGGAGATACTGCGCTGTCCCTTTTACCGGGCCACCGCATGTTGCTTTCGGGAAATGCTGCACGTGGTGTTGCTTGGTCGGCACGTGGCTCACAACTCGGCCTTTTTCTCTCCCTTCCCCTAATCATCCTCGCTCGCATCGCCTTTGGTCCTGAATTGGGCTGGTACGATGCTCTTCGCAACGTGTTGCCATTTGTTCTGCTGACCATTTCATTGCTGCTCTTGGCCACGGAAACCACCCGTCTGGACTGGCCACAATGGGTGCAAGGCTCAACCCGTGGCCTCCTTGGCAAAGACTCACGATTCGCTGGATTTATCGCAGCAACGGCCTTCTTTATGCTGGCCGGACTTTACGGATGGGGCGTCTTTACGCTGCCTGCTCGCTCACCTGTCGGCATGCCCGATGCCAGTCTCTTGCTGCCCAGTCTTGCGGGGCTCTTCGGTATCGCTAATCTCCTCGACATCTATGCAACGACCTCACACCTACCGCCACAAAAAGAGAATTGGGCCTTGCCTCCCGTACGCCCGCTCATGGTTCCGTGCTTTTGGTCCAGCGTTGCGGGAGCCTCGATGGGGGTATTGCCCGGCATGACGGCCTCTCAAGCAACGGTCTTGGTAATGGGAGGACGGAATCTTGCAGCCAAAGCCCAAGGCAAGCAAGGCTACGGAATGGATTGGGAAACGCGCCGCCTCACCGAAATGACCGATGATGAATTGCTTGAAGTCGCCAAGGCAGAGGCAGAAGAGGGCGTCGAAGGACCTCAAACTAAGCAAGACCTCGAAATCATTGCCATTCTCTCAGCAGTCAATACCGCAGTAACCGTGATGGTTCTTGGATTCCTGTACATCATCAGCCGCTCGAGGTCAGGTGCTACCCTGGCACTCAAGATGATGTATCCAATCGAGACGTGGTCATCTCTTGAACCGACCTCGGATTTTATCCGCCTTTTGGCGGTCACACTCGCAGCAGGCCTGCTTGCCATGCCGATGATGCGCTATGTGGGAATGGGCATGCTTCGCCTTCACGCTGCAATCCCTCTGCAGCAGATGGTCATGGGTGTCATTCTCTTTGTTGTAGCACTTGTTTGGTTGTCCACCGGTTTCGTAGGAATCGGCGTGCTCATTGTCGGAACCATCATTGGTCTTCTTCCTCCCCGTATCGGTATACGACGATCTCACGGCATGGGTATTATTCTCGTACCGATTATGATCTACACCTTCGCCCAGAAATTTGACAGCTTTGGATTCATTTGAACAGGACGTGACCCCATGAAAACAACAACAGCAGCCTTGACCCTTATCAGCCTCTTTTTGATATCTCTCAGCGCCCCCATGGCACATCACAGTCTCCAGCAAAGCAATCTCTACGAAACCTCGGGGCGCTCAATCGCCTGCTCTGGCGACATTTGCATCAACGAAGTCATACCAAATCCTGCTGGTCAGGATAATGGCACCTATCCCAACGGTGAATGGTTTGAATTGACCAACGGTGGAACCTCCGACGTCGACGTGTCCTCTTGGAGCGTCCAGACAACCGCAGGAAAGTCACTGAGTTTTGATTCAAGCACCATTGTAGGCTACCAGCAAGGAAATGCTTCGACATGGACCATCAGTCCAGGCGAGTACATGGTCATCGCACGAAACGGAAATAACAACTTTTACCTCACCAACACCGGAATGACACTTTCACTTTACGACAACAATAACAACGTGGTTCACGAAGCGACGTGGGGTGGAGTCACCTCCGGAAAAAGTTACGAACAGGATTCGACCAATCCTACGGGGAACTGGGTCCCCACGGGCTCACCCTCTCCGGGTCAAGTGAATTCAGCGGGGGGACCAACGGTCACCGTTCCTTCCGATTTATTGATCACCGAAGTGATGGCCAATCCGTGGCCTTCCTACGATAACGACCCATGGCCCGGTGGTGAATGGGTCGAACTCATGAATACGGGTACTTCGGATATTGACCTCACCGGATGGTGGCTTGAAGATGCGGCTGGCAATCAACTCCTCTTCAACACCACCCACCTGGTCAACGCCACAGCAAATCCCTCCAGTTACATGATCAGCCCTGGCGAACACAGAATCATCGCCGTCAACGGGACAAGTGCATACGGTGTGCTCAACAACGGTGCTGAAACACTCACGCTCAAATGGCCCAACGGCAG
>Ga0222715_10005027_pt1 | contig 11354 bp, 7 predicted proteins | sample C33_9DmetaG_FD_165056 | JGI IMG/M metagenome (GOLD analysis project Ga0222715, IMG submission 165056) | Estuarine water microbial communities from San Francisco Bay, California, United States - C33_9D | ecosystem: Environmental > Aquatic > Marine > Unclassified | place: USA: California... | reverse complement strand
CCCGGAAACAGGAATCGCCGTTCTTGCGATACCGGCGATTGTCCAGAACGTTGGCATCGTGTCGACAAATTGGCATGCACGCCACGACACACGAGGCCTCACCTCGTTTTGCCTTGCGGGTGGCGTCGGAGTCATTATTGGCACACTGTCTCTCGGCGCAGTACCGGAACAAGTCACGCTGATCGCTCTCAACGCAACCGTGATTGCCTGGCTGTATCAGCGTTTACGGAATCCTGATCACCGAGTTCCCGAGCGCAATGAGAGGACAATGTCTCCCGTTGCTGGAATCGTTGCTGGAGTGTTCCAAGGTGGATCCGGGGTGTCAGGACCAGTTGTTGCCGCTTGGCATCAAGCGCTACGACTTCCCCGAGATGCGTTCGTGTTCTCAATCGCTACCGCATTCGGACTTATTGGAGTTGTCCAGACCGCAACACTGGCGGCAAAAGGACATCTTGAGGGCCGACTTCTCGTCTCGCTTCTGATCTCGGCAGTCGTGCTCGCATCGGTCCCGCTCGGGCCGCCGTTGCGTCGACGGCTGTCGGGGGCAGCTTTCGATCGAGCCGTGCTAACGCTCGTTATCGCCTCATGCATCAGCCTCTCGATTGACATCATCGTTTCGTTCGTCCGCTGACAACACCTCACACCGTGAGTTACTAGGCTTGAGACACACTCGTGGGCAAATGGGGGCATCGGCACATGACGATTGATGAATACGCACTGAGCGATAGGTACACCAAGGAGCAAACAACTTCGTTCCTTTCTGGTGTTCAAGCGTTAGCACGGCTGCCACTTGAGCAACTCATGGCCGACCGTCGAGATGGTTACAACACGGCGGCGTTCGTGAGTGGATATCCGGGTTCTCCGCTCGGTGGCTATGGCGACGAGGTCGATCGAGCGACATCAATTGCTGATGATCTTCCCGTTCGCCATATCCCTGCCATTAACGAGGAACATGCAGCAACTGCTGTAATGGGTTCACAACTCGTGACAACTCGGTCTGATGCTCTTCACGACGGTGTTGTCGGCGTTTGGTATGGAAAGGCTCCTGGCCTCGAGCGAGCGAGTGATGCAATCCGCCACGCAGTGCTTGCCGGGACCAGTGCCCTCGGAGGGGTTGTTGCCCTTGTCGGCGATGACCCCGGCGCGAAAAGTTCGACTGTTCCTTCAAACTCGACTGATATTTTGGCCGCACTTCGCATTCCGGTTCTCGTGCCAGGTGACCCCGCTGCATTGCTTTCGCTTGGCCGACACGCAATTTCAATGAGTCGGGCGGCAGGGCTGTGGGCTTCTGTTCGAGTCGTTGCCGATGTTGCCGACGGCACCGCATCGGTTGCGCTTGACGCGTTCGACCATCACCCGGTGTTGCCGGAACGTCCAACCAATTTGCTCGCCCCAACCGGTCGAGTCATCTCACCGTTCAACCTCGAACTCGAACGCGAATTGATTGAAGTGCGCCTTCCCATCGCACTCGAATACATACGGCTGAACAAGCTCAATCGAGTGACGGCCGGCAACGACCGAGCATCCGTTGGTGTCATTGCTTCTGGTAACACTCATCGCCAAGTACACGAGGCGATGAAACGCCTTGGCATGCAGTCGAATGACGACATAGCAGTGAATGGAATCAGAATTCTTGAAATGGCTGTGACATATCCAGTTGATACGGCAACGGTGCGAGATTTCGCCTCCGGTCTTGAAGAACTCATCATCATCGAAGAAAAGCAACCAATCGTCGAAACCGCCGTCCGCGAAATTCTCTCTGGGCGATCAAACGCGCCCCGAATCATTGGGAAATCCGTTCATCATGGCGATCCAATCCTTCCGCATCACGGAACAATCGACACCGGAGCCATCGCCACAGCCCTTCGTCAGCAACTCAAGGACCGACTCGGAGATCGGCTCGCACCGCCACCACCTCAGCAAATTCGACACATCGAACTCACCGTCGAACGGAGCCCATTCTTTTGTTCGGGTTGTCCACACAACTCGTCCACCGTCGTGCCCGAAGGATCAATTGTCGGAGCAGGAATTGGTTGCCACACGATGGTCATGCTCGGCGAACCCGGGCGGAGCGGAGACATCGTCGGAGTAACCGCCATGGGTAACGAGGGGTCACTTTGGATCGGAATGGAACAGTTCGTCTCCGCCGACCACATGATCCAGAACATCGGTGACGGCACGTATTTCCATAGCGGCCAGCTGGCCGTGACATCTGCTGTGGCCGCAGGAAGCCACATGACATTCAAACTCCTCTACAACGGGGCTGTCTCGATGACAGGCGGTCAAACACCTTCGGGTCAACTATCCCCAGCCGCCGTGGCTGCCAACCTTCTTCGTCAGGGAGTCACCCGCGTCATCGTGACCACGGATGACACGGAGCGCCACAACGACTGGCCGGCCGAAGTTGATGTATGGCAACGGTCGAGGCTCATCGAGGCTCAAGAGGTTCTGGCCGCCACCCCGGGTGTCACGGTGCTCATCCACGATCAGCCTTGCGCAGCCGAACTCCGACGAGATCGCAAACGAGGTCGAGCTCTCACCCCTACCGACCGAATCGTGATTGATCACCGAATCTGTGAGGGGTGCGGCGATTGCGGCCGAACAAGCAACTGCTTGTCGGTGCAGTCCTTTGACACTCCTTGGGGTCGCAAAACCCGTATTGACCAGAACTCTTGCAACCTTGACCAGTCATGTGTTGATGGCGATTGCCCATCATTCATTGCTGTCGACACGGAGCCGGGCCTCTTCGCACGTATTGCATCTCGCGTATTCGATCCAACCCCACGACGAAAGACTGAATTCTCAGCAACCGTGCCGAACACCGAGCCCCCTGAACCCGCAGCAGCAGGTAGCCGGGACGAACTCGCTGTTCGACTAACCGGAGTTGGCGGCACTGGCGTGATCACAGTTGCCCAGGTGATCGGGACAGCAGCGATGCTCGATGGCTGGAACGTGCAAGGAATCGATCAAATCGGACTCAGCCAAAAAGCTGGGCCGGTCGTCAGCGACATACGACTGTCGAAAGGGGGCGCAGTACAAGCGAGTCGATTGGGCCAAGGAGACGCCGATGTCCTCATTGCGCTCGACAATCTGGTCGCTGCCGGTACACATGGGCTCGGAGTCATTTCTCCGCACACGATGGTTGTTGGATCATCTGCAGAAACTCCAACTGCATCAATGATTGCCCACCCCGAACTTCACCTTCCAAGTGCGCAGGACATTGAGCAAACGTTGAGCGACATTACCGGCGGCAAGACCCAACTATGGGCAGATGCCACCAAGATCACCACCCACTTGCTCGGTGATTCCACGACAGCGAATGTGTTTGTTGTTGGCATGGCGATCCAAATCGGTGCACTGCCGATCTCGGTGAGCAGCTTCAGTGAAGCAATCCGAGTCAACGGGGCGGCAGTCGAGGCCAATTTGACTGCTCTCAGACTCGGTCGGCTCTACGCTGTGGGGCAGTTACCCATCGACTTTGCTGAGGTGCAACCTACGAGTGAGTCGGTTGAACAACTCATCGAACGTCTTGCCAATGACGTCAAAGCGCACAGCGGTTCGCGACGTGCGACAGAGTTCCGCTCGGTGGTTACCCAGGTTCGCGAAGTTGATCAACAACCGCTCCTCGAGTTAACCGGCACCGTTGCAACCCATCTCCATCAACTCCTCACCTACAAAGATGAATATGAGGTTGCGCGACTCATCATCACCGGCGGCGGAGCGGGAGCCTCAGATTCCATCGCTGGCGGCAAGGGCGTGCGTTACCGACTACTCCACCCGCCAATTCTTGCGTCAATGGGTGTGAAGCGGAAACTACGCTTTGGCCCGGCGTGGATGCCAATGTTCAGACTGTTGAGGCATGGTCGGGTGCTGCGGGGAACGCCACTTGATGTATTTGGATACGCAAAGATCCGCAGAACCGAGCGATCGCTTCCGGGCGAATACCTCGAATTGGTAAATGCAATCACGGCGTCAATTTCGACAACGTCATACGAACGCCTCGTCGAACTCGCTGAATTGCCAGATGTCATTCGCGGTTATGAGGAGCTCAAAGAGCAACGCGTTGCCATGTTCCGCGCTCAGCGAACTGCAGCTCTGACCGAGTTGGCGTAACCGAATATCGACCTATCGCTCCTCGTGATATGAGGCGTAGAACTCTCGGTTCGCAGCCAACACATCAAAGACATCGCCAGTCGGCTCGGGGAGCGCAGCATCACTTGTTTCCAATCGAGTGACGCGATCACCCCATCGGAAAATTACCGAACCCCACGTCACCCCTCCACCAAACGCAGCAATTGCAATCGTGTCGTTTGGTGCAACACGGCCTTGATCGAGGGCATCGCACAGCGCCATCGGGATTGAAGCGGCTGAGGTATTGCCATGCGTCTCGATGTTCACCATCACCTTCGCTTCGGGCACACCAAGTCGCGCCGTTGCAGCACGGATGATGCGGAGGTTGGCCTGATGCGGAACGACGAGGTCGATGTCATCCGCGGTGAGGGACGAACGCTCTAAAGCTCGTGTTACGGAATCGGCCATTCCTTTCACCGCAATTTTGTAGACCGCTTGACCCTCAAAATGCAGCCGGTGAACTGCAGGGTCTCGATAGGTCGACATTTCACCACGGGTTCCTAAGGTTGGAATCACCATTGTTGAGCCCGCTGGGCCGTCTGCACCAAGATCAACACCCAGGACACCGACCTCTGAGGACTCGGTGTGCTCGATGATGACCGCACCCGCCCCATCACCAAAAATCACACAGGTATTTCGATCGCGGTAATCAAGGACGAAATGGAGTTTCTCGACACCGACGAGTAGCACACGTCGTGCAACTCCTGAAGCCACCATCGATGTTGCAGATGCGAAGCCGTACACAAAACCAGAACACGCCGCGTTGAGGTCAAAGGCTCCGGCGTTCACCGCTCCAAGACGTTCTTGCAGAACACACGCGTTACTTGGGCAACTAATTTCTGGCGTTACTGTCGCCATCACGATGAGATCGAGGTCAGTTGGCAAAAGCCCAGCTGCAGCAAGTGCGTGTCGGGACGCAACTTCGGCCATGTCGGTGGTCTCAACATGGCAAATTCCACGCTCAGAAATTCCCGTCCGCTCACTAATCCAATCGTCGTCGGTGTCAACAAGAGTTGAAAGATCGGCGTTTGTTAGCGATAACGGCGGACGGCACTTCCCCCAACCGGTTACTACTGCCCCCATGTTCCCCTCAATTTTCTGTTCGCCTCACAGTGGTCCGTCAATAACTAAAAGGTAGACGATCAGCGCAAGGGCAAAACCAATAAACGAAACCGTGGCAACACCGACGAATCTCACCATTGCCGGGTGGACTGGATTCTCTCCTGCTCTAAGCGGTCCGTGAAGTGCGTCGTATCGAAACTCAGCCCAGAAAATCACCACGCCGCCGACCGCAACCCACAGCACGCCAAATACACCCAGCAAATAGTGGGCATTCGTTGCTGCTGTTCGCGCGAGTAGTCCTCCAGCGATGATCGTTGCGAGTCCGGTGCGCTCCCAGGAAAGCGACGTCCGTTCATGCGGCAATGGTGGATCGAAGGAGTTCAATGGACGCTGATAACGCCTCCCTTGACGTTCCTTCATTGCGAATCGATCACCAGCAAAATGACTGATGCCACACCGATCAATGCAACCCCGATAGCCGTCACTCTTGGAAGGTTCGAAGCTGGTAACGGCTGTTCGAGACGCATGGCCCGCTCATTGAGTGACCAACGGCGGAACGCTGTCGATGCGGTAATGAATGCAAGTACCAAAACCATGATTCCGATGACCTCAACGCCCTGAATATCTTTGAGAACCACAAGCGATCCGAGGCCTCCTGCAACAAGGGCGAGAGAAGTTCTGATCCACGACAAAAACGTGCGCTCGTTAGCGAGCGTGAATCGGTAATCGGGATCTACTCCCCAACCTCGCGGATCCGGTGGAAACAAATATTCACGAATCTTCACTTCACCACTCCTAATTCTGTGATTGCTGCAAGAAAGCGATCGTTTTCAACGGCGCTACCGATTGTTACGCGAATCCCTTCTCCGTCAAACGGTCGGACGACCACACCACGCTTCTCAAGTTCGGTTGCGTAATGCATCGTGTTTACGCCAGTCGACAAGTACACAAAGTTGGCTTGGTGGTGGGGCATCCACCAGCCAAGAGACGCAAGTTGAGATTCGACCCGACCGCGTTCTCTGACGATGACTGCGCAGCGCGCCTCAATTTCGTCAATGTTGTCAATCGCCGCAATTGCGGCTGCCTGAGCCGCTGCATTGACGTGAAACGGAACCGCAACCTTGTCGATATCAGCAATGACCTCGGCATCACCGACTGCATAACCAACTCGAAGCCCGGCCAAGCCATGAGCTTTTGAAAGAGTTCGCGTCACCAGCACATTACGAAAACGCGGCACTACCTCTGCGACAGGGTCAGGGGTATCAGCGTCTACGAATTCCCTATATGCCTCGTCAATCACAACGATCACACCATCGCCAGCCGCCGTAGCGATACGAACAATGTCATCCGCTTCAAGCAACGTGCCGGTCGGATTGTTCGGTGTCGCCAACATGATGACCTTCGTCGCCGGCGAAATCGCCGAAATGATGCCGTCGACGTCATATGTGAGGTCATCAAGAAGCGGAACTCGAACCATCTCGGCACCCGTCAATTGCGAGAAAATCGGGTACACCTCGAATGATCTCCAGCCAAAAATGATTTCGTCGCCGGCATCGAGATACGTGAGGAAAATCTGCTGCAACAACCCAACCGAGCCATTTCCAATCGTGACCTGTTCTGCGTTAACGCCCAGCCATGAAGCGATGTGAGAACGCAACTCTGCTCCACGATGATCGGCATATCGGTTCGCTCCGCGCACCGCATGGAGAACCGCATTCTCGATCGCCGAGATTGGGGCCTCAGGGTTCTCGTTCGATGCAAGTTTTACTGCATCGACAACACCGTGATCTTGCTGCGCCTGTTTTGCGTCGCGTCCAGGCCTGTAGGCGGGAAGAGCCTCAACAGCAGATCGTGGGCGACCGGGTCGTGCTAGTTCGTTCACATCAGGAACGGTAGCGCCCAACGACCCCAGAGTTCTCGAGTTCATCGATCTCTTCTTCGGAGTACCCAAGCTCGGAAAGAACCTCGCGGCCATTCTCGCCAAGTAATGGCGCAAACCTCCGAGGTTCAGCGTCGGTGGGAACTCCGGGTGCAAGCGATGGCGTGATTCGATATCGACCGAGGCGCGGGTGTTCGGTCATTGGAAGTGAGTTCGTTACATCGTCGAGACTGACAACTTCATGAACTGGGACACCTGCTGATGCACATGCGTTAACAAACTCACTAGTGGTGAGTTCTCCCGCAATCCGCTGGTACTCGCGGTACAGCTCATCAATATTGTTCAACCGCCCGATTCGAGAAACAAATCGATCGTCATCGAGCATTTCAACCCGCCCACCAATACGAATCAGCGCCTCAAAATGATGTCGCTCGTACGCCAGAATTGCAACCAGCCCACCGTCGGAGGTTCGGAGTGGGCGACGCTCTGGGCTCAACAGCCGTGGGTAACCAGCTCGGGAAAATTGCGGCTCCGGGATCGCTTCTGCGCCATGTTCAACTAGGAGAAACGCTCGCATCATGTCGTACATCGCAAGAACCGTGTCCGTTCCCTCGCCGGTGCGCTCACGATGGAACAGCCCTGCGAGCACAGCCTGGGCAAGCGCCATGCCCGACACCTTGTCAGCGATCAGGATTGGTGCCATCACTGGCGGAAGTCCGGCGCGTTCATTGGTATCAACGAATCCAGTTGCCGCTTGAATGATGTCGTCGTAGGCAGCAGCGTCCGCATGTTCAGAATTCGGGTCGTAGCCGGCTGCTGCAACCCAAACGAGATCTGGACGTAACGGCCTCAGGTCAGCAGGGGTGACCCGGGCACGCTCACGCGACCCTGGGCGAAGGTTGGTCACGAACACGTCGCTCTCTACGACAAGTTTCTCGAAAATCGCCCGACCCTCGTCACTACGCAGGTCAACAACAATGCTTCGCTTGTTACGCATCAGGTTCAACGTCACCCCAGAGACATCTGGGTGCGGACCCCTGCCCATATGACGATTTGCATCGCCGACGGTGGTCTCCACCACCGTCACGTCGGCACCCATGTCGGCAAGAATTTGGGTGCCAAACGGACCCATGATGACTGCCGTCAGGTCGAGGACTTTTACACCAGCAAGCGGTTGATAATGGCTCATCGGCTTCTTAGTCGAGCAGGTCGACCGGCATGTCAACGAATCGTGCACGCAGCCACTCGCCAAGGCTTTTTGCTTGACCATCAGTGCGCGTCGATGCCGCAACCCCTTCAGAAAGCAGGCCTCTCACAACGAAGTTCAACGATCGAATATTCGGAAATGCATAACGATCCACGGTGAGCACGGCGGTTTCTGGCAACAGTTGCTTGAATCGATCAACCGTAAGAAATTCGTCAAGCCACAACCACGCGTCATCACTTCGAGCGAAAATGCCCAAGTTTGCGTCACCACCCTTATCGCCTGAGCGAGCACCAAACAAGGTTCCTAGCGGAACGCTTCGGCTGTCGCCACCTGGGCTCGATCCCTGAGGGCCGGCAGTGGGTTCGACAGTCACCGGATCGTATTCAGGGGCAATCGATTCAATTTGGCGAGTCGAGCCATTGACATGAACATACGCAGGAACAAGATCGGCTGGAACGAGAGCTGGTCGGTACACCCCAAATGGTGAGCCCGCCGATGGGCCGCCAGACAGGGAGTAAAACCCTGGAATGCTTGAGAGTCCTGTTTCCACGAACGCGTTTGAAAAGGCTCGGCCAACTTTACGTTCATCCCGATCTTTCACGCTGATTCGGAGTTGAGCGGTCGCCGCCTCGTTACTTTGCGGATCGACATGGTCGGTCCTTACCAGCCGGACTTCGCACTCTTCGAAGTCGTCAGCTGAGTACGGCGAGGCTTCCCAAAACGCTTCCAGTGCCATCTCGGATTTTTCCTCGATGTCAAGCCCGGTCAGAGCAAGCACCATGTCGTTGCGGTAGCCCCCGAGCTCATTCATCGCAACCTTCAACGAACCGGTTGGTGGTTGACCCTTGACGCCAGAAATTCGGACCCGGTCTTGTTCAACCTGCTCAAGTGAGATGGTGTCAAACCGTGATGTCACATCGGGCCCGAGGTAATGCGAACCGCCGATTTCGTAGAGCAGCTGACTTGTCACCGTGCCCACTGACACGAGACCGCCGGTGCCGTCGTGTTTGCCAATCACACTTGAGCCGTCAGCAAACACATCGGCCCACGGGAACCCGACTCGCTCCCGGCCTTGAACCTCAGTGAAGAACGAGTAATTCCCGCCTGTGACCTGTCCCGAACATTCGATGACGTGACCCGCGACCACAGCACCCGCAAGGGCGTCCCAATCGGTGCGTGACCACCCATGGTGATGTGCGGCCGGACCGCAGACGACCGCTGCGTCGGTTACTCGACCGGTGACGACAATGTCTGCACCCTCCGACAACGCATCGACGATTCCCCAGCAGCCGAGGTATGCGTTTGCCGACACATATCGCGAGACATCACCAAGCCCGTTCGATGGATCAAATGCAACAAGATCTCCCGATGATGCGAGGTCAACTGCACGATCTAACAGATTGTCACCATCGACATATGCAATTGTCGGATTCAGACCAAGACGATCTGCAATTTCCTGGAGCGCATCTGCACAACCCCCCGGATCGAGACCGCCCGCATTCGAGACCACCTTGATTCCACGATCGAGACAGGTTCCCATGACCTGCTCCATCTGTGTCACAAAGGTTGACGCAAATCCCCGTCCGGGATTCTTCGCCCGAATTCTTGAAAGGATGAGCATGGTGAGTTCGGCTAGCCAGTCGCCGGTGAGCACATCAATTGGACCACCTTCAACCATCTCTTTGGCACCGGACAACCGATCTCCAAAAAACCCGGAACAGTTCGCAATACGAATCGAGTCACTCATTGCTCGTCACTCCCCTGATCAAGTTCAACGAGCAGATCACCCATGTCGACACGATCACCGACGGCGAAACGAACCTCAGTCACTGTCGATGCTGCAGGTGCTGAGATCTGATGCTCCATTTTCATTGCCTCAATCACCATGAGCACCTGGTCGGCCTCCACCACATCTCCGGCAGTCACCCGAACATCAATGACTGTGCCAGGGAGCGGCGCAACTGGACCAGAGCCGGCAAGGTCTGCGTCATGTTGGGCGAAGCGGGGTAATTCGCGCCACAACGTTCGGCCCGAGAACCCGCTTACCCTCCAACCGTGGCCGTCTCGTGTCACCACTGGCGAGGTTCGGCGGCCATCTATTTCGATCGCACTTCCAACGCATCGAATGACAGCGGTTCGGCGCCCATCGTCAATGAGCACACCCTCAGCATCGGCCTTCGGCCATTCACCAAGTTTGAATTCCCAACTGTCGTTTCCGATGAAGCGGTACTCAACTTCGTGCTCAACATCTTCATCACCACCCAATTCGACCATCGTCACCCGTTGACCGCGGGTCGCAAGATTTCGCCATCCGCTTGGAGCAAATCCCCAACGCTGATCGGCTCGGCGATGTTCGGCAGCTCGATGCAGGACGACTGAAACTAAGTGAGCATCAATCTCTAACGGCTCTGGTCTGACACCGTTCAACACCTCGGGGTGACGATCGAGGTACCCAGTGTCTACCGAACCAGTAGCAAATTCATCTTCGGTGAGAATTGCAATAAGGCTGTCTGCATTTGTGCGAACCCCAGCGATGTCTGCTCGACGCATTGCATCTGCAGCAACTGACAATGCCGTCGCACGGTTGCGACCAACTGCAATCACCTTTGCCAGAAGTGAGTCGTAATTCGTTGTGACGGTGCTACCAGCATGAATTCCGCTATCAACTCGAACGCTGCCAGGAACAGAGAATGCGGTGACTTCACCAGTTGACGGCATCCACCCGCTACTTGGATCTTCAGCAACAACACGAAGTTCAACTGCGTGGCCACACAACAAAATCTCGCCCTGTGACATACCGAGCCCGAGACCCATTGCGACGTCGAACTGCAAGCCGACCAAGTCAACACCGGTGACAGCCTCGGTCACCGGATGTTCAACCTGAAGCCGGGTATTCACCTCTAAGAAAGTGATCGTTCCATCGCTGCCGACTAAGAACTCGACAGTTCCAGCTCCGCGGTAATTCACGTGACGAGCGAGCCGAATGGCTCCATCGTGCAGGGCCAAACGAACATCATCGGCCAAACCAATTGCCGGAGCCTCCTCAATCACTTTCTGATTACGACGCTGCACGGA
>Ga0222715_10005026_pt1 | contig 11356 bp, 19 predicted proteins | sample C33_9DmetaG_FD_165056 | JGI IMG/M metagenome (GOLD analysis project Ga0222715, IMG submission 165056) | Estuarine water microbial communities from San Francisco Bay, California, United States - C33_9D | ecosystem: Environmental > Aquatic > Marine > Unclassified | place: USA: California... | reverse complement strand
GTAAATGGTGGAGACATCAGTTACGGTAGACTAAACAAAATACCATTCCAGGAAATACAATGGTACCATGCCGCGGCGCCTGGACTACTATTAATACTCACAAGGATAGGCGTACCAGTTAGTACGAGTTTTTTAGTATTAAGTGCTTTTGCTAGTACCTTTGTACTAGAAAAGATGTTGGTGAAATCAATTATGGGATATGCTGTGGCGGCAGTTGCGGCCTATGCGGCCTATCTTGTGATTACAAGGATCGTGGATGAAAAACGTGATCCAGTCAAAGAGGAACATAAACCCTATTGGCGTGTGGCACAATGGATAACCACAGCGTTCTTATGGTTTACTTGGTTAAGTCATGACATGGCCAACATTGCTGTGTATTTGCCAAGGAGTGTGCCCGTTGACATGATGCTAATGGTAAGTGCTGTGTTTGTGATTGGCTTGGGATTTATGTTCCGTGAAGGCGGAGGCAAGATACAAAAGATTGTTATTGAAAAACACAACACAAGATACGTAAGGTCGGCTACACTAATCGACCTTTTTTATTGGTTGGTGCTGTGGTTCTTCAAAGAACTAAATGACATACCTATGAGTACAACCTGGGTGTTTGTTGGATTACTTTGTGGACGTGAACTTGCTATGGCAACAGTGCTGGGCAATGGCAAACTAAAAACTGTGTTTCCACTCATAGGCAAAGACTTTATCAAAATGATCGCAGGCCTAATGGCATCGGTTGGTATTGTGCTTTCGATACACTACATCATTGTTCCTAATCAAATAGGAATGTAAAATGCACCCTTATTCTAGTAAATCCACTGTATCAATAGTATCTTCTACTATTATCCAAGTTCCTTGGGCATGACCATCTCTGGGTAAACTGTACCAACAGACTTCACGTTCTTCTATGATTTTACGCTCTAGTTGATCACCAAAGCCTAGTCTACGATTGCGAAGTTTCTGTGCTATACGGGCACCTGTTCGTGTAGAATACCACTTAAGGCGTCTGCCTGTGTCTTTGTGTTCTAGATAGTAAACTGTTTTATTCATCGTTTCGTCGAATTTCGTAGTAGCCTTCTAATCTTAAAGCAAAGTATTCAATTACATGCGTCAGTCTAATGATCTCTTCTTTGAGTTCATAGTATTTGGTATCGCTCCACTCTGTATTAATTAGCTCGTCTTCAAGCTCTTCAATTAGAACAGTAAGTGCTGATGCTTCTTCTTGAAAAAGTTGCTCAATGGTAATAGTTTCTGGAGCTGGTAATTGGTCTTTCATGATTATAATCCTTTTTCTTATAAATCTAATTCTGGTAGACAATCACGAGTAGCCTTTGATACAAAGTTACTCACTATAGGAAATCCGTCTGCTATGATGTGTAGTACTTCGCTGTGTGTACGTCTATAGGCCGATGCGCCTAGTTGATGGAAATAGTCTATAGGTATTCCATAACGCTTACGGTGCTGACCAAAAACCCCTGTTACCCATAGAAGCTCATCTCCTAGATGTTTTGCTGTAAAAGAGTCTTGGATTTCGTTTACTCTAATAGTGTAACCTAGTTCAGGCGCAATCTCATCTGGTTTGTCTATATAATAGGCTAGAAGTTCTGCCACATATATTTTCACTAAAGGAGGCAGTGTGAGTCCTGTTTGGGTCTCAACGGTGTGAACATGTTCACGGAATATTTTCTGTACCCCGTCTTTCATATAAGTATTTATAGAATGAGCTTACAAAATCTTCAACAATGGCATAAACTTTTTGATCGGTGGAATAGTCTTCACAGATGGCAAAACTACGACTCTATGAAAGCAGTTTACCCTAGCTATGAAGAGTTTTGCGATTGGTTTAACAAGGTCGATTTTAGATTGTACAACGTGTACGACAAAGAATTTTTAGTTACATGGGGAGTTGGTCATCATAGAACAGTTGGAAAACTAGATAGAGACTTATTCTGTAGAGATGGTACATGGTTTAAATTATACAATCAAGTTTCACAACTTGATCAATGGACACTTGATGGTACAATCAAGGTAATGATAAGTTTACTACAGAATGGTCCATTGGCAAGATGTAATTTAAGATTCAATGGCAGACCAAGCATAAACAAAGGTGCTAAACTTGCTTGGGCATCGTGGTTACTTAATCTAGAATGTCCGCTAGTAGTTGCGCATCCATTACACGATATTCCAGCAGAACTAGATGGCGTTGAATATAGAAAGATTAACACCATCTCTGAGCTTGAGACTGTTTATCCTGAACCCAGTCGTGCGGTTCTCTTGCCACGCACTTATGGTGAAGGTCCACATAATATTGATGCTTGGACTTTACACAAAGGTTGGGACACTTATGAAGACGAAGCTCATACACAATTTCCTACTATGGATTGGGACAAATGGTTTACAATGTTATGGGATTGGGCTAGACAGTATGAGTATGATGTATTTTCTGTACATCACAGAGAATCTGCTCAAGAAGTATTATTTCCTGTAGTTAATGTTGGATTTAATGAATGGTTAACTTTTTGGAAACTGTGTGCTAAAGAACGTCTGTTAAATGATTAATTACATAGTCTGCGGCTAACTGATGTGTTTGGCTACCCCAATGACTGTTATCTTCCGCTGTATCAACAGCATCAATCATATGAATGTTACTAAAACCCCTAGCCCAGGTTAGTTCAACCCATTTTGTGTGCCCGGACCACATCAATCTAGAACTTTCTAATATACAGTCAGTTAAATTTTTCTTATAATCAGCATTTTTAAGATAAAAATCATACAGTTCTTGATCGCGTCCATCAATATCAAAAGTTAGTAGACCGTGTTTGCCTGTGTGCCATTCATAGTAGCGAAAAGGATTAGGCCAATTAACTACTACAGCCCAGGGTTTGACACGCTTTCTAATGTCTATAAGCATTTTCCATATCCAGTCAACACTTGTACCTGGTTTAGAAAGATTTACTACCTGTCTTTGTAACGACTGTTCAATATAGTATGCCATAGTACTTGTGTAAGGCAACCCCCAACCAAACGATTGACTACACCCTAGTAAAACTACGCTGTTTTCAATAGGCTGTGTCCACATCTTTTGATCATTAGATCTCCAACCTAAATCGTTAACAAAGTAAGATTGCTGTATATCTTTATCAATTCGAAGCGGGCTATTATTTTTTAACCAACTGTAATTTTCAATGTTCATTTGCTTTATTTAAGATAAGTAAACATATAGGAGAACGATATGTGGGAAATGATAGAAAGGATGGCCGCTGATAGACTGTGGATTTACACGGCAATCGCAGGATCTTTGTTTGGCGCCGCATTTCTATTCTGGTTTAAAGATACACGCATGGCAACATGGGCAGTGAGCAAGTTTGATCGTACACTAGAGTATCTTGTAAATCGTTGGGGGTGGACTTGGTTACAGAACGATCCTAATGCGTGGCGTGTAAAATATCCTAAGATTACATCAAAGATAGATGAGCTTGAGGATCGTATTAAAAAACTAGAAGGCAAACGTAAATGACCAAAGAAGAACTTTATAGTGCTATTGAATCTTTTAATGACAAAGGGCTAACAGTTGCTAACGAACTAAAAGCAATCGAAGATTCTTATACAGGCGAAGAACTAACAGCAAAACTAGATGAAATAAGATCTTTAAAAGCTCAAGCAGACTTTCCAGGTGATGAAATTGTAAGAAATAATATCATCACACTGTGTGATATGATAGACGGAAATGGTTAAATAATATTATGCGTATAAGAGATATTGTACAAGAAGAAGAAAGTAAAAAAGCACGTAAGGCAAGACGTCAGCGTGGTAAAGCCAGCGTGGCTTTGTGTAGAAGTTCTAAGCCTGACAGCAAACTAGGGGCAAGTAATCTTGCTAGTTGTAAAGCTCAGGGATTGAGAGCGAGAGATACTGATAAAACACAAAAGAAGGGAGACACTCGAGTGAGCCTAGACAACATCAAAGCAAAGAGTGAAAAATACGGCGGCTGGGTGAGTCCTACTAGGGCAGGATAATAATGTATGAGCTTAACGCCGGCGACTGTTTAGTTGCTCCACCTAACTGTAGAGATCAAAGATTTAAAAAGAGTGTTGTTTATCTTTGGCAACACGACGAAGCCGGTAGTGCTGGCGTAGTAATCAACAAGCCCACAAATCATATCATTAAAGATGTAGTAAATGGACCTTACTGTCCTGATAACATCGGACGACACATTATGTACTGGGGCGGCCCTGTACATACAAATTTAGTTTTTACACTTCATTCACTTGATTTTAGATTATCTAGAAGTAATGTTATTAACATGAATATAGGTGTTACTTCTGATCCGAAAATGTTTCAAGAGCTAGGAGAGAACCAACCAAACGAATGGAGAGTTTTCTTTGGACATTCAAGTTGGGGACCTGGACAATTGGATGGAGAACTAAAAGGGCAAGGTCCTTGGACACCTGCCCATAGTTGGTTAATTCTTAAGTCACCTAGTTTAGATTGGATGTTCAACACACCTACAGAAACAATGTGGGATCATGCTGTAATGGCATGTAGTCAACAAACTATTGAAAGTTGGCTTTAACGCTTATCAACAATCTTATCAGCTAAACCCCATTCCACTGCTTCAGAAGCAGATAAAAATGTATCAAACTTCATAGTTTCAAACATCTCTTCGTAGGTTTTGCCTGCGGTGTTGTGTTTAACGTAAAGTTCTGTTAGCCTTTGATTGATGCGTTTTGATTCTTGTAGATGTCTAATGTTATCTTCCATCTCAAGTTCTTGAATATGTACACTACCACCTGTGCCACGTGTTCCTGAACTCACACGATGAATCATTGTGCGTGACTCTGGTAATACATATCGTTTACCAGGAGCCCCAGCCATTGCTAAGAACGATCCCATACTTGCCGCCTGTCCCATTACATAAGTTTTAACGGGTGGCTTAATAAACTGCATTGTATCGTAAATTGAAAGTCCTGATGTTACAGAACCTCCTGGTGAATTAATAAACAACGAAATGTCTTTGTCTGGGTTTTCACTTTCCAAAAACAATAGTTGTGCTACAATCAAATTTGCCATATGATCCTCTACTGGACCATTAAGCATAATGATACGTTCTTTGAGCAATCGACTATAAATGTCAAAGGCTCTTTCTCCTTGTGATGTACTTTCAATCACCATAGGTACTAATGGCATGTTAACTCCTCAAAATTATTTTTCTTGTGTTCAAGTATCCAAGTCATAATGTCAGTTGCGGGTTCAAACCCTAACTTCTTTAACTTGCTTACATCCGCACAAGTATTATATTCAACACCTCGTCTACTTGGACCAAACAGTGTTGGTCTTTCGAATAGTTCGGCTAGATCTAAAATACTAATGTTTTTGCCAGTACCAATATTGTAGGTACCTTGATTAGCAAGTTCTAGTAATAATAGCACAGCATCCACTGAATCGTCAACTGAAATAAAATCCCGTTTTTGCTGTCCGTTGCCATCTATTGTAAGAGGCTTATTATTTTTATAAGCATGGATAAACTTTCCTATTACAAGAGCATTGTTAACCAACGGCATAGTTTCGCCATACATTGTAAATGGTCTAGCGATAATTAATTTTGTTTCGTCAGCAAACATTCTGAGACTGTGTTCCGCAGACATTTTGCTTAGAGCATATGGATTAGTCGGACACAACGGTTGGTCTTCACTTTGATATTCCTCGCCATTGTTACCATAGACGCTACTGCTACTAAAGTATAGAAACTTTTCAACTCCCGCATTTTGACAAGTAAGAAAAAAGTTTGTTGTGTCGATTAGATTGTTTGTATAGTAATGAGCAGGTTCCTTCCAACTAGGCATAATTCTAGCAGAATTGGCAAGGTGTACTACATAGCGTACATCTTTCAAATCCTTTTCTGTAAGGCCTCGATAGTTTTTCCCGTCTACAAGATCGACTTCACGTATCTTAAAATCGGTTGGTTTGATTCTAGCAACTAGTTGTTGTCCAAAAAAACCTTTTGAGCCTGTTATTAATATAGTATCTGACATAATACTAATTATTGTAACACAGAAACAAAATATGTATATCTGAATCTTGCCAAAACTGATTGACTTTAGTGAAAGATAGTGCTATATTAATACATAGACTAAAAAATTCTATTGGAGAACGTGCTTGTCTAACGACTTAGTTAAAGAATATTCTAAACCTTTTCAGCATTGGACTGTAGATAGCTTCTTGACTGAAGAATGTCTACATGAGCTCAAAGCAATTGAGCATAGCTGTGTCCAGACAGAAGAAGGTAGACGTGTAAACAGCGACAGGCTGTTTGTTCACAACGTTCCTCGCGAAGCTATGCCCAATTTGTGGGAATTACATGACAGTGTGGCAGACGGTCCATACCGTGTATTTTTTGAGCATATAACCAAACAGAGCTTTGAAGGAACATTTCCAAGGATAGAAATTATAAGTGATTTTGGAGAGTTTGAATTAAAGCCACATCATGATCATTTAGAAAAAAAATTAAGTGCGATGATTTATACTGACTACATGGAATTGTATCCTGCTACTATACTAGGAGACGACTATCAAGTAGAAGCAAAAGACAATCGCTGTATGTTTTTTGTTCCTAGCGAGCAAACTTGGCATCATTATCCTAAAACAAATTTTACAAAAGTAAGACGTGGATTAATGATAAACTATTGGACATATAAAGTATAGGAGAAGTATGTCATGGGCGGTAAGAGTAATCAAACAAAGTATGTAACAGAGCTTCCTGTTTTATTTGCTTGTATAGCAAAAACAGATATAGGCTCAGACTTTGTACAAATTAAACCTGAGAACTATTTAGATATTACAAAACTATCTAATCCAGATAAAACACTAGTTGATATTAGACGTGCTATTCCTATAGCCAGCGAAGTAGGTGTAAGTGAATTTGTAACAAACTTAAACAAAGCAAAAAAGTTTATGAACAAAATCAATACCTATTGTATTGCTAATAACTTGCCTGTGCCTACAGTGTTTGATTGGCAGGCTGATGATAACAATAATAACAATGACAGTCCAGCAGACATTTTATTTGTAGGCCATCCACTAGGAGGAGTAAGTGTCAAAGCCGGAGCACCTAATCTTTTTAATCTAGGAACTAAAGATCTTAACATTGGAAATCAAAAAGGTGATGACTTATTTGAATACCTAGCACCGATTGAATTTTCTAAATTAGTTAAGGCAGTTAAAAAGTGCGTAGTTAATTCTATTCCTAATGTTGGCGATGTATGGACAGATCCTACACGTAAGGATTATGATTTAGGAAAGTATGCTATTGAACGTGTGTCACTTGATGAATTTGAATTGCGATATGCTAAAGGCAGTGTAAGAGTAAAAGAATCTAATCTTTTCCATAATGTTTTTATGACACAAAAAGGAATGATTAAAAAGATAGCAAAACGTGCCAATCGAGTTTTTGGAGACTTTTATCAACAACACAAAGACCAATTTGTTCAAGAACGAAATGATCTTTATGCTGTAATCAAGCCCAAGTTAATTGACGTTTTTGTTGATAATGTAACAACAGATAAAAACAGACTCAGCCAACTAGGCGGATTTACAGAACGGGCATACTTTTATGTTGACTTTGGAAAGAATTCAGTGTATTATGTACCTAGTATAGATGATGTTAAAGAAAATATACAAGTTGATATCGCAAACAAAGATGGCACATTTGGAGCAGGACTTGATCTGCTATGCGAAATCAAAACAAAGCCAGAAAGCAGTCCTACAACAGTAGAATGGCACATACGTTATCACACAGGAACATTTGCTGGCCCACCACAGAATATGATACAGGGTTTGAAGAACAAAGAAAATATATGGCAGACGATCTAAAACCAGTAAACTTACATTTAGATTCTGTAACAATTGAAGATATAGAAAATCATAAATTGATTACAACAGAAGAACTACAACGTGACTTGGATAACTTAAACAAGTTCACGGCAGAGTCTAATGAAAACAACTTTGCTGGTAATCCTTTTCTATATCACTTTCAATTTAAAAACTTGCTAAACTGTAAGCGTGAAAAAGGTAAGACTGTATATGATATTTGGAATGATAAAACTGAATGGGATAAACTTATAGAGCAAACTAAAATGCGTAACCGAGGTGGTAGAACAGCCGCAGGCAATGTATATGAATGCTTTAGAATTAATCTAGGCAGTATTGTAATGTTTAAGAGTACAACAGCCAAGTATCTATATAAAAAGTATAAAGCAAAAAGTGTACTAGATCCTACAGCAGGTTGGGGAGGACGTATGTTAGGTGCTTGGAGTTTAGGAATAGATTATACAGGCATTGACACTAACATTAATATGAAGCCTGCCTATGATAAAATGATACAGTTTCTAGATGCTGAAAGAAACTTTGGTAATGGATTATTTGAAACTGAAGAAACATTTAAATTAGATATGATTTGGCAGAGTGCTTTAGATGTAGACTTTTCTAAATTAAATTATGATTTTGTATTAACATCGCCACCGTATGTTAATTTAGAATTGTATGAACACATGGAACCATGGCAAAGTGATAAGGCTTTTTATGAACAGTTCTTTATTCCGCTTTGGCAAAAATGTGTTGATAACATACAGCCGGGTGGCAATGTAGCATTTAATATAAGTCCGAAGATGTATGAAGATGCTGTCGCTCACGGACTAAAAGAATGTGATGAAGAAGAGGATTTAAAGCAACAGTTAGGGCAACAAACAGGTAAAAAGAAACAGGATAAAATTTATGTTTGGAAATGTTAAACTTGACAGAATCAAAATAATGTTATACTGTAATAATTACGCACCCGTAGCTCAGCTGGATAGAGCACAACTTTGCGGAAGTTGGGGCCAGAGGTTCGAATCCTTTCGGGTGCGCCAAAAAGAAGATATGACATGAAAAACTTTGATCCACTAGATACAAATTTTGATAGATTCCTGGCTGAATGGATTAATGCCTTACATGTACAAAAAATCTGTCCGTATGCTAAAAATACATTAGAAACAAATAAAATTAAAACTGTTAAAGTAAAAGATGGTGACCTATGGGACTTTTGGTCAGAAGTAAGCAAACAGTGTGAGGAATGGGACGGCAACTATCATATGGTGGTCGTTGCTATGAATACGAACATGGAACAAATAAATCAAGGCCAACTACAAGGCGGCGCTGATTGTTTGAATAGTTCATTAAATGTTCGTAACAAGGGCTTATGGATATTGGAGGGACTACACAATAATTTTACAACAGTCTTTATCCAAGACATAAGAATGTTGGACGATGCTAGTTTGGTATTAGAAAAACAAGGATACTATAAAACAGCACATCCATATAGGTACTGGAAGACTATAGAGTCACGCCGGAAATTAAGAAACAAACTAACAACAGAAAGAGGCTAATATGAAAAACATCGCACTAATAGTAGGAGCAGTTGTTCTAGTAACATTGGTTCACAATTATGATGTACAGGCAAAAGGTACTGATAATCCAATTATCAATACTGTTGAAACAATCAAAGATAAGGCTACTAACAACAAAGTAACTAACTTTGTTAAGAAAGAATGGACAGAGACCAAAGAGTTTCAAAAGAATAGTTGGGCAGAAGGACAGCAACAAGTTCAAAGAAATAAAGAGCAACTTGTTGGTATGTGGGAAAATATCACAGGAGCCTGGGTTTATTACTTTCAACCTGAAGATCTTGTAGATAATAATACACATTCTGTACAAGATTAGGGGTTGACAAATACACTCTATTATAGTATTATAATAGTATGATTGAAACAGTTAAAAACTTGCTACTTGGTTTTTTACTTGCTTGTGTTTTATGGCTTAGCTTAGAAGTTAACCATTTGAAAACACAAGCGAGTGAAAAATATGTTCCTCAAGTAGATCAGTGTGAAGATAATACTCTGGAACAATTTTTTGATATGATACAACGTCTAAAAGAAATGGAGAGCGAAAATGAACACAAGTGGAACTAGAACACAACCACAAGAAATTATCAAACAACTTGAAAGTCACAACAGCCGATTAGATAAGGAAGAAATTCTTTACGGTGCTATGGAAGAAGGACTTGATGAGTTCTTTGAAGGAGTAAGTATGACACTAAACAAGTTGTATACTTTTGGTGTTCAGCAAGTTCCAGAGGCAACTGAAGATGGACAAGGTCTTGCTTGGGAAGTGTTCAAAGACCTAGCAGAAAAATTACACACAAGACAACTTACTGGACATGCGGCACGTGATGCCATTGAACTTACAAAAAGCATTGCTACTAAAGAGCAATGGAATATGTTCTATCGCAGAATCCTAATTAAAGATTTACGTTGTGGTGTAAGTGAAAAGACCGTAAACAAAGTTGCTAAAAAATTAAACAAGGATTCCTATAAGGTTCCAGTGTTTGAATGTATGCTGGCACACGATGGCGCTAATCACGAATCAAAAATTACAGGTAAGAAACTCGTAGAACCTAAATTAGATGGTGTGCGTTGTATTACTGTTATTGATCATCTAAAGAAAACAGTTACACAATTTACTCGTAATGGTAAAGTTCTTGAAAACTTCACACACATTACAAAAGCACTAACTGATCATATTGATAACATTGGTCGGTCATACGTGCTCGACGGCGAAGTGGTAAGTGATAACTTTCAAGCTCTTATGAAGCAGGTACATCGTAAAGATAATGTACAAGCCGAGGATGCCAAATTGATGCTGTTTGATATTATTCCACTGAGCGAATTCCAGGCTGGTAAAAGCATACTTGGTCAGAAGCGTAGAACTGAACTTCTTAAGACTTTTGAAAAACTATTTGAAGAAACAGGTTGTGTTGGAATTGTAGATCAAAAACTTTTTGATCTTGATATCATGACCGACGAAGTAGCATTCAAAGAATTTAACAAGCAGATGGTTGATGAAGGATACGAAGGTATTATGATAAAAGATCCTAATGCCAAATATGAATGTAAACGTAGCACATCGTGGCTGAAGCAAAAGCCTTTCATTGAAGTTTCACTGGAGGTTAAAGATGTTGAAGAAGGTACTGGTAGGAATGAAGGAAGACTTGGCGCTTTGGTTTGCGCCGGAGTTGATGACGGCAGACAGATTGCTGTCAACGTCGGTAGTGGTTTTAGCGACAGTGATAGAACTGAGTTTTATAGTGTTCGTGATACATTGCCTGGTCAAATTGTTGAGGTAAGAGCAGATGCTGTAACACAAAATCAGGACGGTACATATAGTTTGCGTTTCCCACGCTTTTTACGTTTCCGTGGATTTAAAGCAGGCGAGAAAATTTAATGTGAAAACTCGTGTCCTACATGAATTCCTTATGGGAGATGTTGAAGAC
>Ga0222715_10005024_pt1 | contig 11358 bp, 14 predicted proteins | sample C33_9DmetaG_FD_165056 | JGI IMG/M metagenome (GOLD analysis project Ga0222715, IMG submission 165056) | Estuarine water microbial communities from San Francisco Bay, California, United States - C33_9D | ecosystem: Environmental > Aquatic > Marine > Unclassified | place: USA: California... | reverse complement strand
TAAAAGCATCTAAAACTTTATTTCTTTTAAGATCTGAAAAAAAATCTGTAAGAAATTTTTCTTCAAGAGCTACTTGTTCATTACCCAATGATTTTCTCGATCCAAATCCAAAATCTTGTATTCCAACTAAAAATGCTTTTACACCTTTTATTGGATCTTTAAAAAAATTATCTATAATATCATTAGCTTCTGTAATACTTTTAATTGTATCATTAGCTAAATTTTTTTTATTAATAGCTTGTTCTAATTCAATTTCATCTATAACATTTTGAGTAATTTTAGATTCATTAACTTCTATTTCTTTTGATGCTTCATTTTTTTTTAAATTAGATTTTACTTTTGTTAAAACAATTTCTATTTCTTCATCAGTTAAAATATCTTTAACTACATTTTTAACTTCTTGTAGACATTTTTTAATAGACATTATGAACTCCTAATTATACAATTAGTACCAGCTTTAATTCCATTTCTAATTTTATCTTTTTGATTTATTTTATTATTAATTTTTTCTATTTCTTTTAAATTAGTATCAATTTCTTCATTAATTGATTCTTTATTAAATTGAGATTTCATATCTTTAGCTCTTAATGTTAATGCTTCTGCTTCTAATTCTTCTGTTTGAATTGTTTTTGATATAGGTTCAAAAGTAGTTTCATTAGGATTTACTGTAGCATCATCTCTTGTAATTTTTGTTCTTTCTAATTTATTTTTAGTTTTGTTTTCATTTACAATTTTATTAACAATAGCTGATTCTTTTCTTTGTAAATCATCTACTTTATTTCTAAGTTCTTGTATTTTTTCTTGGTCTTTAATTTTTTTAGCTTGTCTTAATTCAGATTTTAATATTTTTTTTTCTGAATCAATATCCAAAAGTTCTTTATTATTTAATCTTGTCGAATTAATTACTTCTCCAGTATTTACTTTTTCATCATTTAAAACTTTAGCCATTGAATGTCTAAATAAATCTTCTTTAAATTCTGGATGTGACTTTGCAAGTCTTTGATATATATTATCTGTTCCTCTAGCTTTTGCGATTGCATCTCCAAGTTTACCAAAACCTAAATGAAAACTTGAACCAATAACAGAACCAAAACCAATATTTAAAAACGCATCCATTTCATCGTATTCTGATTGTTCTGATTTAGCTTGTGAATAAACAATAGGTTCAACTAAAGCATTACCTACTAAACCTTCTAAAGCACCTTTTGAAAGTCTAGCTCTTGTTGCACCCATTCTTGCAACCCAAGATGCAAATCTTGCTTCACGAACAATAGGTATAAAAGATGCTGCAACATTAATTGGATCAAAAAAAGAAGTAACTAATCCTGCTCCTAAATAAAGACTTTTTGCACCCATACCTTGAGGAGCTTTTGAAAGTTTTTGAGATCTTCTGTTTTCAATTTTCTTTCTTTCTACAATATAATCAACAACACCTTTTCTAGTATCTTTTTCAAAAAATAAACCCATATCTGCATATTGTTTATTTAATTCTTCTTTTGGTAAAACTTCATCGCTAACATCTATAGCATCTTGCATTTCAAAAGTTCTCCAAAGAGAATGAGATGGATTTAAATTCCATGCTTGAACAGCTGAAGTTTTTACACCTTCCCAAAGACCTATATTAGCGGTATCAACAGCGGTATTAAAATCATGTTCAGTATTTTCAAAAGTTTTTAAACCAATATTAATCATTAACCTCTACCTTTTCTAGTATCTGGAGTAAAATCTAAATCAGTATATTCATATTCTTCATTAGTAATAGGAAGTTTAGTTGAAGTATCTAAAAAATTAAGTTCTAAAATTTTTCCACTTTTATCAGAAACAACCAATGGAGTTCCACCTTCTCTGGTAACATATAACCATAATCCATCTCCTTTTGGATTTAAATACCAAACAGAATTATCTTTAATATCTTTTTTCATTATCTCAACATTATCTTCTATAGTCATATTTGGATCTACACTTCCATAATGAGATAAATCTATTTTATCTAAATAATTTGTTTCTTTTATCGCATCTAAAATAAAATCAGTTTTTGCTTGAACATCTTTTTGATTTACATCTTCACCATTAATATCATTTGGAATCCAATAAGTTTCTTTAAAAATATAATCTTTATTAAATTGTTTTACAATTTCTTTTGCAGCACTTTCTTTATCTAAATTTTTGTCAAACATTTTATATAAAGTTGCTTGATACAATGCGTCTGTAACTTTGTTTATATGTGCAGCTTGGCTTATTGAACCAATGGGTTGATTATTAATAACTTGGTTATAACCATCTTCCATTTCTGTTGATATAGCAAATTTAATATCATTTAAATCTGTTGTTTTTAATGCTGTTGAATTTATAATATTTGTTTCTAAAGTTTTAACATCAAATCCTTTTGCAATATCATTTTTTAAATCAAGACTATTTGTACTTACCATAACTAAAGCACCAGGTGGTAAACCATCACCTTCTAATTGTGAATATACATCAACAATTTTATTTCCATATTTTTTATTTAAAACTTCTAAAAAACCAATTTGATCATTTGGATTTTCAATAGATTTAAATTGTGAAACTAAATTTTTAGATTCTGCTTGACTAATATATTTTCTAAGAGAATTAGGTATTCCTTTTTCATTATAAACATTATCTAATAAAGAATTTCTTTCTTGTATTAAAGCAGCTTCTTGTTCACTATTATTAGATTCTATAGCAAAAGATATTTTTTCATTTATATCAATAATGTTTTTATTTAATTTAAAATAATAACCAGCTGAATCTGATTGTATTTTTTTAGCTTTTTCGTTTGCTACTGCTTGTAAAACCGATTGTGCATCTTTTTTATATTTTATTTGAGTACCTTCTATTAAAATATTTTGAATAACATTTGATTCTTCTCCGTAATTAGAATTTTTTATTTCATTTGAATTAATTCTTACAATATCAGCAATTTCAACTTTTTCTAATACTTCAGCATATCGAACATCTCCCTCAAAAGGAGCAATTAAACTTTCTTTAGAATATATAGATTCTTTTCCATCTTTTGCAGAAAGTAAATATTCTGTTAAATTTTTATTTGCTAATGATTGTGATATTTGTTTTGCTTGACCAAATAATTCTGTTCTTGCATCAATAGTTAAATTTGGATAATTTTTTTTATCTTTTAATTTTAAAAATGTATTTATTGGATCTTTATTTAAATCTTTTTTTGCATCATAATAATCTAATATAACAGGAATATTATTTTTGTTAAAATTTCTTGTATCAACATCCTGAACTAAATCATCATCTTCTAGTTTAGATAAAGATAAAGCAGCGGTATCTCTTGCTAATTGATTATCGCTAAAAAGATAATCAGTTAAAATATTACTTTTTTTTGTATTTTTTTGATTTTGTGCTTCTTGAACTATGTTTTTATAAACTGCATTATCAACAGCATATATTTTTTTTTGTTCTTCTGCTAAATAATTGTTTTCAAATATTCTTTGAACTCCAGATGATGTAGCTTGATTTTTATATTTATTTCTAATTCTAGTGCTTTCATTTTTTAAAAATGAATTAGCTTGTTGTTTATTAATCATTTTAGATGCTTCTTGAACTGCTGAATTTAATTCAATAATAGAATCATTTTCTAATTTAAGAGCTTCTGTTTTATCTTGTATTATTTTTTCTTTAACAGCATAATTAGTAACTGCTTGTTGAATTGGTTGTAAAGCATTAGCCATTGATAAAGGAGCTTGAATACCAGTTGTTACACTAGCTGGTTCTGCTGTTATTCTTCCTTCTGCTCTAAATGTAGGTATCTTTGGCATTATCTACTCCTCGCAAAACTTAAATTAGCTTGTGAATATATATCAGATTGAGGTTTAGTTTTAAATGGTGAACCACTTGACATTGTCAATAAACTTGTTCCAGTTGAGGTTATAGTTTGTAGTTGTGCCATACGAGCTTGTTGTCTAGCCATTTGACCTTGAACACGAAACATATTAGCTCTTTCAAGAGCTTGTGATTTTGCAACTTTAGAATTGTATTCTATTATTTCTCTTTGTAATTGAGCTTCTTCAGCATTAGCTCTTTGTATTCTTAAAGCTGTTCCAGAAAACCCAATACCAGCTTTTGCAGAAGCAACTCTTTGTCTTCCTTCTAATTTTACAAATTCTTTATCAAATTGTGCAATATCAAATTCTTTTTGTTTATCTATTTGTTCTGCTTGTTGTTCTGCAACTTGAGCATTTCTTTCTTGAATAGATTGATTATATTTACCAATAGCTCCTTGTTGCTGATATTGTGCTGCACCTAAAGCACCTACTACTGCCATTTGCCAACTCATTAGAATAACCTCGCATACATATATTGATCAGAACCATCGAAACCAAATTTTCTCATTAAACCTTCTTCCTCTAAACCTAACCATTTAGCAAATTTTAAACCAGTTGTATAGTCAGCTCTTACAGCAGTTTGAACTCTTTTGATATTGTTTTCTTTAGCAACTCTTGCAAATTCTTTCTTAATAGCTTTAGCAACAAGTAAAGGATGTTGCAATACTTTGTTAGTAGCAATCACCCAACCCTCTGCAACTTGTCCCCAAATAATTTTCATACCTGCTGCAAAGATAGGTTCACCATCAATCATACCAGTAAATGCTAAGTTATCTTGTTCTAAGTTCATTGGGTTACCATCAAATTCCATATCTTTATCCATCAATACATGATTCATTCTTTGCTTCATAATGTATTGACCATGTTCTCCTTTGTATTTAACAATATTTAATATGCTATCCATCGTTTGTTTGTAATCTTGGATATAAAGATAATATTGTCAAAGGTAAAGGTTGTGTTTGTCGAACATAAATAAATCCATCAGTTTCATAATTACCTCTAAACTCTACTTCTTTATCTCCTGTAAATACTCCTATACCACTATCCATAGGATTTGCAGAAGATCTAAATGGTATTCGTTCCATATTAGATAAGTCTGGACCAACCTCTACACCAATCGATTCATAAAGTCTTATAGTAATATCAAATATTCTTTTTGTTTTAGCTTGTGATGTACCATCTTGTGAACCTGCATCTATTCTCATTGTTTGTAATAAAGATGTGTATGGCAAACCAACTTTAGCTTTATTAACAAAACGATCTAAAGTTATTGCTGCAGAACTTACAGTTTTATTTGGATGAGTTGCACCATCACCTAATATTGAAATTGTTTCACCTTCAAGATGAGAAAGTCCAGAAAGAGAACTTACAACTTGTAAAACTTCTTTAGCATCTACATGAGCAGCTGCTGTAGTGCCATTTGTACCTCTTGTGCATCCTGTTAAATCATTTGATGATTTACCAGTATAAGTAATTATTTCAGTTCCAATTTTAATTGTACCTGTTGTTGTAAAATCAGAAGCATCATCTAAAGTAATTGTTGTATCAGAATCTGTAATTGCTCCATCTAATGTAGATGTTGCACCACTATAATTTAATTGTGAATCTAAAAAATTAAATGAAGTATCATCTGTTTCATCAAAATCATAATTATGAATATATTCAATATATCTTTTAGTCGTTCCATTAATCGTTCTTTTTACAATAACCCAGCTTTGATATTCTGAATCATCTGTTGGAATAGTAGCTGCACTTTCACAAACTGCATTACCACTTCCAAATGATCCACCAAATATATGTCTATGCCAAGCAACAACTTGTTGTTCTCTTTGATAAGTAAGTCCAACTAATTGACCATCAGTTCTAACACACCAAATAATTTGATTAGGTTCTTGTTGATACGATAGTTGTTTGAATCCACCTTCTGAAATATGCTCGGCAAGGATAGTAAGATCTGGAGCTATATAACCATCAACATCAAAGTTGTAAGCGAGTTCTCTTAATTTTCTTTTAGCTCTTTGTAAAAACAAAGTAGCATTACCAACAGCAAGTGCATCAACATTTGCAGCACCATTGTTAGATTGTTTTTTAATTAATATGTTTGTAGGTGTGATTGCAATATCAGTTCCACCACCACTAACTGCAAACTCACCACCAGCTGTACCAATAATTAAAGTTCTTGTAGCGGTCATAAATCTGATTGCGTTTACTTGGTTAGAAGCAATAGTGTAAATGATTGCATCATCATCTGCTACTGTTCCATGATAGTTATCATCCATGTTTTCATAATCACCAGACTTAGAAAAGAATAATGTTTGTGGTTGTGATAATGTTGCAGCGAATACGAGTCGTTGTTCAAAAAAGGTTACGCAAGAAGGATGACCTGTAGTATCTGAAAATGATCCTAATGCAAAATCTGTATCAGCAGAACTAGAAGAAGGAGCAACTACAGATGTAGCTACAGCAACTGTTGTTGAAGTTACTGAAGTAATTTTATAATGACCATCTTTAAAATGTACGAGTCTTCCAACATCAGTTGATAACCAACCTTGATCATTATTAACACCAGTTGTAGAAGATAATGTTAAATTACCACTAGATCCAACCGCAGTATGTGAAGGTGTTAATGTAGTTGTTGAAATATTGTGATCCATAAATGGACCATTTTGAAAATCAACTTCAGTAAGTGTCCAAGCAGTATGACCTGTTCTTGATAGTTTTTGTACTGGATGACTTGGATGACAGATATACATGACATCAGCAGATTGTGCATATTTAATATCAAAAAGTTCTGCTTCTAAATAAGGTGAAGATATTTCATAAGCTGATCCACCAGATAATATTTGACCATTGTCTTTATAAAATCTTATATACTGATCTCCAAACTCAAGTATGTAAGTTTGTGTTGTAGAAAATTCAAAAGGAATCAATCTTGTTTCTTTTGTAGAATCTTTTACTTCCGCTACATATTGTGTACCACTTCTTCTTGCAGCACTACCATGTGGGTAGATAATCATATTCTCTAATGTCTTGCATCCTGTAGGATATTTAGCTAGATCATTTCTACCATCTAGTCTTGGTGATAATTCACCACCAGTAAAATTGGTTAGTTGTACTGCAACTCGTGCCATTAATTAAAACCTTGAATTAATAAATGTATCAGCACCAACAACATCTGCCATACCTTTTTCTGGATTTTGATTTTGACCTTCAGTGGCATCTACAAATCTTGCTTCTTTTAATTTATCTTTAAATAAATTATACATATTAGAAGCTGTTGGATTAGAACTTGTTACTGCATAAGCAATGTCTGCCGCAAGTGCAGCTGATAATGTTTCTCTTAATAATTCATCGTATTCATTAGGATCAGTAATTCTTGCTATGTAAAGTATTTTCATGTTAGAGTTATCAGTTAAAATTTTTCTACCTTCAATTTTATAATCTGCATCATAATCAAGTATCGTTAAAACTCTTAAACAATCTGCAGGTAAAGTATATTGTTGTGTAAATCCCCATGCTGGAGTATCTGTATCTGCTGCTAGTTGAACTCTTTTTTGTAAACAATTCCATGGATGAGATCTAAATACTGAATCTCTTACTTGAGTATATCTTGCATTGCAAAGCCTTGCATTCTTAGAATCTTCTGTCAAAGTTAAGATTGTGGATGCACCAAGTTGATTTAATGCTCCATTACAAATATCTACTACTGATGCCATACTTACTCCATATTTCTTTTTGAGTTAATTGCAACTCATCTTTTTTCTGCTTGGTTCTACTATTAATATCTTTTTCGTCAATAATTTCAACTAAAGCATATCTATATACCTTAGTATCGTCTTGCCATTGAAAATGCAATAAATCTTTAGGTTCTTTATACAATCCTAAATTTCTAGGATCAAAGTCACTTGTTGTCATTTTTAATAATATACTTTCTTCTGAGTTTTCTATTATCTTCTAATGCAAATATTTCGTGTTCAGTTCTTTCTAGTTTTGAATCAAAACCATAATGTACTTTAGAAGTATTCTTAAATCTGTCTACTAGAACATATCTGTAAACATAATCCCCTTTTTTAAAATGTAATATTGTTTTTAAATCTTTTATTTGTTTCATAAGAAAGATGGGGGATTGCTCCCCCATCTAAGTAATAGATTATTCTACAACATAGAATATTGCTATTTTGAAAGTACCAGTTGAAGTACCAGTCGTAGTAATGATTATGTCAGACGCATCTGAATATTCATAACCAAAACCAGCGATAGCATTCAATCTAGTTAAAGTAGCAGAAGATGCAGTATCAACAGATGTTATAAATCTGTCTGGATCACTCGCATCACCCACAGTAGCAGTTGTAGCTGTTCCCATGTCGTCTGCGTGTAATACTACATCATATACGATTGCACCTTTTGGTAATTTAGCAACTGAAATAGTTCCAGCAGCTAAAGAAGATGCTTCGTAAGTGTCGTACTGTACTCTTAACTTTCCACCCCATTGCGATACATCAACCATATCCTTAGGAGTGTTTTCGCTTAATTGGTAATTAGTTCCATTAGCCATAGTTATTCTCCTTTATGATTACGCTTCGTATGCTTGGATTTCAACAACTTTTTCTTCTTCCATTCTAGTTGCACCGAAAGATGCACAGTAGTAAACTTGAGTAGCATAACCTTTGTCAGCTCTCTCGTCTATTCTTGCTGTAACATCTTTACCAACACCTAGACCGATACCATCCATTGCATAAGCTATGCACTGTCTGTTAGAACCAGTTGTGTTTAGTCTGTTAGACACGATAAAGTTAAAACCAAGGAATGAGTTGATTTCACCATTTGCTAATGCTTTAACAGTGTTGAAATCAGAACTTGTTACCTCAGTTGTTCCTAATAAATCAGTGATTTGTTTAGGACCTACCACAATGTATCTAGCGATTGACGGATCAACAGAATTTAAGTCAAGAATTTCTTTTGCACTTCTTAACTTAGCAACAGTTAAACCATTTGTTCCACCTTCAGTTATCTTCTGAGCAGAAGGTAACACAGTTGAAGTTGAACCAGTTTCGCCAGTGAATGCAGTTCCTAATGCAGCACTGATTATTTCATCATCCATAGCTCTACCCATTGCATAAGCAGCAGCTTGAGCATAGAAGATGTAGGATCAATTAAGAGTCTTACTTTATCTTGATCGTCTATTAGGTCAGCGAATTCATAATCCACTAATGAAACTCTTCTTCTCGCATGAGGAGTATCAATTTGTGGAGTGTCGCCATGTCTGCTAGTTCTTTTAACCGCAGTTACAGAACCAACTTGGTCAAAGAACGCATTCTTACCTACAACACTTTCAAGACGAACTTTATCTCTTAATAACGATCCCATTTGTTGAGATAGCATTTGAATGTTAGCAGAATACTGCTGCACAAATGCTGTAGTTATTTGGTTAGACATATTTGTCTCCTTTAGTTGTTAGTTATAGTTAAACAATCAGAAAGGTTCTCTGTCATACGACAGGCATCTCTTGCATTTAAAGTCTGTTAGACTGTAGTCTATTCCTTACTGTCAGAAAGGTTCGATTTACGAATTGTCTTTCTTTTCTTAGGAGAACTTTCATTCTCCTTAGAAACCCATTTATAATATTCCTCACAGATTGGCAAGGGATTTGATCGTTGATTCTCAGTACCATTTTCTTTAACGATTCTTAGAATCTCCAATCTTAATTCAGCATCAGTTAAATTATTATCCATTGAGCATTGACCTTAATGTAAATACTTGTTGAACAATCTTGTCGTGATCTGGATGACCTTTATTCCAATATGGACTATTCTTATCATTTACAATCGAAGATATTTCAGATTCAATATCTTTACCTTGATTGACATTTTCAGATTCAGTTGAAACAATTTTATCTTCAGACATCATATCTGCAATTTTTGCAAATCCTTTTATAATATCTGGATGATCTCCTAATCGTGTTCCATCTTGTAATTGCATATCTAATACTTCTACACCTAGATTTGCTTTAGCTAATGAACCTGCTTTTCTAACATTATCTTCAAATGTTTTACCCCACTCTTGTCTTAGTTGTTGTTCAGCATTTGCTTGTGCAGTTTCCATATCAATCTTTGATTGTTGTGCAGATCCTTCCATCGAGTTTTTATAAAACTCTAAGATACCTTGTGCTTGTCTATTATTTAAACCTAACTTATGTGAGGTCTCGGCAAAGGTTTTGATTGCAGTTTCATCAATAGGTACAACATCAGATTTAGCATTAAGTTCATACTTATCTGGAGATTCTGGTCTACCTAATTTAGAATAAACTTCATTCCATTGATCTTCTGTTGAATTATTATTTGGCACTGCAACTTTATCTTGACCAATCATTTTAGTTGCATTGATATAAGATTTAGCTAGTGCATCAATCTCTGTAAATTTAGATATATTTGGATCGTTTCTAAATTCTTCTGAGATTGCTTCTTTCCAAGACTTCGCAACAGTAGGTTGTTCAGTAGTAGAAGAAATTGGTGTTTGTGTTTCTGTAGGTGTTTGTGTTTCTGTAGTAGTTTGTGTTGTCTCTGCTACAGGCACAGTTTCCTGTGTTATCTGTTCTTGTGACATAGTTATTTACCTTTTGTGTTATCATTTTGGAGCATTGATTTAATAAATAGAAGTACACTCCTTTGACCTTCCATGTATGCACTTTCATGGCTATCCCCTTTAACATTAGTGGTAGACCAAAAGTGGCATCGTTTTTCTAAATCAGAGATAATAATTTTACCATCATCTGAATTAAAAATTCTTTGATATGCTTCCCTTAAACCTTTTATTTGTTTTTCAAATTGTTTTAAATCATTCATTACTCAGCTTCTGCATTCGCAACTGCTTTAGCTTCCTCTGGAAGTGCTTTTGCTAATGGTGCTATTTTTCCCCCTGCTTCCGCTACTTGTTGTAGCTGTTGCATTTGTTGCATTTGTTCTTGTTGTTGTTGTGCTTGTTGTCGTTCAGCATTTAATTGAGATTGTGGTTTTAAAACTTTTTGTGGAACACCAACAATGTCTGCTAAATGTCTAACGAGTTTATCCATATTGATATGATCAAATACTGGAGCAACATTTGATAAGCTACCCATGATTTCTATTGCTCTCATAATTGATTGTAATTCACTAGACTTTTGTGCTTTAGCTAGTGGAGATACATATTCGATTTCAATATCTTTACCGCTTAAAAATTCTGGAGCTGGTTTAAATAAATTCTTTCTAAGTATAATATTAAAAGTTCTATCAATTAATGGTTTTAATAATTCAGATTGAAGTCTACCTAAAACTGGACCAAGTAATCTCATCTTCTCTTCGTTCCTTTGAATAACTTCTGTTGCAGTCATTTGTGGACCACTTTGCATCATTAATTGATTTACATAGAACGCATTTCTAATTGAGTTTCTTCTTTGCTCTTCCATGTTTAAACCTAGTGGAGTATTCGCACCAATGTTTAATGGTTCAATTCT
>Ga0222715_10005021_pt1 | contig 11362 bp, 5 predicted proteins | sample C33_9DmetaG_FD_165056 | JGI IMG/M metagenome (GOLD analysis project Ga0222715, IMG submission 165056) | Estuarine water microbial communities from San Francisco Bay, California, United States - C33_9D | ecosystem: Environmental > Aquatic > Marine > Unclassified | place: USA: California... | reverse complement strand
CAAAAACGTTAGGCGACCACTCAATGGTATCGTTTATATGATAATCCTTATCCAAAACCCAGCAATCCTCTGATACATCTGTTATTACAGTAGGGTCATCAACTAAGTGCATTGGATATGTTTTCTTTAGCGCAAGCTCTTCTGAGTGTATTTTAACTTCTGCATTTGCATAATCTTTTGGTACCCAGTATATACCACCCATTGCTTCAGGGTATTTGTGTCTTAGTTGGCCTTTCACATGATACACATGAATTAACTTACGTTCAGCATCTGCTTGCCATTTGTCATTCCATGAACCCCATGGTAAAATTGTAATGTTTGGGTCTATTTCATATTCTTTATCTACTAACCAACAATCCTCAGTAACTTGACTAAAGTCAGTTGGGTCTTGTACAAAATATACAGGGAAAGTTCTATCTACTTGTAATGGCTCTTCGTGTATTTTAACTTCTGCATTTGCATAATCTTTTGGTACCCAGTACACTCCTCCCATTGCTTCTGGGTATTTGTGTGCTAACTGCCCTTTAACATGATAATTATGTATAAGTTTTCTTTCTGCGTCCGCCTTCCATTTGTCATTCCATGAACCCCATGGTAAAATTGTAATGTTTGGGACTATTTCATATTCTTTATCTACTAACCAACAATCCTCAGTAACTTGAGAAAAATCAGAGGGATTATTAACAAACTTGACTGGATAAAGTTTTTGTGCACCTTCTAAACTTTCGTGTATAATGTATTCGTTGTTCCATTCTTTAGGTACCCAACGTATGCCACCCATCTCTTCAGGATACTTATGTTTTAGTTGATCGCCAAAGTGGAATGTGTGTATGCTTTCTTTTTCGAATACAGTTGGTACCCATGTAAACTTATCTTCTAACTGATATTCCTCATCTACTAACCAACAGTCAGTAGTAACAACACTCAAGTCTGTTACATCTTTAACACGTTTAATAGGATACTGTTTAGCAATGTCTAATGCTTCATCATGTATAGCAACGTTACCGTCCCACACTAAAGGTACCCATCTAACACCACCCATTCTGTCTGGGTATTTGTGTCTTAATTGATCGCCTACATGGAATGTGTGCATGCTGTTTTTCTCAAACACACTAGGTGCCCAATCAATGTTATCTTCTATTTGATATTCTTCATCAACAATCCAGCAGTCTCCATTTATCTGTCCAAAGTTATCAATATCGCTTACACGAACCACAGGATACTTAGCAACTGAAACTTTTTCTAACTTCCCCTTGTACTTGATTTGTGTGTCAGCATTAGCACTCTTAGGTATTAAGTAAATGCCGCCTTCTTGTTCTGGATACTTATGTTGTAATTGATCTAGTTGATAGTTTAGCATAAACTTTTGTTCGTGCTTAGGAACTACAATTTTAAAGTTATTGTCTAGTTGGTACTCATTGTCAATAAGCCAAAACATTTTTGTTTTGCTTTTACGAGCAAATGTTCCAAACTGTTTAGGATCGTCTGTGTAAAATATATCATACTTAACAGGCACAATACCAGGTTGATATTTGTGCTTGGTCATATCAAAGTTTTTGTTAACCAAACGTACACCACCACATCTGTTATCCCATGGTTCTTCTATGTCTAACGGGTAACGTTCTTCCAGCATGTCCGGTATTTTAAATACATGTATGTAATCTAGTTCGTGGTCTTGTGGTATAAACAACAGTTTACCATTAAAGTCATACTCTCTGTCTACTACCCAAAACCATTCGGTTTTACTACGCTCTGCTAACTCCTGATATGTATCAGCAGTAAAATCATCTTCATCGATATAGTATACATCATATGATTCATCGTCAACTGGACAATCGTTATGTATAATAATACCACTATCAATTAATTCGAACGACTTTTTCCATTGTTTAGGCACTAATCGGATACCGCCTAAACGTCTATCGCTAACAGGGTGCTTGTAACTCCATGTTTTTTCTTGCAACTGATTAGGCATTCTAAAACTGTGTACGTATTGTCCTTCAAAAGGATTTGGTACCCAGTCAATTGTGTGTTCATCAATTTTGTGATCTTTATCGATAAGCCACACATATTCGTCATCGTATATATCACGCTGACTGTAGTCCTCTGGATCTTCTACAAACAATACAGGATACTTTGCACTAGCATCTAAGAATGTATGATATTTGATAGTAGCAGATTTCCAATCACGTGGATACAGTTTAATACCGCCTTCTTGTTCTGGATATTTGTGCTCTAGCTGTCCACGTAAATGAAAACTATGTATAAAAGTTGGCTCAAAGTTACTGGGTGCCCAATCTATATTGCTGTCTAATTTATATTCAGGATCCACACACCAAACATGTGTGGAATAAGGATTTTTTTTAAAATACTTTTCAGGAGTAGCAGTGTAAATTATATCAAATGTTTTTTTACATGCTACATAATTAATCTGCTTAATGCCCTGAGACTCTAATGTAGGTATTAATCGTAGTCCGCCGTAATTACTATTGTCCCATTTCCAAACATGTTCATATACTGAATCATATGTGTCTGGACGATAATTAAAAATATCGTAGTCTATAATTTCTACATTAGGCTCAACTAACCAGTACATTTTTGTCATTGGTTCTATAGTTTCTGCATCTTTTGCAAAAGGAATTCGTTCTAATAACTTTTCATTTTTACCATGGTAGTAAACATCAAACATAATTTTATTTATAGTCGCTGTTTTAATCGTACGTTAATACAGGCACGTTATATGATTCTTGAAAATCCATTGCATCTTTTTCATCATTAACAATAGGTTTGCCTTTAATATTTAAACTGGTGTTTACTAACATAGGGCAGCCTGTATTATCGTAAAATCGTTTTAAAAGCTCGTATAGACCCGGATGCTGATGCTCGTTAACGGTCTGTACGCGACTCGTGCCGTCTGCGTGTACTATTGCTGGAAATTCATTTGGTGCTTTACATCGTGCAACAAACTGCATGTAAGGACTTGTTTTGTTTACACCCGGCATCCAGAAATAATCTTTTGCGTGTTCTTCTAAAATAACTGGAGCAAACGGACGGAATTTTTGACGCTTTTTAATCTCGTTCATTCTGTCTTTGATTTCACCTCCTCGTGGATCTGCCATTAAACTACGATTACCGAGCGCTCGTGGCCCAAACTCTGCCCGTCCGTTTGCTATACCAAAAATTTTGTTTTCTCTTAAACACTGTAATGCTTTTTGTACAGGGTAAGAACCCTGTATGTTATGACCCAAGTAAGGGGATGTCCAGTCAGTACGCTTACCTGTTAAGTTATAGTAATGCAATGCTGCTGCACCTAAACTGCTGCCAGCATCTCCTGGGTTAGGCATAATGTGTACATACTTAAATAAATCGAACAACTGACTATTAGCAACACAATTAAGCGCAACTCCGCCCATAAACACCAGTGTGTCTTCGCCAGTTAGTTCTCTGGCTTTTTTAGCATAAGACATAACCTGCTCTTCCACTATCATCTGCGCTGCTAATGCAATATCCATGGGATCGTGCTTAACAAAATGTACAGTATCTGTTAAGCCACGTTGTAAATTCTGTTTTAAATTAATAATGCCTGGCTTAAAATATAAATCCAGCATCATGCGTTTAATGGTTCGTGCTTTACTTTCATCTCCATATGCAGCCATACCCATTAGGATATATTCATCCTCCATGGGCTTTAAACCCACATACGCTGTTACTGCACTATAAAACAAACCCAAACTGCTGGGGAACCAGATGCTGTCTTTCTTTTTAAGTTTACCATCGCTCCAGTGCCATATGGTTGCAGTATCAAACTCACCTATAGCATCTATTACCATCACTGCTGCTGATCCATAACCACTGGTTAACACACCTGCTGCTGCGTGAGTTTCGTGATGCCAATAACTTGTCTGTGGTATACCTTTTAAACTTGGATAAAACGTTTTTACCCAAAACTGTTGGCTGGGTTCTTTAAGTGCTGCATAATTACTTGCGTATATGTTACGTGCACGTTTAGCCCAGGTCTTTTCGTGGAATGCTATGTGGTGTGGATTGCCGCAAAATAATGCTTCATCAATAAGTGCTTTATTGATAAAGGGATCATTTTTAAGTTTGCTGTATCGTTCTGCATGTGCTGCGAACAGTATTTTACCATCCTCAACCACAGTAACGGCAGCATCATGAAACATGCTGCTTATTCCTAAGATTCTCATCGATATATAAACGGATCTGCTTGTCTAAGTTTCTCTAATTTTTCTTTTAACCTGCTTTCTTGCTGATCTAGAGAGTCATTATTTACTTCTACTTTTTCAAAAATAGCAGGCCGGTTATTAGTAACCATGCTCGATGTTAAGTCTGCTTGTATATCTTGTGCAAGGATACCATGAACTTTTGAACTGTAGTGTCCAAAACAACTATATACTTCTTTCCTGTGTATTAATGCTAGTTGTTCCATACTAGCAAATACTGGCACACTCGGTATAGCCAGATTAATGTATTGTAGCAATTCGATAAATACATGTCTCGCACCGTCTCTTGCATCTACTATAGAATTTTCCAGTTCGATTAACAGTTCTGATAATTCATTTTTAATCATTGTATCTATAAAATATAATTTAATATTTTTATGTTTACAAAATGAATCTAAAATATTTAATTGAGTTGCATAACTTAACAAAATATGTCTAAAGTCTGTGTGTTCTATTATATATTGCAATATGTTTTTGTTTTGTTTGTTGACTTTAGTTGCTGGAGAAAAATTATCGTAAAAATACAAATAGGAATTTCTATTATAGTGATCGTTGTCTAATTCGTATTTGGGGTACATGAATCTGCTAGGAAAAGTATTACCAATTACTGCAACTATGTCCTCTGGGTCGTTATCGACTAGTAATCTTGTTAAATCAAAAATAGTAGAGCTAACAATGTGTTCCATGCTTGCACCGGCCTTACTATGATTAAAAACAGTGCAGTCTAATAGTTCAGCTAACTGCCCACTTACACTATTCTTTTTTTCATGGAAATCAATTTCGTTAGATTTTGCTAATCGCAACTTACCTAATTCAGTGAGATCATTATGACTATCCCAAAACCATGTACGACATATTTCTTTCATTCTTTCAATTTCTGGTAGTGCTTTCTTAACAGATTCGTCTATCTTTGCCGCTTCGTGTAAATACATTGGTGCTGGCCAATCAAGTACACCTGGCCAGTTGGGCAATAAAAAATCTCCTAACTCGGTACCTGCCATGTTACTGTCGCCGTTGCTATATATAATTTTCATTATAAATCTACCTTAAAATGATGTTCACGTTTTGGTAAAAGTGAACTTCGTTTACGTTTACTTTTAACAAATTTTTCGCTTTTAATTTCTTCTACTGGAATTATTTTACCAGTGTTTTTCCAACTTCCTGTGCCAGTGTAATTATATTCAAAACTAAAATCTATAAGATCGTTAAGAAGTTTTTCTTCTTCAACCAGTTCGGCAAATTGTTTTTCTGTTCTACCATCAAATGGCCATTCCTCAGGCTTAGCTAATTTTCTTGCTCTGATGCTGGGATTAACTGTTTCATTAGAATAATCTTGTGCAAAAAACGGTACCCGTGGCATCTGTTCTACTTGTTTTTCAGGTTGCTTATACTTAAATTCAAAATCAGCAGCCCAATCGCCTTCAGCATTAATTTTAAATATGATGTTTGCCCAAAAAGGTCCAGCATTACGAGCACCGTATTCGGCCATATCGATGTCTTCGCCGAACCTCAACATAAGTTCAAAGCCGCCTCGTGTTCTCCACAATAAACGCAGTAAAGGCCAAACTTCATTAACTAAACTATCAGCAAACGGATTTATGTTTGGCTTTATGATATCAAAATCAAACTCTTCGTATTCTACTTCGTTGTTTACAGTCATATCATCAAACAGTATACCTACATGATGATTTTCAATATTAGGTCTATAAGGTACGTCAATGCTCTGGTCAGGGTCTAATAGTAAACTTTTAGCAAATATGTAAAAACTTTTCATACGTACAAGGATATGAAATTTGCTTAATTTAAAATCATGCGTTAATATTCCTCCACAATATTGATGATCAAGCACACCAAATCGTCCTGGATTTTGTCCTACCACAGTATTCATACCTAAGCCAAAACCAAAACCTGGACTAACATTTCCTATATTACTGTTACGTATTCTGTGCAAGAACGTGATTGTATTATATGCGTCTTGTTGTTCTTCAGTAGGAAAACCCATAATCCAATTTGTGTATGCATCAATGCCTACTTGCTTTCCGTTTTTAAAGTTTTCTTCCATTTCTTGAATAGTTACACCTTTTTGAATTGCATCCAAAACAGGCTGGCTACCACTTTCTACACCGTAGTTAAGTGCCTCGCACCCACTAGCCTTTAAGTCTTTATAGTACTCGAGATCCATTTTACCGTTACAACGACAATATCCAGTCCAATGCAAATCTAATCCTGCTGCCTGCACACCTTTGCAAAATGCTTGTAACTCTTGTAAGTTACCGTTAACTAGACTATCTATAAACCATATTACATTGGTCCCATTATCATCATATAGTTTTTTAATTTCGCTTACAGCATCAACTGCTTCACGTTGTCTATATTTCCAAAAATGTGTTTCTTCGCAGAACGCACATTTTGCTGTGCATCCTCTGCTTAATTCACTGTTTACCCCATTGGGGAACAGATAATCTTCCATATCAAAATCATCATATCTTGGTAGTGGAAACTGACTTATGTCGATGCGCTGATTTAGAGTCTGACTTCTAGTTTGTAATTCTTTGTGCGTTATGCCATTTTCGATTTCATCTAGTATGTCTAAAAATATTATTTCTCCTTCTCCTCGTACAACATAATCCCAAGGCACATTCTCAGGATCTAATCGCACATCTTTGTGCATTTCTGGGCCGCCACATAATATTTTTACGTGCGGTAATGCTTGTTTTAATTTTCTTGCAAAACAAATACTTGGTTCATAGTTACAATAGTATAAACTAAATCCAATTACTGTGGGATTATATTCAACAATTTGATCTATATAACTGTCAAAGAAAGGAGTTAATAATCCTTCTAATTCGCTGTCGTAATAATTCTGTCCTGTCCATTTCCATTCCTTTGTGCCTTCCCAAGGATCATAATCTAAATGCTTTGCACATTCAGCTGGCTGAGAATTTCCGTATACCTGATCAATTTTATATTTGTCGCAGAGATAGTTATATGATTTTATATTTAGATCAAGGCATTTTGTCCTGTAACCTGCCATTTCGCCTACTGCTGATAGTCTAGCAATATTGAACGGAGGGAACATGTTAGCCCATTCAGGCATTAATATCAATAAACAACTGGTATTTTTAGTTATTTTATTGCTATCAATTAATTGAATTTTTTCTAAATTCTTTTGTGGCGGTGCTGCATATTCTCTAATCGCATTTAACATGCTTTTATGCCTTGCATCTTCTGTCTTTGCATCGATTACAAAAGGATTTACTGCTTTATTTCTGTATTTGTGTAAGTTCATAATGAGTAATAGTAGGTTAATAATTTATAGTTATGATCTACAATGTGTTGTACACTGTTTTTCCAGTCTTGTATTTCTTTATTGCTCATGTTACATAATTTTTCTACTTGGTCTGTTGCTAGATATAATCGATGTTGGTCACCTGCAATGTCATATGCCTCATCAATACAGTATCCGTCGAATGTTATAAATCCCAATGTATGTAAATAATGCAAGGAACGCCTTTGACCAATTAGAATAAATGGATGTTTTGCACGTATGGTTTTAAATACTTTTTCACAAAAGTTTACTAATCTAACGTTTTCTTCTTCTTCGTGATGTGCAAAATAGTCTGACGATATCACTACACTAAAAAAGGATTTTTGGTAATGATTAACATATTCATGTTCTGTTAGTACAGAAGAAAATCTGGAATCTGAATCTAGAGATAGTCTATACAACGGACGTTGAATATCCATTTTATCTATGCGTCTGCAAACTTCTACTTGGTGTTCTGCATTTCGAAACATAGGGGTATCTTTTACTATATCACTTAACTTTTCAAAATTTGGAGGAGTTAGATCAGTATAACAACTTATCAACGCTTTGCTTATTAAATTTCTTTTTTTACATTCTGATGTGAAAACCAGTCTCGCAGGCTGTGGATTTCTTTGATATGCTAAAAATCTTTTTGTCTTAGTAACCTGGTTTGAATCTAGCCTACTTTGTGTTACAAATGAAAGGAAACCAGGACTGGCACAAACATTTCTTAACATATTGTGATGAAAGATTTTTATTTGCTCTGTTTCTTTTATGTTATTGTGGAAACAAAACTCACGGTATGTTTCTCTTCCGTTAACGTTCATCGAGCTATAAAAAATGTTATCTGGTGTGCAATCGAGTTTACCGCTTCTTATTATTTTATGTATTTTCCACAACGCAGGCTGTCTCTGGGAAGCGTCTCTTGTAGTATCAGTAGTCATGTGGCCACTCATAGATTCTTGACTTTCATCCAACCAAACTCCTCCTGCGTTATTCTCCTTTAAGCAATTATTAATTTCTTCGGCAGCAGAATCAATGTCTTCACTGCTAGTTTTGTTACCCCACCCTGGTATATGCAAATTATAACGTGCTATTTTTGGTCTGCAATCTATTTTTCTCAAGCCCAAATCAAAAGTACAAGGTTCAATTATGCCATTTCGGCTATGTAACATATGATAGTAATTATACTCGCAAACTTTCTTACATTGATTTAAAAATGATTGTTGTTGTTCTCTGTTCATAGCGCACAATCTTTTTATTTCTGCTACTATTGCTTGTAATCTATCAGTGTTGTCTTCTACATCATCGTACCTTTCGTCGATCATAGGAGAAAATGTTTTAAATCCCAAACTACGTAAGTTTTTTAAATAATGAGGACACGAAACAACAATAAACGGATGCATCATTGCTATTGTTTTGAATATCTTTTCAGTGGGCATAAAACCTGATGCATCATACCAAGTTGAGTTTCGATCATTAGATGATAAACACAGTGTTTCGCTTACCACACTAAACATACTATCTTCGTAGAATGGAAAAATACTATCCTCAAATACAGCTCTATTTGTTACTAGTTCTGTTGTATCTAATAGAAATTCTGGTAATTTTTTTAATTCTTCGATGTCTTCGAGAACACTTTCTCTGAATTGAGATTGTATAAGTTTTGTTGTTACACCAGAACGTATCTCATTTAAAAAATCGTCCCATCCTTTATTGTCATCACTAGCACCAAAACTTATGTGCCCTTGATTAATTAAATCGTGCTTGTATAACATTGCCATCAGCATAGGTCGATGTGTGCGCCATCGTCTACTTAATAATAAAAACTTTTTATCGTAGTGCTGTACCTTTGATTTATATTGTCGTACATTTCCAGCAGCAATAAAATTTATCTCGCTGTTTCTCACATCTTCCCATAAAGCCAATGTAAACACAAAATTTATCAGAGGTGTACGTGTACTTTCGCTGTAATATTGTATTTCTTCTTTGGAATTCATATTTTCAGAAAAATATGTTACGTTATCATAGTCAATATCAAGTGTTTGTAATTTTTCATACAAATATTTTACAGGGGTTATCCAACCTTCATGGCTTAAATGCACAAATAGTTCAATTTCGTTATTTTGCAAACTCAACAAATGATTTTTTTCTTCGAGAAACTTTTTCAAATCAAATTTTTGAAATGCTTTTTGTGATCCGAACAGAATAGAAACGTAATACGGTTTACGTTTATGCACATAATATAATTCTTCATAATAAGTAGATAACTGTTGATCTCTTACAGTGCCGTCAGTTTCTAAGTAATATGCAAAACTACTCATATAGGTATGTCTCTAACAACAGGAATCAAATTATTATACTCTCTTTGTATATATTTTTCCATAAAAGGCAAGTAATCAAACATTTTTCTTTTTCGATGATTATCCAATGCTTTACAGTATGCTAACATTGCACTCCAATTACTGTATTGTGCTACTGCTTGTGGTTGTGAATTTATTATATTCTCTGTTAAATTATCAATCACGCTATCATATTTTCCTGCTAGTCCTCTAGACTGCATGAGTTGTTGTAGATTAAGTAATGTGTGTTTTAACTCTTCTTTCATCTCATCTGGCATATATACTGGATCAAATTTACTCGGATTATTTACACACTGAATATGAGGAATGCTTTTTAAGAAATAGTTATTACTATCTATTTGATCTTCCCACCAATCTAGTGTTTCGTCTAATTTTAATATATTTAGTGGCGTAACAGTATGACTCAATCCTATGCTGTAATCTCCGTGACTGTTTGCTTGTTTTTTAATACGTTCTAATCCTCTTAATACTTTGTCCCAACTAAAAGGAAATCGTATATACTCATTAGTTTTGTTTACACCGTCAATGCTTACTGTTATATGTTTTGTACTAAAATGGTTCCAAAGATCTATAAGATGCTCACTTATGCTGGTTAAATTAGTAACATATCCTAATGTGATATTTTTGCTCATCCCTCTGCGTACTAGCTCTTCTAACATTACAATATGGTCTTTGTTTATACTTGGCTCACCGCCTACAAACTGTATTGCACGTAAGTTTGGTAACCGATCAACTAATTCTACAGCATTTTCTGCATTAAACCAATTAAACAAATGATCCCATTCTATTTTTTCACCACGCAACTCCTCTTGTTCTGCTTGCCAAACATCACTTGCACTGGGATTACACATTAAACAAGCACTGTTACATTTATTACCCACCGTGACATCTAACAAAAATATATTTTCAAAGGTATCTATGCGTGTACGTGAATCATGCCAGTCTCGTCCAGTGCTAGTTTCTAAAGCGTTTAGGGTGTGATTAAATATTGTACGCTGGCTTGGTTGACCGCTGGCTTCTCTTATTTTACAAAGTGTGCAAGTAGGATGCCATTCGTTGTTTAACAATTTTTCACGCACATCAACTACATTGTCGTTATTAAACCATTCAACAAAATCACTTGCATCTGGTTTCATATAATGACTAAAATCCCATAAGTTTGTGTTTAATGCACAACAAGGTCGCTGATGACCGTTAGCGCCGAAGCTAACACTATTACTTGCTAGTGCACAATATAAATTATCAGGCATTGCTTGCATCCGTTACAATTAAATTTGGCTGCCGCTTAGAAATTATCATATCTGTACCACATGTACATTGTTCTTTAGAACAAATAATAGGGTCGCTAATTAAATTTACACCCTCGTAAATATTTCCTAATTGCGGACCTACTCCGCAGCTTGCTGCACTAATATATCCACGCTGATTTATAAACAAACTTTCGTCAACAT
>Ga0222715_10005016_pt1 | contig 11369 bp, 13 predicted proteins | sample C33_9DmetaG_FD_165056 | JGI IMG/M metagenome (GOLD analysis project Ga0222715, IMG submission 165056) | Estuarine water microbial communities from San Francisco Bay, California, United States - C33_9D | ecosystem: Environmental > Aquatic > Marine > Unclassified | place: USA: California... | reverse complement strand
TGTGATCGCAGGTGAGATGCAATTGCAGTGCTCTACAACGCCTTCATCCATTGTGATGTAATAGTCTGTCTTTGCATCTCTTGTGGCAAATGGCAGTTCTACAACTCTGTCTGTGATTACGAGAGCACCTGCTGCCAAGGTCTCTACCAATGTGCCATCACTCTTGTATAGTTTTACATTGCCTGTGCCAGCAGTTAGAGCACCATAAAAACCTTGTGTTAGATCATCATACACAATGTAATAACTGCCTGTGATTGGTGCTTTGTTAGGATCAGCACCTGCAATATCTCCATCAACTGAGTTTTGCCATGTGGTTCTATCTAGTGGATATCTAGCTGTTTCTGTCAGATAACACTGTGCTGGTGGTTCTGGTGGATCAACTGGTCCTGGTAATAGGTCTGCAATCTCACAAGTTAAACATTCATCAATATTAATGGGTACCCAAGCTGAACCACTCCAAACAAGCACATTACCAGCGGCAGCACCCGCAGTGGTTACATCATTGAGTGCGTTGATTGAGTATGTGCCAATATCGGTAGTTGCTTCACCAACTGCGGCTAAGAAGTCTTCGTCTGCGGCTAGTATGTCAGCAACATCAGTTGCACCATCTTCTCTGCCTGGGAAGAAGATATCTGCAATAGTATCAAATATACCTTTTTCACCATTGGCTAGTGCCAACAGATCATCTACATTGTTCAGCAGTGTGAGCAAGCCCAATGTTAATAGCTGACCGCCAACGCCTGCTACTGGCGAATCTGTTACTGTGTCTGCAACCACTGTTGGTGTGAACGCAATCAATCCAGTTGGTGCAGAGAAAGGACCTGAGGTGATGTTGTTAACACCTCTAACTTTAATAAAGAAATTGCTTTGTTGTAATTGGCTGTATCTAAAGCTAACTGTGGCGTTTTCTTCTAGCAAACTACCATCAGGATTGCCTACACTGCCAATTCTTTCGTAGCTTCTGTTTGCATCGTCAGGCACTGAGGTATCAAATGTGAGCCAAAACTCCATTGCATCAACAATACCTGAAGGAACATCTGCTTGCACATTGATTCGAGGTATGTTGCTTTCTTGTACAGTTTGTACAACAGGAGTATCAGGTGTTCCAATAGCACCAACACTGAGAATACCATCATCAGTTTCAATCTCAACTTCCTGCACATTGAATGTGTAGACTGCGGCATCATATTCCAAACACTGGAAGCGAATCAAGATAGTGCCATCTTCGCCTTCTTCTTCTTCACTGCTGATAACACGAAATACTCGGTTGACAAATCCAAAGGTTGAGTCAGTGACATCGATGAGTTCGCCTGCTCGAATATTGTAAAAACTGTAGTCTGTTGTAAACGAAATGATCTTGTCTACACGAGCCTGTTTGAGTGCTTGTGCGCCCAGTTTGATTGCCACACTCTGTTTGTTTGTAAAGGGCAAGCTCAACTGTAGTGTGTTAGGTACTTCGTTTTGAAATAGGTCACCTGCAGGTAGATTAATTTTAGCAAAGTCTGTTTTGTCACGAATGTCAGTGTTCTGGAAACGCACATCAGCCGCATTGCTTAACTGTGTTAGTCCTGTACCGCCTACAGATATCTCTCCAATGATGTGACTGTTGGTAATGCTGGCTACACTTGTGCCTGGTTGGTTGATGATTGCACTCCACTTACCATCATGCACATTGTAACTCATCCAAGCTGAGCCGGCTTCTGCCAGTGCTTGCATATTGCTTAACACATCTGTTGAAGTATCTACCAGACCATTAATTTCAATAGTGCCTGTCTGTACCACACTGAGAGCATCTGTGTAACTAAAGCCTGTGCTGGCAAATGTGTTAAGTGAAGTTAAACTGGCGTCAATGTCTGCGGCGGCAATTTCTGCGCCATAGCGATCGCTCTGCATGTAGTCAGAGAGTACATCGCCCGGCAGGGTCATTGAATTTTCTAAGTGGAACACACAATTCGGTAACCCTGTTACTCCAGCCGCACGGCTGTAGGTTACCTCAACAATTGCGTACAACAATCCTGTCATAGGATGTGTACCAGCGGTCCAGTTAGGCATAATGGAGGCAGGTGCAGGTATTGAAGCACCCGATCCACTAGGGGCAATTCCAGTTTGGCCATTGTAGAGATAGACTCGAACTAGATCTCTAAATTTGATATCTTGATTACCTGATTGGTCCAGTGTGTAATCAACAGTTACACCATCTGCTTTGAACACAATTCTTTCATTGTCAAAGTAGAGGTTGCGATATGTGTAGGCACTGGGGGCTGAAGTACTCAGCAGTGTGCCAGTTGATTCTGCCAATGTTACGCAGAATGTCATCTTCTTGTAGTCACTGCTTAGAACAGCGTCTGTGATGAAACCTCCAAAGAATGCTTCACCATATAAAACGGGAATCTTGTTGTCTGTGCTAGGATCAAGCTGTAATCTAACACCTGGATCTACCAATTCTTCTGTGGGTCGATCGTTTGAAGTGGTGTTCCGGTTTAACAAACGAGTTGCAAAACCAAGAATTGCCACTCTAGCTAGGTTACTGGCAATGGATTTGCCGCCAATGAAGCCTAATATTGAACTGAAAAAACTCATTTAGGTGCTCCAAAATTAAAATTGCTGTTGCTTAGGGCTAGCACACGGTTCATTGACGATTCTGTTGGGAAATCTCTTGGATTTGTTCTGCGTCCACTTACTTTATTGCTTAATATCTCAACAACACTGTTACAGGTTAACACGATTGTGGTTGTAGCAATGCCATCAATGATGTCAATGTCATCACTCACTGAGAAATTGGTAACAAGGCCCTTAAATTTGAGAACAGGATTGTCTGCAGGAGTGAGTGTTAACAGTGTGTGGGTTGTGGGATTGAAAAATCCACGATAGATTTCAATTTCACTGCCTTTGATCTCTCGGGTCATTATGTTACTGACTGCACCAGCTGGAATACCGCTTAGTGCAATGCTGAGTTCACTGGGTGATGCTTTAAGTTCGTTGTTGATTGTTGAAATGTTTAGTAGACGACCTGCATTTGTGTAGGTATTGCCACCAAACGAGATCGAGGTGTGATAATCACTGATATAAGCTACTTCAAAGTTAGGAATGTCCCACTTAACGAATACTGCGGTTTCTACTGCAACATTTGAACTTAGATTAATCATACTGTTGACTCATAAAATACAAAAGGTCCACTCCAGCTAACAATGCCGCCTGGTGAAATTGACCACTGTGGTAATTCTACACAAATAACTGTGTAACTGGTGCCATCAATGTCTCCATGATGCAACTGATCTGTGTATTCAGCATTTGATACTGCAACTGATTCTGTTGTAAATCTATTTGCTGAATCGATAGCTTGTATTTCATCAGCAATATCTCTCCAGCGCATACCATCTGGTAAGGCAACAGTAAACTTGCGAATGGCATTGCCTCTGCTTACTGCACGAACTGTTTGGTTGCGTGTAATTGTTTGTCCTACTTGTGCTTTTAGATCTACGCTGATTGATTCAGCTCGATCAAATACCCATTGAAATGCCATTATGCCGCTCCTGGTAATCTGCGTCTGCCCTGCTCAGTTACGGCAAACAAGAATGCTGGATCTCTCGCTACCATCTCCTTGAACGAGCGAGCATCTACAGCGTTAATATTGTATGTTACATTGGCTGCACCACCTAGTTGATCATTTGGAATAACTCTGTTGCCTCGAGCACCTACCAACAGTTCAGGACCTCGTTCGCCTACAACCACTGGAGCATTGGTTGGAATAATACCACCATTAGCAAAGCCCAACAGTTTACCAATTGCGCCTAGTCCTGAGCCACCGCCGCCACCACCAGTGCCTGTGCTAAACACATTGGCAAGCAACTGTCGGATCTGACTTCTCAATAGTTCTTCAACAATTGAGCTTAGGAATTGTTTGAATTCAAATTTACCAGTTTTAGCAAAACCAACAATGGCATCTTCCATTCCTTGTGTGGCTTTTTGGAACACTCTTTCAGCGGCTTTTGCCGCATTGGTTGCATCGTCTACATAGTTGTCCATTGCTCGTTTCCAACCAGCTTCAAATGTTCTTGTCTGCTCAAACCTTGCTTTTTCAGCGGCCATAAGTTCGGCATTGCCTTTCTTTGCGGCTTCAAAATACTTTTGTTCTTCTGCGGCAGTGAGTTTGGTTAGTCCCAAACTTCTACGACGCTGATTCTCAGCTTCAATAGCTGATCTTGCTGATTCTTGTGCGGCAAATGCAATGTCAGCATATTTCTTTTCAATTGCTGTCATTGTTGAAGTTGCCATATCGTGTTGGATGTCACGAATTTTCTTTTGTAAATCCAATTCCGTTTTGAGTGTAAAGTCAGCCAGTGCTTGTCTTTGTTTAATACTCTCATTGAGTGCAAAGTTTTGTTCTGTTAGACTTTGAACAACACCAATCTGTGCTTTGTATTCGCCAGTGATAACCTTGAGCTGTTCAGTAATCTCCTGCATCTTGGCTTTGTCTTCTTCTTTGCCAGAGATTGATGCTTCTTTGTATTTCTGTTGTAGGTTAGTTACTGTTCTTAGATAATCTTCTTCAAGATCTGCTAGTGCAGTTTTAACTGCTCTTTGTTTTTCTGTTGCGCCAATGAGACTGTTGTCTAGTTCAAGACGCTTTTGTTGTGTTGCAAGACTGCGCTTGTATTCTTCAGTGATCTTTGTGATCGATGTGCGAGCTTGTTCTAGTTTGGTAGGATCAACAAAGTCAGTTTGCTTGCCAACACTAGGCTTTACAGTTGATAGGTTTGAAGTAGCAAGTTGTTCTAGTTCTTTCTTTAGGTCAGCAATGATCTTGGCACTTTCAGTACCTTCTTTACCAATGTTGCCTACAGCTTCTGCGGCTTCTTCAATGCCTAAGAATGTTCCAATGGCTGCTCCAGCTGAACCTAACAGTCCTAAAAAGCCTGTCAAACTTGCCTTTGCGGCTGCAAATGCCGCGGCAAGTCCACGAATAACTCTACCAACAATGGTAAAGCTGATGATGGCTCCAACTACTTTAATAAATGTTTTGATTGGACCAATAACTGAATCAACATCTTTGCTGAGTATTCTCAACTGTGCAACAAGGAATAGAATAATATTGGAGAACTGTTCACCAATACCAGTTGAGTTTTGAATTTCTTGTATCAACAATGCAAATGCTGTTTGTAGCTGTGTGATTGATTGTCCAAATGTTGGTGCTGTTCTGCCAAACGATTCTTCAATTGAATCCCTAGCTTCGCGCATGGCTTCAACAAAGTCTCTTGAAGTAATTTTACCCTGCGAACCAAGTTCTCTTAATGCACCAATTGGCACACCCAGCTTGTCAGCAAGTGCTTGTGCAACAGGAGGTAGACCTTCTAGGATAGAACGAAGTTCGTCACCTTGGAATCGTCCTGATTGCAGTGCTTGTCCTAACTGTAGTAACGGTCCACTAGCTTCTTGTGCTGAAATACCTGATGCTACCAATGCTTTGGCAACTGATTCTGTAATCGAGGCGGCTTCTTGTTGGCTGATTCCAAGTTGGTCTGCGGCTCTTGCGATTCTAAAGTAGAGATCAGTTGTTTGTTCTAGTGGTGTGCGAGCACGAATAGCAATAGCAGCCAATGTTTCAAACTGTCGGTTCACATCAGCTTGTGCTGGGCTCAACACTCGCAGTCTGTTTGCCGCATTGGTTACTGAATCAGCAAATCTAGCAAGGTTAACTGCACCAATTGTTGCAATCAATCCTGTGAATGCCGCCGTTAAACTGCTGGTAGCACTTTGCAGTCCTACTAGACCTGCTCGCGCTCTTTTAGTTTCTATATCAACTCTGTACTTTAAATCAGCCATTAGCGTTTGTTCCTCATAATTTGAGCAAGTCGTCTACGAATAAATGCTGAAGTTGGCTTTACCATACCTTGTGGCGACTGCTTTGAATGTCCACGGTCCAGTGGAACAGCATATTCATAGTTGGCATGAATGGTTTCGTTACCAATGAGACTAGTTGATCTTCTAGCATTGCCTGTATCAACGGGTGTGTTTTTAACCCATACACGAAAGGCTTCTCTAGGCAGGCGCTTGACCGCCTGCTCTTTCTTTTTCAAACTAAGACTCAGTGTGTTCTTTATTGCCATTCTGTTTCTCATTTACGGAAGCCAACATTGCTTCCATTTGCTCCTGTGTTAATTTTGGTGCTGGTGGCGGACCACTACGATGATTGCGTCTTTCCTCCTGTTCTCTCAACCTTGCTTGTAGATCCAGTGCAGTGTTTACAATGAATATATCAAATGTATCTGCACGAGCTACTACTTCTGAAGGCAAACAATGATATCTGCTAGCAATAGTATCAAGCATCAATACCTGTCTAGCAAGAGCCGACTCAAGCTCTATGCCGGCTTCTGTAACTTTCCCAGGCTATCTACGATCCTGTTCATAACTAGGATCAAGATCCAGGCTGGAATTACATTGTCATTGTTGAGTACAGTTTTTCCTTTCTCATCCAATACCAAATCGCTTACAACTTTAATTATCTCACCTTGGTTTTCTGGATTTACACTGCTGAGTTTTAAGAACACATCCATGGGCTGTCTGTCCCAAGTGTAAAACTCCAATGGTTCACCAAACTCTTTGACTACTTCTTCATCATCAATCACAACTGGGATCAGTTGTGGTTTCTTTGCAATTTGTGATAGCTTCACTTTGAATCTCCTTGTCTATTGATCAGTTTATTTGCTATAACCGTGAGGAAACTGAGACGACTTGACACCTTGTCAATATCCCTACGGGCACATCGAATTTCATTTGTGGATTTTGCAATCTCTGCCAACAGGGTTTGTTCTAGTTGTTCGCTGGATTGCTTTGCAAGCATTGTGTCTAATTCTGACATTCTACCAAACTCCCTTTGAGGGTAAAAGTACTAGGGGCGAACCCCTAGTACTCGTATTTACCTTGACCTAAAAATTAGGCTCTGGATACCTTAAGATCGGTGTCACCAACGATTGAGAAGCTGGTAACCCAAACTGGGCTATCAGCACTAATGTTTGGTGATAGACCTGTGATGTAACCGGCACCTTTAATAGTAGGTTCGTTAACACCTGCTGAAGCTACATTGTCCTCGCCCATGTAAAGTTGGAATGTTACACGAACTTTTTCTGAGCTGAGACCAAACACGCCGTATTCAGCGGCAGTGTCAACAGTTACATCTTGATAGTTAATGTCGCCATTACCATCAACAACTGCGTTTGTTCCGAAGAACTTGTCAGCGTCAACAACAATGTTACCTGAGATGCTGTTTGATGCAACAGTAGCAACCTGTGTTACTGAGTTTGATTCCAGTGAACTGAAACTAAACACATCATTGGCAGCTTCGATGGTAACATCTTGAAGTGCTGGAATTTGTAGTCCTGTGTCGGCACCGTTACTAGCAACTTTAATTGTTAGAGTTACCTTATTAGCGGAGCCAGGACCAGCGTAAATGTATGCCATTTTCGTTTTTCCTTTTTGTTAATTATTAACCACTCGCTCAAACACGAACTCTAAACTTTGTACCATTCTGTCACCGTCGAATTCAGTTTCACCGGTCACTCTGCGTTGTTTCCAGTTGTCCTGATCAAAATCAATTCTAAAGTTACGAATAGCCTCTGTTAAAGTTGCATGATTTGACGGCAGTTGTTTTGCGTCACATGCGTAGTAGACTGTGGTTGTTGCGACTTCCGTTGCAAATCCTGAACCATCCAGTGTATCAAATATAGGATCCAAATCAGTTTGAGTTGGAGTTACATAGATACGCTTGAGGTTTTTGATATAGAGTGGAGTATCATCACTTGACCAAGGAAGTTCCTCAGTCACTGTGAAAGTACCAAGTGTAGTTGAACTTAGTGCTTTTAACTTTGTGATAATATCAGCTCTCATCTCTGTCTCCTCAGATTGGATACGCCTCGTAGCTTCTCAGATGATTGAACTGTGCCATCATCATCAAAGTCATACCAGTCGCCTGCGATTACTAACTCTGTGAATAAGCGGGAGGCTCTAGAGGTATAGTATTCCATCTTTTGCCTCTCCGCTGAGTCTTCATTTCCAAAGTCAGCAATGTTAGGTAGGATATATTCACTCATCGCTTTGTATACACACAAGTCTGTGAAATCGTTTTTGCGAGCCACAATCTTGGTTGCATCCAGTGCAGGAATGTCAGCACGGCCGCTAATTCCTGAACTGCTTTGCGATAGGTAATAATCTCTCCACCAATCACTTGCTCTGAATTCAGTTAGGATTCGTTCCGTTGTTCGAATCAACTGGTCTTCTACAACATCAATAGTAAGGCCTTCATTAGCCTCAAAGAGTCGTTGATCACGATCAACAACATCCTGATATTCAGCAAAACTGAGTATGCTTGTACCTGAACTAATAAATGCCATTACTGTTTACTCCCTAATAAGATTAAGATGCTAGGTTGATGTAGCGTCCGCGGTTTGCGTCAACAACAGCAACTTTGGCGTGTAGGTTAGCAACGATGTCGTTACCAACTGCTTCTGCACGACGAGCAACTTCAACATCAACATTCTTCTGCATAGCAATACGCATTGCGTCTTGACCGAAGATAGCACATGCTGAAGTTAGGTAGCTAGTTACAAAGAACTGAACACCTGCGATTGAACCTAGGTTACCACTCTGTAGTGCGGCACCTTGCCAGTCACCACCAGCAAATGCTGTGGAACCGATAGCGTTCATAAGTTGGCTATACTTGTTGGCACTAACAAAGCCGAATAGTGGGCCCATTTCGCCTGTGCCACGAATTAGACCAATAGCTTCATAGATATCGTCTAAGTCGATTGTAGTAGCAACATCTTCTGAGTGTGCTGTTAAGCTAGCCATTGCTGTAGCAACAGTTGCGTCAAAAGCACCACTGACTTTGTTACCTAGCTGACGACCAATTTCATTGGCGTCAATTGCGCCGAGGTCACGCACAACAGTACGAGCGGCAATTAGGTCACAAACAATGTCAACACTGCCTGAAGTTGTAACTGCGGCAACATCAACATCAGCCGCACTTGAGGCAGCTTCTGTGCTTAGTGTCCATGCTGTACCACCACTTACTACTGGAATCTTTACGAGACCGTTTGGTGCGTTAACAACTGGAATTACTTGTCCACCTAGGAACATTGAAGATTCATGTGCGGCAAAAACTGTTGCGGCACGAACCTGAGTTTCGAAATCTGAGTTAAGACTCAAACCATTATATGTATCAGCCATTTTGTTTCTCCTTCGTTAAGTTAGATTTGGCCTGCTCTACGAGCTTCTGCGTAGAGTTTTCTATGATCAGGACGAGTTAGATCCAACTTGGAGAGATCAAATTGCGTACCTCTACCAGTTCTAGGATTACTAGAGTTGGTATTAGTGGTAGTGGCAGATGCTCCGACAAAGTGTGGATTTTTTTGTAGGAATTCCTCGACAAAGAAATCCACACTCAGTGGTTTTCCATCATCGCCATACCTTACTTCACCTTTGTCATCGACCACTTCAACTTGTGATTCTTCATTCATTCTAATATTGTTTCTCAACAGTTTACTGACCTGTTCTGGGTTTACACTTTTAAACCTAGCAGCCGCATTCACAAGAGGAACATCAATTTTGAATTCACGAATCATATCATCTCTGCGACGGATTTCCGCGTCCTTCTTTTCTGCGAGTTCACTTAAGATCTTTTCAAACTCTCCACGCTTTTTAGCATCTTCCAATCGCTTGGCTTCTGCTCGGGTTTTAAGTTCTCTGAGTTCGTCCAAGTCTCCAAGCTCTGCATACTGTGCATACTGCTTTTCATACTTGCGTGTAAGGCTGGATTTTAGTCCTGCCATGTGTTTGTCGAACTCTTCTTGTGAGTAAACACGCTCTTGTTCCTGACTTGTCGTTGTGTCGGAAGTGTCAGTAACTTCCATTTCCGATGTTTGGTCGCTCATCGTAAGCACCTCCATAATGAGTATTGTAGTTTATTTATCGGGTCTTTAAAATATGAACCTGATTCTTTTTGAATATCACTTACTCTTGCGTGTAATTGACATCCTTGTTCGTTTTCCTTGTCGTTTCAAATCTTTTTGCACAATTCGCATGCCTTGATTAAAACTTGAACTTGAACGGGTCAAGTTACGCCCACCTCTGCGAGCATAACGAGCACCGGCTCGATGTCCTTCACAACCTGATTTACAAGGCGAACCTCGATAGGTTGGTCCCTTGGCCATTAGTATCTTTTGCCCTTTTTCTTAGTGGTCTTTTTCTTCTGTTTCTTCTTATGCCAAGCCATTGTGTCATCCTCTTCGTAGAGTGGGGGTAAGGTTCATCTCAGGGTTCCGGACACCCGACAGAGTGGGTGTGGGCACCCGCACCTTCCACACCACAGTTCCGTTAGACATTTAAAAGTTCTCTTTTAGCAGAATCAATATCACCGGCTGAGATTTCAGGATGTAGTTCTCGCATCTCATCATCTGTATAGCCCGACATAATCATTTCCTGAATGTGTGCAGATCTTTCTGCACCAGGCGATGTAGTCTGCATTTGATAGGATTCTGTGTCAAAATATTCTTCTGGATCTTCACCAAGTAGTTCTACTAGTCGGCGGTCAATCAACTGTTGAATCACAGGGTCTTGTGCAGTTTCTCGAGCTGTCTTTAGCTGTTGAAGTTCACTGCCTGTGTCTCTAATATTGAATGATCCTGGATAGTCTATTTCTACGGAATATGGTACTTGCTGATAAGCACACCATAGACGCCATAGCTGTTCTTCAGCTAGCTCTAGTGCGTTTGCTTTCTCAGCGAGTCTTGCGTTGAGAAGTTGAAACTCTGTTTCCATAGCAACTCCGCTAAGTGTGCGTGACTCTGTAGCACGAACAGCGCCGATGTTTGCCATCTTCTCAATGCTGGCGATTGTTTTGTCAATGGTAGCAAGGATTGAATCAACACTTGCTCCTGAGTATTCAAGTAGGTAAGGTTTGAGGCCTGGATCCAATGTGCCATCCATGTGAATGATAGCACCTGCTCCAGTTCCAATTTGTGTGTCTGGTGTAGTAACCAAACTAGGGTGTGAGTCAAGTCTCACTGATTGTTCAATCTCACTGTTGAGATTGTAGATAAACTTTTGTGCATCAGCAATGTCTGCGATGTCTGAGATACCAACACCGCGAATCATTGAGCGACCATTGTAGGCAATCACTGCTGGAATGCGTCCTAGTCCATTGGGTTCGACTAGAGGTTCACCAATAGTTTCTTGACCTGTGTCAACTTCGATGGTGCGTACTTCGTCGGGTGTCCATTCTTTGATGATCTGAATATCACCATTGATATCTTCTACATAGCGTAGGTAGTCTAGTTCATAGCGTCCTGAGGGTCGTCTTGCCCAATGCCAGTCTA
>Ga0222715_10005014_pt1 | contig 11373 bp, 10 predicted proteins | sample C33_9DmetaG_FD_165056 | JGI IMG/M metagenome (GOLD analysis project Ga0222715, IMG submission 165056) | Estuarine water microbial communities from San Francisco Bay, California, United States - C33_9D | ecosystem: Environmental > Aquatic > Marine > Unclassified | place: USA: California... | reverse complement strand
GTATTGGACAACTATAGACATATGACGCTTAATAATCAACCCGGCACAGTACTCACTGGCAACTTCACAGTGAACTTTACCAGTGTTGATCTGCCTTCGAATTATACTGCTAGATTCAGTGTTTTTATAAGACAAGGAGCCACGGGATATTATCCAAACGTGTTTCAGATTAATGACTCGACACAAACCCTAGTATGGGAAAACGGAACACCACCTACTCCTACAAACAGTGCGGGTGAAATTGATCTGTTTGAATTTGTTGTCTACGGCAGTGGTATTGTGCTGGGTCGTATGAGATCATATAGTTAAAATGACGGTAAATATGGAAAACAATAGGATTTTTAAGAATGGCAAATAGATTACCACTTGTAGTAGACACATCAGACGGTAATAAGATAAAAGAATTACCAGTCAATGATAATCTTGATTTGGGTAATTCCAATCTGGTTGGAGTGAATTCAATTGGTACTCAAACAATAACCATTGCTGGTAATCCATTCACACTGCAATACAGCCAATTACAAAACACACCCACAATACCTTCTGATATTTCTGAACTCACAGACAACACAGGACTGTTGGGACAAGGCGGTGGCGGTGGTGGCAATATCACAGTAGTAGGCGGTGGATCGTTCATATTGGCGGCAGACGATTCTGTGGCAAAAACCATACTGCCAGGCAACACATTAAAAATTCAAGGTTCAGGTGATGTGACCACAACACTCACAGAAGAAAACGGCACAGATGTATTGACCATCACTCACAATGTGGCAGGCAGTGGACCAGATAACAATACCACTTATGTGATATCAGCAGAAGATGGTGATGATGCCAACAGCAAAAAAATCAGATTGAGAGACAGTGATAATGCCATTCAAGACATCACATTATTAGCAGGAACCAATGTGGGTATCACAAGAAATGCAAACTCATTAACTTTTACCAGCACAGATACCAACACAACATATGGTATTGCCAGTGCCACAGATGGTCAAGGCCATCAAGTTATAAGATTGCAGAGTTCTGTAGGTGCCACAGATGATGTTAAAATATTATCAGGCACAAATATTTCTATCACAAGAACAGATGAAAATTCTATCACTATCAACAACACACAAACTGTGCCCAACACATTTGGCACTGTTAAAGTTGGATTAATCAATGTGGTGGCAGATTCAACCAACGACACATTAACACTGGTGGCAGGTGCAGGCATAGTGCTGACACCAAATGCTTCCAATGACACCATCCAGATAGACAGTTCTATTGAAAATCAAAATTTATTTCAAACCATTGGTTCAAATTCAGGATCAGTCACAGCGTCATCAATCACTGACACTTTGAATGTGGTGGGTGGATCGTCAATATCCACAAGTATAACTGGCAACACATTAACAATTAATTACACAGGTAATGTGGGTGGTGAAGCCAACAACTTTGAAAACGTTGCTGTGGGCACACCTAGTTCAAATGTTCAATTGATTGCAGATGATCCTAACGATACATTATTCATAGCAGGTGGTACAGGCATCAGCATAACTGCCACAGGTACAGGCACAGGACCTGGTGGTGCAATAGACCAGATGACCATCACCAACTCTGCTCCCAATGTGGATCAAAATATATTTTACAGAGTGGCAGATGATTCTGACACAACCATCACAGCATCAAGTATAACAGACACATTGAACATCGTGGGTGGAACAGATATTACCACAGCAGTGGTGAATGGTGAATTACAGATTTCTTATACAGGTGGTAATAATAATTTCAATGTGGCAGACAACTATGCCTACAAAACTTTTGCCATAACCCCATCAGGTGGATCTACCACAGCAAGTTCAAATGTGGACACATTGAGTTTCCAAGCAGGTGCAGGCATCACAATGTCTGCTTCAAACGATTTGATCACAATTACCAACTCATCTCCAAATGTGAATCAGAATTTATTCCAGAATGTGTTGGCAGGTGGAGTTACCATTGTGGCAGATTCTCCAACAGACACTTTGTCAATCACGGCAGGATCAGGAATTACAATTACCGGTGATGCCACAGGTGATCAAGTTACTATCACAAACAGTGCTCCAAATGTGGATCAAAACATATTTGCTTCTGTGGTGTATGGTGTAAATTCAGTTACTCCTGCCAGCTCAAGTCAAGCACTAACACTTTTAAGTGGTGGCGGAGTTGATTTCACATTGAACAATACCAACAAGTCAATCACATTTACCAATACATCTCCTAACGTGGATCAAAACATATTCAACACAGTGAAAGTGGCAGGGCAAACAGATGTGACCACTAGTTCAGTTAATGGCGTATTAACATTCGTGGCAGGTACAGGTGTAACATTAACCACTAACAACACCTCAAAATCTGTCACAATTAACTCAAGTTCATCTCAAAATTTATGGGCAACTGTGACAGCAGACACCGGCAGTTCCACAGCGGCAAGCACCACAGATACATTAACTATCACAGGTGATCCATTAAGTGGAATTCAAACTGCTATCTCAAATGGAGTGTTGACTATCACAAACACAAATCTAGCCACACCAGATCAAAATTTATTTGAAACTGTTAATACAGATTCAGGCTCTGTCACAGCGGCAGGTATAACAGACGAACTATACATCTTGGGTGGTACAGGTATCAGCACATCTAACAACGAGATGGGTCATGTGATAATCACAGCCACAGGTGGTGGTCGTACAAGAACAACTGCAAACGTAACTACTGGCAGTATAACTAATAACTCATCTGCTGATGCTACAATTACAGGATTTAAAACATATGCACTATACAAAATTCAAACTACCGCGGCATCTTGGGTTAGACTTTACACAGATACAGCAAGTAGAACAGCAGATGTTGGAAGGCTACAAGGAGTTGATCCGGCTCCAGATGCGGGTGTTGTTGCTGAAATAGTTACAACCGGTGCAGACACAGTTTTGATGTCACCATTTGTAGGCGGATTCAATAATGAAACTACTCCAACTACATCAATTCCAATTAAAGTAACTAATTTAAGTGGCAGTTCCACAACATTTACTATCACGTTAACACTTCTTAGTTTGGAGGATTAATATGAAACAAATATACGATGTTGTGCTTGTTGCTAACACAGACAAACAAGCATTCATAGACAGTTTCGATAGTGAAACTCAAGCAGACTGGTGGAACATGATGTCTGAAATGCCAACACTTATCTGTATGAATGTTGAAGATAGTTTTTTAGAAACTTTCAAACAAGATCCAAGAATAGTAAAAGTAGAAGAAAGGTTACAAGCCTTTCCAGCCAGTTTGCCTGCATTTCATTCTATTACAAAAAATGTTTGGGGAAGTACATCCACATTATCAACAAGCAACAATGGTGGTGATTTTATGCCATTGCAGTTCTATGTTGACACAGATATAATACAAAGTTCACAAACTGTTGGAGCAAAAGATCAAACCAATACAATTTCTAATGCAACTTATCAAAGTAGATGGACTGGTAAAAATGTAGATATTGTAACATTAGAAGTTGGTCCTAAAAGTAATACATATGCAAACTTGCACGACTCTCATCCAGATTTTGATGATCCTGACAATCCTGGAACAAGTAGGTGGATACCAATGGATTGGCAGGATTTAGAAGACCCAAGTAATATTCAAGTGAGTGATAATAGTTGTATGAGTGCTCATGGTATTGGTGTTTTGAGTGCGGCAGGCGGAACAATTTGTGGTTTTGCAAAAAAAGCCAATCTTAGAGCGGCATATTTAACTGCTGAAGATGGTACGGTTGAATGTATTAATGCAATCACATCATGGCATAATAATAAATCTGTTAATCCAAATACAGGAGTAAAAAATCCCACAATTATGATTGCAGAGTATCAATATGTCTCAAGTAGAGAACACGCTATTTTAATAGATGATATCACTAGTATTGTCACTCCTTCAGGCACAATTAATCGACCAGGTAGTAGTTGGGGATCGGACTTTACATCATTTGTAGACAATGGTATAATGCCTTTCAAAGTGTTAGATCCAGATACCTCAATTTGGAATTGGTGTTGTGTATTTCCTCTTCAATTATATTCTTCATCATTGCAAGCGGCTTTAGAAGCGGCATGGGACGCAGGTATAATTAATATAAACGCGGCAGGAAATGATGGCGGAGTGTTTGTAAAAAATTCAGATTCAAGGTATATAGGATCCTATTGTACAACTTCTGGAACAACTACTGAGTATGCTCTTTCTGGTGGTAATTCTTTATCTGTTACAAAGACGACCACAACAACAAACATTTGGTTTCCTTTTGTAACTTATAATCCAATTGGTCTTGATAAAGGCATAGATGTTGCGGCAGGACAAAATTCTGAAACTTATCCAGTGCTAGATTCATATACAGTAAGAGGACCTGGCATAGACATCGTTGGCTTAGGTTCTTATACTTGGACAGCATATCCTTCTACGATATACGCTGATGGATTTAGATGGGGAAATTTCAGTGGGACAAGTTGTGCTACTCCTACTGTGGTAGGTAAAATGGCTTGTTTATTAGAACGATATTTTACATTCAATGGTGTTTATCCTACACCCAATCAAGCAAAAGAAATTTTAATTGCAGAAGCACAAGAAATAGTACAAGACGTTGCTTCAACAACTTGGAATGGTGTTCCTTCTGCTTCTACTAATTATTCTAACACTCAGATTGCAGGAACATCAAATCAGATAAATCATATACAAAACGGTAATTCGGCTCGAAATGGTGGACTAAAATTTTTAGATATGTTAGGAACTACCAATAAAAGAGCCTATCTCAATGCACACAGTTTTAATAGAAGATTTACAAAAGGTAAAAGACCTACCTCCGGAGCAGTTTATCCGAGACCAAATATTAAACGTAAATGACACTTGCATATAATAGATAAATACAAGTAGGAGAACACAATGGCAATCAGCTCAATTAACATAGGAACACTGGCAAACGACGGTACAGGTGACGATCTAAGAGAAGCGTTCATCAAGGTCAATAACAACTTCACAGAACTGGATGCTCGTCAGGCAGAAAATACCACAGCCACAAACAGATTGGCAGATGATGGTACCACAAAAGGTGTGTTTGCTGAAAAAGTGAACGACAATCTAATATTCAAAAATTTAAAAGCAGGTCCTAATGTTTCATTAAGTGCTGACAACAATCAGATCACAATCACTTCTTCAGGTATTGTGAGCATACTGTTCACCACAGATCAAGGGTCTTTGAATCCAATTGGATCACAAGGACAGGTACAGATCAAAGGCACCAACGGTGCTATCACATCAGGCGCTGGTTCTATAATCACTGTTGATTCTGCACTGGCAAATGAATCTAATCCTACACTATCAGCCACACTGGATGCCGATGGCAACAACTTTATTAATGTGGGCACCATCACTGCCAACAACTATGATGGTTTGGTCAAAGGAGTAGATGTAGATGATCTTAACAGTTTAATTGGATTTGACTTCGGATCTATTAATAACCCTGTACAAAACATAATGCAGTGGTTGGAACAATTCAATCCTGTTAATATGGGCACTATCACAGCACCAGCGGCTCAAAGTATAAATTTAGGTAAAATTAACTAAATCCATTCACGATAAATATCTATATCATGCATGATTTATGGACAGTCCAAACAGGGTATAATTTAGGTACATATCAAGAAAAAGTACCAGTAACAATCAATTTGCCCATTTCAAATGCTGACACTATTGTCACAATAGCAGGCACTATTCCACCTGGTTTAAGATTGGTTGGTAATGATATTGTGGGAACTCCATTTCAAGTGTCTAGAAGCACACAGTTTGAATTCTGTTTAAGAGCCACACACCAGTCAAGAATTCAAGATAGAACATTTAGAATTAATATAGAAGGACCAGATGCTCCTATCTGGATCACACCTGCTGGCACACTTGGCATAGGAGAAAACAATCAACTTTTTATATTGGACAGCACTTATGTGGATTATCAATTGGAAGCCATTGATGCAGATTTGAGTGCCAACACCGTGTTGGAATATTACATACCGGAAGGTGGTGGAGAATTACCGCCAGGATTATCACTCAGTACATCAGGCAAAATAACAGGCTTGGTTGATCCAATCAGAGCATTGGACATTATTTCCAGCACAGGCTATTACGATTCAAATGATTACGCATCTGCTCCATTTGATTTTGGAATATTTGGTTCAATAGCCAATAAAAGTTTTTATTTTGATGTGCAGGAATTTTCAGATCTATACAATGTTGGAGTGAGTTCAAGAGCACAAAGAAAATTAAATCGATATTACAATTTTACAGTCAATGTCACAGACGGTGACTCAACAGAAAGTAGAACTTTTAGAATTTTTGTTGTGGGAGATGATTTTTTAAGAGCAGACAACACCATTGTGCAATTAGGAACAGGAATATTTACTTCTGATGGAACATACTTACGAACTCCGCAATGGTTAACACCTTCAGATCTAGGCTATAAAAGAGCAAACAATTACATAACATTATTTTTAGAACTGTATGATCCTAACACTGTGCCTGGTAAAGTCAGTTACGTTTTAGAAAGATTTAATGATGATAACACAATTTCGACACTACCTCCTGGAACAGTTTTAGACGCTATCACAGGAGAAATTGCAGGACGTGTACCATATCAGCCAGCCATCACAAAAGAATACAAATTCACTGTGAGTGCTATACGTTCGGGCGAAGGAGTTGACTTGGTCACTGTTAATATTGTGCCTTATGAAGATCAAATGCAAGGAGGAGACAAATTAAAAATTCAAAAACTACCAGTCGGCGAAGAAGATGGATTAGATGATATAGGCAGTTTGATTGGTGAAAAAATTACTATCAATAATGAAGAATACACTGTGTTAGGCACAAGTGATGACAACCAAGATTATGATGTCTTAACTTTGAATAGAAATTTAACTGCTAATGATTTACTGGTATACACCGGAACAGTGTATGAACCAATTGCCTACAAGAATGGTATTCAAACAGTGATCTCTAGAGCCAATAACGAAATATTTGTGTACAATAGAATTTCAAAAGACAAATACAAAGGTCGAACACTGCGTATTGGATCCAACGAGTATGTGATCGATGATATTCAATCTTTATTAGCAGAAGGAGAACCAGCACTTCAAGGCATAGCGAATGCTAGTTCATTAGAAAAATTAATTTTAAATATTCCACTACAAGATTCATTTGTGAATGAACAAAATATCAGCATAGCCGCATTTAAAAATGCAGTGTTTTCAAAAAACTTTTTATTAAACAGTACAGACACTGAACCTACAGCAACAAAAACATTTACTGTGAATATTTTAGGAGAAGTGGACAGCACAATCACTTGGATCACAGATTCATATTTAGGAAGTTTAAAAGCCAATCTAACAAGTCATCTTAAACTTGAAGCCACTTCCACAGTGCCAGATGCAAGAATGAAATATATTTTGACCGAAGGTACTTTGCCTCCAGGATTGTCTTTGTCTTTGGACGGAGAACTTTTAGGCACTGTTCGATTGTACAGCGAAGATTCTTTACCAGGAATTACGTCTTTTGACAGCAATAATCTAACACTAGATGGTGGCACAACAACTGTTGATGAAAGTTACAGTTTCACTGTAAGAGCACAAGATAGGTTTGGATTCAGTTCTATTTCAAGAACTTTTAAATTGGATATCAATACAAATGTTACACAAACTTTCACAAATCTATACGTGCAACCTTTATTAAAACAAACTCAACGAGATTACTTTCAAACTTTTATCAGTAATTCCAATATATTTGAAGAACAAAAAATTTATAGACCAACAGATAAAGATTTTGGATTACAAAAAAAGATAAAAATGCTTGTTTATGCAGGTATTGAAAAAAAATTAATTAGCAATTATGTGACTGCTGTTGCCAGCAATCATAAGAGACGTAGATTTAATTTTGGAGAAATAAAAACTGCTGTGGCAAAATATGAAGGCACAAACAATATTGCATATGAAGTTGTGTATGTTGATATAATAGACAGTAAAGATTCAACAAAAACTACACGCTCTTCATTTAGAATAAATGCTCAAAACAAAATTAAAGTAAATCAAACACAATTAGAAGTAACTGATGACAGCACAAAACTTAATGTTGGAGGTTCAGTTTACACAATATTTGTTCAAGGAAACTCTGCAGTTTCTGTGTTTGCTGTGGGGACCAGTTTAGAAGTTTTTGCTAGAACAGGCAGACTATTAATAGATATTCCTAATGGACAATTACTTATTGATATGAGAAACGGTCCTGATTTAGTTGTAGGTACTGTGGAACAATTGAATGCTGACCCATTTAGATTCAGACCAAAAAATGCTGTGATCAAAGTGGACAGCAGTTTAATCAATGCGAGCATGAGCGATGATGAAATTCGTTACGTCAGCAATGTTTCTAATATGCGTAACAAAATTAAACAACTCGGGGCCACAGAAGGAGGCTTGTTGCCTCTATGGATGAGAACAGCTCAAAATAATAGTTTGACTGCGTTGGGATATGTTACTGCTGTGCCTTTGTGCTACTGTAAACCAGGCACTGCTGACAGCATAGCACTAGCAATCAAAAACAGCGGATTCGATATAAAAAATATCAATTTTGAAATAGATAGATACATTGTGGAAGGGTCATTAGGCAATAGTGCTGATCAATACGTACTCTTTCCTAACTATCAATATAATGTATAAGATAAATAATACGAGGACATAAACATGGCAAGCAATATCAATTCAACTAGTATAGATGCAACATATCCAGTGGCTGGACAGGACAATAACAGCCAAGGATTTAGAGACAATTTCAATATCATAAAAAGCAATTTCGCAACAGCCAAAACTGAAATCGAAACATTACAAACAGACACTGCTAAAAAAAATACAAATAATAACTTTGCTGGTAATGAAATCAATGGAGCTCTATTCAGAAACAATTATATCAAACAATATTCAAATGGCACAAAGGACACAGATTTTTCTCTTTCAGTCACTGCTGGCAACTTTCAAACTGTGACTATTGGAGCAGATGTTACCATTACACTTGATGATTGGAGTCAACAAAATAATGCTTTAGAAAGCGTGGTAGTTTCATTGGTTAGATCAGGTGGCGCAAGATCAGTTACTTGGGCAACTAACGGAGGCACTATCAAAAAAACTTCTGATTTTGACAGCCCTGTTACTTTAACAAGCACAGTGGATCCTTTGATAGTAGAATTTTTTACTTATGATAAAGGTTCAACAGTTTTTGCTAGAAAAATTGGTCAATTCAGTTAATATGTTATGTTTCATCCATTGGGGAAAAATTTAACCGATATTCCAACTCCAGAACTGGAAAAAAAATTATCCGATTTACGTACCAAATATTTCAAAGCAAAAAATCCAGAAATACGCAATCAAATCAATTATTTTATTTTAGACTATTCTGAAGAACTAAAATTGCGTTGGCATAAAGAACAGCAAGAACTTACCAAAAATTCTAACGAAGATTTAGACGATCTAATCAACGTAGATTAATATTGACTTTTTTCAAATTTTAAACTATAATAGTGTTATGAAAATTGACACATTAGGTTTGCCCAAGTATGTTGTTGAAGATTGTATGGATCTCATATACAAAGGAAATTTTGATGCACTGTTCAAAGTGTATGTGGAAAAAAATAAAGAGACCCAACAGTTCAATGATTCTATAAAAGAAATAGGCAATGGGCAACAATTAAAATTTTATGAACCGTTAGACATTGACTTGCAAGAGTTTGATGCGTTGTTACAATCAGAATGGTTCATGCCTAACAGTTACAAACAGTTTGATATTGAAAAATATATACATTCAATTTGTCCTGATAATCCAACTGCTAAAAATAGAGTTTCAGCAGAATTAACAAAATTTAAAGAACTCAATATGATGGATTTGTTGAGATTTTTACATTTTTTGGTAACGTTTATGAGGGAGAATAACATTGTATGGGGAGTAGGCAGAGGCAGTTCTGTTGCCAGTTATGTGTTATTCCTACTAGGAGTACACAAAATTGACTCGATTCAATATCAGTTAGACTGGGAGGAATTCCTAAGATAAATACATACATAATAGGAGTATAAAATGGCAATAAAACAAACAGGAAAAAAAGTTTATAAAACCATGCAAGGCAAACCCATTGATATGGATTTATTAAGAAAAAGAAATGAATTGACTCCAGCAGTAGGTAATGCTAGAGTGAATGCTAGAGGAGACGAATTAGGTCCAGGCGGAAAAATAGTTAGAAAAAGAGAAGAAGTTTTGGCTGACTATTACAAAGATAATCCTGCCAAGGTAGCACATAAAGACAGAACAGTCAAGGTAGAACAGCCAACTGTTACCAAAACTGACGAAGAATGGGTAGAAGATTCTGAAGGTAACTTTATCAAAAAAGAAGACTAATACATGGCATCAGTAAAAGTTTACGAAGGAAAACTTACTCCAATACATGACAGAGTGCTTGTCACTGACATGGAATTTGGAGAACAAATCACTGCTGGCGGAATTATCATAGCATCTGATGATGGACAAGCCAGAGGAATACATCCACGTTGGTGCAGAGTGCTTGCCAAAGGTCACGAAAACAATGACGATTATGAAATCGGAGATTGGATTTTGGTAGAGCATGGTAGATGGAGCAGAGGCATCACAATGAGTGATGACAAAGGCATCAAAACAGTAGTGAGAATAGTAGAAGCAGAATCTGTGTTGGGAACTTCCAAAGACAAACCTACTGATATTTTATCCAGAAAGACCGATTCACAAAACGTGCATTTGGCTGAATAATACTTGACAAATTGCAGTATACATCATATACTGTATTCATGAAACTTCCAGTAATACAATCTAAAGGATTGAACACTACCGGTTTAACTGGTATTGTTCTAATGACACTGCATCTCACAGGCATGATTAGTGGATGGTGGTGGCCCTTGCTTTATATATTTTTAATAGCAAGTGGAGTGGGACAAGAATACTTAAGGAGAGATTGATGAGAATAAGATTAATGTTTGAACCTAAACCAGGTGTACAATGCAATGTGAATGAAATGTTCCGTTGTTATGCTGAAAATTATCTATCTGATTTTCCACAGTTCGTATGGGGTGGATACATTGTGATGGATGTTAAAGAACACAAATACAATATGAACGCCGCAGGAGAACCTTTCTACCAATTTGTAGCCACAGATGTAACAGATGAACTCTTGACACAAGTTAAAGAATATGTTAAAACTAATCCAATGCACGGCTATCATACTCATATGCACGTGGGTATGCCCAACGAAAACGAACAAGCAGTGAAATA
>Ga0222715_10005013_pt1 | contig 11373 bp, 15 predicted proteins | sample C33_9DmetaG_FD_165056 | JGI IMG/M metagenome (GOLD analysis project Ga0222715, IMG submission 165056) | Estuarine water microbial communities from San Francisco Bay, California, United States - C33_9D | ecosystem: Environmental > Aquatic > Marine > Unclassified | place: USA: California... | reverse complement strand
AACTCAGAAATAGCAGTTAAAGCTTCTGACTCAGCGGTTAGATCATTTGCTTCTCTAGCTGCTGCAAGTTTAGCTTTTGCTGCCTGGATTCCTGATACAATGCTGTCTTCTGTAGACTTCAGGTATCCGGGTTCTAGCTTCGATATTTTTGCTTCTGCAGCTTCACGCAATCTAATTTGTGCTCTTGCAAATTCTGCTGCATCCTCTTTTTGTCTCTCAGCTTCTCTCCATTTATGAGTAAGTTTAGCTATTCTTCTTTGTACAGATTCACTGTACTGTTCTAATTCGTTTTCTTTCTTTTCAGAACTCTTAGGTTCTTCTTTCGTATCTTTTGCTTCAACTTCTGTTGAAGTATTTTCAGCGGATGTTTCTACTTCTGCAGATGTATTTTCTTCTGTTGAATTATCCTCTAATTCAATTTCAGCACCTGGACCAGATGTATCTATATCAACCGTTTTATTTTCTTCTACGTCAGGCATAGTTATCTCCTATGTTAATATTGATGAAGTATATCTTCGGGATTATCGATGGTTGCTAAAACTTCATCGTCATTTAGCATTCTAACTTCCCCACCATCTATCTGGATTCTTGATCCAGCATATCTTGCAAAAATTACCCAATCGCCTTTTTTACACCAAGGTCCTTCTGGAAATTTTTCTTTGTCATAACAATGTGGGCCCATAGCAAGAACTAATCCACAAGTAGAACCGATTTGTTGTCGTTCTATTGTTTCTTGTCCAAGATATAATCCACCTTTAGTTTTCTCCTTCATTTTAAAAGGAAGAACAACTAATCTCCATCCAGTTGGTTTAGGTAATTTATCTGATTCTTTTGTTTTTAAACGTTCATACCCATCAATTTCTTTTTGATCAATCTCATTGTATTTATCAAGAAGTGCAGGTTTAGTCTTTTGGTCCGAAGTGGACAACGTTGGTTTGGTCGTGTTCTCTTTCAGTATCATTTTTTGGCTCCTTTGGTTTTAGCAGGTTAGAGATTTCCTGTGATATTTTTAAATAGGCATGTGCCTGTCCCATCATATACTTGTATTTCTCCATATTGTCAATACCACCACTAATCATGGCATCTCCAATATTTTGATAGGATTCTTTTAAATATTTTTGTACTTTATTTAGTATTACTAGTTCTTCATTTAGCATTTTTACTCCTTTTTTAATTTGTATTGAGTTATTAGTGAAATTCTTGGTTTATATTCATCTGAAAAACTAAGTGGTGCATGATATACATTAGCACTCCATGAAACTATTCTATTGGGTTTAAATCCAATATGACTATTTAATGTGAATTTATTTCTACCTTTTGCAACGTAAAATCCTGTTCCACAATGAATATCCTCATTTCCTTCAATATAAAGAATAGTTTGAAAATCTGTATTTTCAGATTTATCGTTGTGAACTTCAACTTTATTTGATTTTGCTACTAAGGAGAACTGACATAAAGTTATATTTAAAATATTTATTTTAAAAAAATCAGAAACTTTTTTAGAAACAATATCACAAATTTTTGTTGGAGCATTTGTTGTAAAAAATACATGATCATTTTTATTACTATATCCAATATTTACAGAACCAAAATTTATTTTTTTTGAAACATTTTTGATAAAATTAAAATCTTTTTCAGAAAAAAAATTATCTTTTATTCTTATATCAAATTCACTTGTGTCTTCATTTAACATTTTTACTCCTTTATTTTAGTTAAATTAAAAGCATAACAAATTCTTTTTTCAGGTCTATTTTCTGGCAATACATAATGTATTAAATTATATGGAAATATCAAAAAATCAAAAAGTTTTGGTTTTATTTCAAAATATTCACTATCTTTAGCAAAATGTATATTATTATTTTCATAAGAAAGATAAAAAACTCCTGAATGACTCACATTAGGTCCACCGTGAGAATGTGGAAAATTGTAAGAACTATTTCCTAAAACATTTAACCAACCATGATCAATTTTCATATTCATAAAATTATTTAAATAATTATTTAAATTATTATTTAATTCTTCTTTTCCATCAAAGTCTCCATGAAATTGAAATCCATTTACACAAGAAACTTTGTTTTCTTCTGAATAGTTATTATCTACAAAAGATTTAATTTTTTTATGTAAATCAATTTGTATGGGTAATTTACCATGTATTACACGAGTAATAAATAAGTCGTATGTATTTAACATCTTTCTATTTAGTTTTAGCTATCTTATCTTTATTTATACCTTTTTTAATTACGTATTCTTGTGTGCCATTTGCACCGGTCTCAACCTCTTTACGAAGATTCGTAAATAGACTTTGTTGTTTATCTTTTAGTTCTTTTTCTTTTAGAAAAGATTCTAATTTTTTTGAGTCTCTCATATATACTAGGTATAGCAACCTCAAATAAGAAGTCAAGTTTACCTAAAACTTTGTACATGAATCTATCAAACATTAGCAATTCCATTTTCTAAGTGATTTATTGATTCTTGAATTTGGATCTCTTGCTGTTTTAGCTGAAGTTAATCTTTTCTTCATGCCCTTCATCCTCGCGCAAAAACTCTTTCTTCTGTTGGCAGCTTTAGAACCTTTTTTTAATTTAGATGGTTTAGTAGTTACTGCCATTGATAATTTTGATCCAGGATTAGCTGCTCTATAAGATGCAATACCTTTACGGTTCAGGCCTCCGGAAGCAGACTTACCTTCTTTTCTTTGCCAAGCAGGAGTTCTTCCACCTTTAGCCAATTCAACTCTTTGGCCATGTGGATAAGGAACTTTATGTTCTAGTTGATCATAAATTTTAGGTGATCCTTTTTCAAAATATCTTCTCATTATGCTTGTGATTTTTTAATTGCAGCTTCTGTAGGTGCACCCTTCTCACCTTTTTTTCTCATCTTCTCGCCACGTTTTCTTTTCATAGCAATATTATACCATAAACCTTTTTTAGCTTTTTTACCTTCTTTAGTAGTATGATATTTAGAAGTTGATCCACCTTTAGACATACATGCTCTATCATTAGCTACTTGTGTATTGTATCTTCTATTTGCCATTATCTTTTCCCTTTCATTGCCATCATCATTACAGATTCTTTTTTCTCAGGTTTCTTTTTCTTTTTAGAAATAAGATCTTGAAGTTTTTTAGGCAAAGTTTTTTGTGCTTTTGTTAATCCACCTAGTTCAAATTTTTTTCTCATTATTTTTTACCTCCAGTTTTAATTAAATCCGTAGCCTTGATTCCGTAAATCGCCGCAACGACACTAACCCATAATGAAACTATCCACCATGGCATTTCCTGAAGTTTCATAAAATATAAGTCTAACTTAGCTTGTATCTCTTCATCTTCAGCAAATACGGAATAAAATAAAATAGCTAGAGGGGATGTCAAGACTAAAAGTACAAATTCGTCCTTCCAGTCGCCTTTTTGATTTTGAGCAATCTGTCCACTGTACTCAATTTCTCCACGCTTCATTTTTTCAGCATGCACTATTCTTGCTTCTGACATTATAATTTCAGATTTTTTCTTATTCTTATAAATCTCAGCGCCAGTTTTTAATGCTGTACCTATTAAACTCCACGGGAACATAAAATTAATATGCTTTTGAACTTCTTTTCTTTTCTTTTAATACTGCACCTTGACCTTTAACTTCCATTTCAGGTCCACCAGTACCAATATAGTTGTAAGCTCTGTCAGCAGTTGTTTTTGATCTTGGATCGATCTCAATTTCTTGCTCACCAACTTTTACATCTTTAATATTATCTAGTTTTGTCATTTTAACTCCTTGGTTTTGATTTTCCAGCCTCAGATAAAGCAATTGCAATCGCTTGTTTACGCGATTTTACTTTTTTCTTTGACTTACCTATAGGTAATTCACCTCTTTTGAATTCCCTCATCACCTTTTTAATCTTTTTTTCCGGTTTTGTCATGTTTTTTCTCATTTTACTCGTTGCCTCCACGCATTATTCTAACATTTGGCATCATACTACCTTGATTTTTCATCATTGAGTCAACATTTGGAATTGTTTTACTCAAAATTGTCTTTTCAATTGATGTATCAGCTCGTAATTTTGCCAATTCTTCGTTCTGTTCTAGTTTTTCATCTTGATTTTGTTGATTCATCATTGCTTTCATCTTATCAAGATCCATTCTCTCTTTACCTTCACGTTCTTTTCTATCATTTTCCATTGCTCTAAGGTCTAATTCTCTCGCTCTTAGTTTAGCAATTGGATCATTATCAAATTGTGAAGTAATTTTCTTCTCTTCATTCATAAATTCTTCCATCATTTCAGCAATCAACTGTGCTTTTCTAGCTTCAATTTTTTGTTGCATCTGCATTAACTGCATTTGCATCTGTTGAGCCATCTGTGGATTTTGTTGCATCATCATTTGCATCTGTTGCATCTGTTGCATTTCATTTCTGAACTCTAATTCAACTTGTTCTTGAGCCATCAAACTAATGTGTTCAAAAATATTTTTCTCTAATGACGCCATGACCATTGGATTGTTTCTTGCCATATTAGTTGCCATAAAATTTAAATGCGCAGTAATGTGTGATCTATGATCTTGACCAGGAAACGCTTGAAACTGTCTGCCTCCTAATGCATCAATGTGTTCTAACGCCGGATCTTTTGGCATAGGCTGCATTGGTTTAATTAAAAGACTGTCAATATTTTTTACACCTAACGCTTCATACATATTTCTGTACGCTTGATACATGTTATGCATTTGTGGATTTGAGGTTGCCAGCTGCAGTTCTGTTTGAGCGAGTGAGATACGCTGTGTCTGTGAAAAAATGTTAGGGTCAGCAACTGGCAATATATCTACCCGATCATCAAAGTCTGATTGCATAATCATTCTTTGACCCCCAACTACGTCATACGGATATTCTTGTGGTAGATATAACTTGAATACTCTAGCCATTAATCTGAATTCATTTTTCAGAGCTGAGTAAATTCTTTTGTGTATTGCTGACATGGTTCTTGAACCACGTTCTAATAATGCAACTGTTGTACCAACAGCAGCTTGTTGATTGCCATCACCAACTTGTAAATCTGCAATAGATGCAAATCTTTGACCTGCTTGAACTACTACTCCCATTAATGCAAGTAGTGTTTGACTTGGTTCTTTAAACGGAAGCATCATAAATGAATCTCGTAAATTACCACCTGGTGCATCTACATCTCTAAATTCACCTGGTTGGATAGATTGTGCATCATCTCTAATTCTAATACCACGCATTTTAAAACCAGCGGGTAAATTAGACAGGGTTCCGGCATCGAGTAATTGTCTTAGTGCAGCTGTAGCTGTTCTTGATAATCCACCAATCATATGGATTAAACCAAAACCATAGAAACCTAAACCAGGTAAAAATTTAAAATGTACAAAATATTGAACTTTATCTTTTTTAGTATCTCCTGCTTCATAGTTTCTTTTAATAGATAAAATTTCTCTTGATCCTTCTTCTAATGTAACAATGTATGGAAGTTTAATTCCTGACGGCTCACCAGTCTGTGGATCTGAATCTTCAAAGCCTTCAATATCTAAATTCACATGACATTCTAATATTGTAAAAACATCTTCGTTTGCAGTTTTAGAGATACCTTCTAGTTCTCTTTCTTTTTTCTCAACATCAGATTCTTTATCTCCAGGTTTTCCTAAATCAATTTCTCTATAAAAACCTGCAACTTGTTGTTTACGTAATTCATTTTCAGAAATTTTAATTCGATGAATAATCGCTTCCGCATCGTCTAATGAGGTAGCGGTGTACGGAACGATTAAATCATCTGCAGGAACGAACTTAGATACTGCTCGTCCTTCGACTTCATCATAATAAACTTTTTTAAAAGTTGATCCTGATAATGGTAAGTGAAATAACATAGAATCAAATTCTGGTTCGTATTCTTTCATCTGCTCCATAATTTGATAATTCATAAAATCTTTGACACGAGTTGCCTGTTGAACTTTTTCTGGAGTTTGTAATCCAATGATCTGAGTTCGAACTGGTCCATCTGCTGGTAATAATTCTTTGTATGCTAAAGCTTGAAACTGAGTTACGGCTTCTGCTAAAACTGGATGGGTTGCACCGGATGCACCACTAAATGGTTCTGTTCGATTGTCATATTTAAAACCTAAAAGATCTAAACCTTGTGTGTAAGTTTTTTCCCAATCTTTTCTTGAGGAAACATATTCTTGATATTTAGAAGATAGGTCCGATGCCATTCTTCCCAATACATCATCGGGTAAAAAATCTGCTAAGTTTGCATAATGCTCATCGCCACCTTCAGGAGTTGCAGCTGCAGGGTCTAAATTAATATCAACAGAACCATCTTCATTCTCTTGAATGTCAACGGGTCCAGGTGATTCTTGCTCTGCTTGAACTTCTTCAATTACCTGTTCTTGAATTTCTTCTTGACCAGGTATATTAAATTCTTTTCGCGGTTCGTTTGGAAGAGCCTTGTCTATATTGTCTTCTGCCATTTATTTTTTCTCCAGATTGTTTGACTGTTGTAACAGTATTATATGAAATATTCAAGCCCTGAGGCGTGGGTCCTGATTTAGGGGGTATTGTAGTAGTTAATCGTTTAGTCATCAATCAATTTCTTTACGTCTTCAAGACTATCAATAATTTCAAATTCTGCATCAATATCTACATCTCCTTCAGGATTTATTCTTCCTATTTCTTGAGCTTCATAATCAAACTGACCAGGATATTCGACTTCTTTACCAGTTTTAGGATCAATTCTTTTTTGAGGTTTAATGTAAACAATTTCAGCAGGTGCACCTTTATCTGTTTTAAATCTTGCAGTAATGGATCCGGCATCTTCTAAAACTTCTGCACCTTTATATTCATGATATGCTCCAGATAATCTACCACCGGTTACCCTATCTAATTTATCCATGATGCCTTTACTTTTTACTGCATCGACTAAATTAAAAAATATTTTTTCTGCTTCGGTAACTGCTTTCTCCGCAACCGGAGCTCCTGCTTCTATGGCTTTGGTAGCAGGCTTCAGGAACCTTCCAAGTATAGGGAGTGATGCAAGACCCGCCATGACTTTTACAAATTTTCTTTTACTTGGATCTGGTGGTCCATCTGCAAAACCTATTCTACCACCATTAGCTAATCTTGCTGGATTAAATTTATTAGCTAAATATTCTCCACCTCTATATGCAAATCCCATTAATCCTCCTTGATCAACAAAAGGAACAGCTCCATCAAAATCATAAGTACCACCTGTGTATGTAATATCTCCAGTGTCTGATTTTTTATAACCTGTGCCACCCATTGTCATAGCAGTTGAAAAAGCAATAGGATCTTTTAAATCACTTAGATTAAATTGAGTTCCATAATCACCATAACTCAATGTTCCTGTATCTTCATTTTTTTGATTTGCTAAATAATTTAAATAATCCATTTGTGCTTTTGTATTAATTACTTGATGTGGTTTTGTTGGGTCAAAAGGATTTCCAAACATTCCACCAATAAAATTTAAAGGAACAGTTCCTAAAGCTTTTATTTTTTCATAAGCACTTGTTTTTGGAGGAGTTGAAGTAGGGCCAGTATTATTTCTATTAAAAGCTTGTGCTTCTCTTACTGCTGCTTGATGACTACCTTTTTGTTGTTCAGAAACTTTAGTTCGATCTGGACCTCCATAATTACCACCCGATGAAGCTCCCATATCCATTCCACCACCTTTGAAACCAAGTCTCATAATACCACCATTCATAATGCCTTCTCTGAAACCAAATTCTGGATCAGATGCTGCTCTTCTTTCTTGTAATTTTTCTTCTAATCTAGGAGCTAAAACATTTGTGTCATATTCATTTGCTTTTTCTAAAGCAAGTTTTTCCCTATCTGTTAATTCAAAAGATGTTGGATCACCTGAACCATAACCTCTTGCTTGAGATAATCCTGTTGCTTTCATTTGTGCAGAAAACAAATCATTCTTTAATCCAAACTGTTCTACATAGTTAGCTCTATCTCTTGCATCTTTAATTGGTATGCCCATACCTAACGTTGCTACATTTAATAATGTTTCTTTTCCAGTTCTTCCTTCTGCTAAATCTAAGGGAGCAAATGCTGCACCAAAAGCAAGTTCAGGTATGACTGCAAACTTAGTAACTTGTCTAGCTCCTTTAGCAATTTGTGGAGCATATTTTCCAAATAATTTTTTAGCTGTTTGAAAATCTTTAGATAAAATATCTTTAGCCATTTCAACATCACCCATTGCACCAAGAGTCATGGCTCTTTCTCGGACTTCTGGTTTTATTTTAACTTTTGTTTTATCTAATAAATCCACCAATGCAGTTCTATTTCCAACTTCTTGTTTTCCAATTTGAGTTGCAATATCTGGTCCTAAGGACTCATAAAATTTATTAATAGCTTTTTTCTTTTTATTGTAATTGTATAAAGTTCCTTCTTTATAAGAAGGAGACTTTTGTTCTTTTTTTAAAATATTTTTAAGAGTTGCTTCTAGAGATACCTTTCCTCTTGCTTCAGCTAAATTCTGTTCTGCAAAAGTTAATTGTACATTGAATGGATTTGTTTGAAATCCTTCTACGTGTTGAATATGAAAAGGATTATCTCTAGCACCTGGTTTAATACCAAATTGTTTATTAATTTCAGGCATTAAATTTTCTTGATAAAGAAAAGATTTTTGTGCATATGGTTTTAAAACTTGATCTGATGGTTTGCCTGTAGCTTTTTCAATATCTTCTAATAAAGAATCATATTTAAATTTATTACCTTGTTTATCGGTTAATACTATTTTTTGAGTTTCTGTTTTATCTAAATATCTTTTATCGGGTATTTTTTTATCATAAGTAAAATACTTGTCTAAATAACCTTCATTTCTTTTTAATAGATCTTCCCATAATAATGACTTAGGGTCTCTATTATTTCTATAAAATTTATTTAAATTTTTTCTCCTCTCTCTATTTTGTTGAGCAACATATTCTTCATATTTTTTCTGAGCTTCTTCACCTCTAAAACCTCTTGAAGTTTCATATCTATATTTCCTAGCTTCTAAATTTTTAGCTTCTCTTTTAGCATCATCCGCTTGTACTTTTATAAATTTTCTACGATCCGATATTTTTTTATTTAAACCCCTATCATCTAGAGATAATATTTCTTTTAATTTGTCTGGATTGTTTTTGTATTTATCTTTTGCATAAGATAAAAATTCTTTCCTGTCCGCATCAGTGATTGATTTATCTTTAGTAGATCCGGTAAATGTAAAATCTGTTGGTATTAATCCTTTATTTTTTGCAACTTGATATCTTCTATCAATTGTAACCGGAGAAAATTTTTCAGCTTGTTTTGGATCTGGTTTATATCCTTGTTGATTTAAAAAATCGGCAAACTCTTGATTAGTTTTATCTTTATTTTCCATTCTCAATTTTGCAAAAGTTTCTAAATCTAAATAATTTTCAACTTTAGATAGTCTTTTTGCTTGAGTATTAATTCCAGGATTTGCAAAACCTTCCCGTGTGCCAAGATCTTCACCTTCTATAGCACCACCACCTATTGCACGATTAATTCTAGAAGTATCTAAATCTGATGGAGCCATTTCCATCTCATTTAATTTTTTTTCAATTAATCGACGACCAAAATCTTCATCAATATATTTTGATTGCATGTAAGATTTAACACGATTGATATATTCTTCTGCTTCGTAATTTTTAGTTACAACGTTTTCATTAACTTCAGCATTAAATAATCCTGGAGATTTAATCTCAGCTTCTTCTCGTGTTAGAAATTCAGATGTGGGTTTTTTAGGAGGCCTGATGAGATTGGCTTTCGCTAATTTAAATTTGCCTATCTCCATTACATCCCCATCAAATAATTTAGTCCGCCTCTTGCGTTTGGTTTTCTACCTTTAACTTCTTTTTTTAAAATATCTACTACTTCATCTCCAGTTTTACCTTCTTTCATTAACAACATAGATTGATCTAAAGCTGCAAGTACTTCTGCTTTTCTTTGTGGATCTGGATCATCAATAATTCTTGTTAAAAAATCTTCATCTATACCTGGATACATTTGTTTTAATTTAAAACGTTCTGCAGCTTTAGGTGCTAACTCAGAAAGCTTTTCAACTTCATCATCAAAGTTTACAGCAAATTCATCTGCCGGAACATCTCTTTCAAAAATATGATCATTCGTTTCATCAAATATTTTTTTAACTTCATCATCGGATAAGTCTTTATATTTACCTCGTTTAGCTACAACCTCGTTCATCTCCTTCATAGCGTCCATAGGTTTTAATTTTTTAACTGCATTAATAATTGCCATAATTAATTTAGTTCCTGTTGCAAAGTTAATTCTATTTAATCCACCCATTGAATTTGGTTCTCGATCTGTCGGATCAAAATCTTTTATCATTTTATCTTGATCCACTTCTTTTTTAATTTGTTCTAATTCTTCATCAGACATTCCTTTTGGTGCATCAGGATTTCTTTTAACATTAAACATACCTTCTTGTTCTAAAATCTCATCCATACTTTTTGTTGATTTACCCATTCGCTCTAGTTCAATCATTTCTTCTGCAACATTTTTAACATCCATCAATGGATCTGCTCCAAACTCTTTTACAAATACATCTATAGCATCTACTTTATCGGGCACTTGAATTCCTGCTCTATCTAAAATTTTTCTGACAGCAGTTCTTGTAAGTCCTGTTACCAGATCCATGCCAGGTTGTTTCATTTGTTTTAAAGTCTCAACACCTGTTTCTAATCTTTCCATTAGTGGAGATGTATCCGGTTTAGGTTTGTACATAGCATCAATATCTTTTTGAATCTCTGCCATTCTATTAGCCGCTCCTTCAAGTCTTTTGCCGGATGCTTCTATTTGATCCATGATCCCTGGTTCCTGTTTCTTTGAAGCATTTTTAATTGAAGTAATACCACCTTCACCAGGTTTTGGTGCTGGTTTACCTGGTTTGAATACTTGTTCGATTTGTCTTTTTAATAAATCATTAATTTCACCAAACTCACGTTTGGCAAAGTCATAGGCTTCATCAACGGATTTAATCACACCGGAATTTTTTAAACTTCTAAGAGATTGTAAGAATCTAAGTACTGCGTTCATTAATAATAAGTCCTCTTCTGTTGTGGCAATGGTTCATCCTTATAATCTTCAGGATGTTGAATTAAACCACCTTGTCTAAACCGCATTACCGCTTGTGTCATTGAGTCCACTAAGTCATCATGATCTCCATATGGAAACGCTGCACATTCTTCAATAACCTCTTGTGCAAACTCCATTTCCTTAGGAGCATAAATACGTCCTGACTCAAACAACGGCGAAACGCTGTTTACCCTCGTATGTTTATCGTTACCTTTGGAGGGTGAGAAATTTATAACAGGAATCCCGAGTTTCCGCAACTCATAAG
>Ga0222715_10005011_pt1 | contig 11375 bp, 16 predicted proteins | sample C33_9DmetaG_FD_165056 | JGI IMG/M metagenome (GOLD analysis project Ga0222715, IMG submission 165056) | Estuarine water microbial communities from San Francisco Bay, California, United States - C33_9D | ecosystem: Environmental > Aquatic > Marine > Unclassified | place: USA: California... | reverse complement strand
AACCGATTATAATTAAAGCAATTAAAACTGTCCATTGCCAGAATTTCATTGCTAATGTTAATATTAGTTCCATATTAGTCCTTCTTTTTTACACTATCTATATATTTTTGATATACTAAATGAGCATTACTTAATCTACTTTTTGTTTCACTATTCTTTGCTCTTTCACTTGCTACTTTTGCTCTTTGTGACATTGCAATAGCAGCTTGAATTTTGTGTGCATGAGTTTTACCAGACCTTTTAATTATATTAACTGACTTTTCTGCCGTTTCTTTATCAACAAAACCTAGGCCGTGTATTGTGCCTTTTGGATTTTCATCTGTGTATAAGTCTGAATGTTTATCTGAACCGGCCTTTTGACCAGGTTTTCTTGGAATTCTTTTAGTATCTTCTTCAACTTCTTCTTTTCTGTAAGGTCCGTGACCTTTTTCTTTCCAGTTCTTTTGTTGAAGTTTTTTTGCACTCGCTGTTAACATGGGCTTAATTGTACCAGCGGCCTGTGATGAATAGTTTGCGTGTAGACCAACGCCTCTACTGTCTTTACCTGCCTGACCTTTTGGTGGAATGTCACCAAGTGAAGCCATAGGTTCTATGTTATCATAATAACCTAATCTAAAACCACCCAAATATTCTTTAAATGTCTTTGGCATTATACTTATCTCTAAAAGACTTGTACTCGTTTTCTTCCTCTACAAATTCAATTTTGTTTTTTTCAACACCATTTAATTTATCAATAGATTCATCAATCTTGTCCAATTTATCTAAGATGCCTTTTAAAACCACATTATTATTGTCATCACTTTCTGTCATTCTTTTTTTAAAGTCCATGACGACATCATCTTTCTTTTTCTTTTTAACACCTGGCTCATGTGATGGTGGTAATGCTACATTAGCACCTGTACCAACTGCATTTGCTGGAGCGTCTTCGTCCATCTTATTGATGATTTCATCAATCATTTCTTTATAGTGTTTTGGCATAATCGTACTCCGATACCAGTTCTCCATCTTTTTCATAAACACTTACACCAAAACAAACCATGTAAGGGTCTTCTTCAATATCTGGTATTTCTCTACTTTCGTTTAAAATATCTTCGTACAGACCTTCGTCTTTTAAATATTTGATTACTGTCTGTTCGATTAATGTTTTATGTTGTGCATATGACTTATCTTCTTTAATCATTAAAGCCAATGCAACACCTAAGGAACCAAGTTTACTTCCTAAACCAACTCTTTTTAGAATTCGTTTTAAATTAAATACAAAACGGTGAAGTAAAGTATAAGATTTTCTTTCTTTTTCTGTTCTTAAATCTTTATATTTTTTTAATACTTTACCTTGGTCATCAATAATACCTGTAGCATAAGCCTCTTGCTTATTAAAAGGTGTTACTAATAACTTTACAATTCGATAAGTTATTAAAAAATCTATTGCTCTACTCGCCATTATAATTCCTTTAATTGATTTTTAATATTCATGTCTTCAGCAATCTCATTTAATTCATGTGGATATAGATAGTTGAGATAATTCAAAAAAGATTTCAAAAAAGACCAATACTGTTTATCCATTTTGAATAATAGTAAAGTACAGGCCGCTTCTACACCAAATACATTATTTAAAACAATAATATGATTTAAAACTAATCTATGTTTTAAATTACCTGTTACCTTATATTTACGAAAGAGTCTTTTCAAATATTTAAATCGCTTAATATCATCATAAAACTCCTGTTCCTTTGCTAAGGTAGGATTATCATAATTTTGCTGTGCAAACAATAACCAATTATCTTTCGTAATCTCTTTGAACATCAATACACCTATAGTTATTAAACTAACTTGGCGTAAACTTTTGATGAACCTGTTTGTAAGGTTTCGTAAGTTACTTCTAACTTTAGTCCACCTTCTTTTCTATGAGATATACCATCATCATCAATATCGGCACCATCAACATCTTTACCAAATCTTCCACCGAATTGTGTTACTTCAGCAGTTACTTTGCCGTTGTCACCACTTAAATCAATTTCGCCTACTTCTAGGCCTATTCTTGCTAGTTTTTCTTTTAGTTGTTCAACTGCAGCCTGAGGATTCATGTATTCTCTTTCTGCGATAGAACCAACAAAAGCATTTACTCTTTTAAGGACATCTGCGTTATCAATGTTATGAACACCGATAGAACCGTCTTCTACTGGTTGCTGATGTGTGTCGGCTGAGCCTACACCAATCGTTGCATCACCTGAAGCAGCTTCCTTAATGTAATGTTTAAATGTTTTCATTTTTTTCCTCTTTATTTGTATTTGTCTGATTTTCGCTTTGTTCCATCACTACGAGCAATCAAACCTTTTGCTTTCAAATGTGCCTTGTCAGTAAAACCGGCCTTACCTGCTTTGTATCTTTTCATTGCGTCAGCAGTATTAGGCGGTGTTTCTTTCAACACATCTTCTTCAAAATCATTTAAATTTAATTCACTTATATAAGTCTTAAATTTTTTCATTAGCTTGTCGCTATTTTAAGCGCCTCTTCTTTTTCCTTCGGCATTTTATCTTTACCGTTGGTTTCAGAAAGTTTAATTAACTTATCGACTTGTTGAATTGCACCATGAACAGCATTTAAATTACTTTTCATTTGGATTAATTCTGCGTCAACTTGTTTAATCCTTTGTGACAAAGCTTCAAAATCTTTCACTAAGACTTCTCGTTCTGCCGTCAAGTCATTTGTTTCTATAGACATAAAATATTCTCCTCGTTATTATATATTAAGCTAATGCTGGATTATATCCACCAATTACATACCAGTTTGAGTTTTTGAAAATACAAACTGCACTTTCGCCAGGTGCGTTCAACGAAATAGTTGAAAATCCTGCTAAGTTTGATGGTGTAATTGTGATTGCATTAGTACCAGATGTAGATGTATTTAAAATAATCTTAATCTGACCGTCATTACCATCAGCCAAGCCACAAGAATGTGTTGCTGATGTAGCATTGATTTCTGTAACAGCTGTTGTAATATTAACTGCTGTTGTAGTTGAACCGTCTGCTGTAATTGATTGAGAAGTTTGTGCTAAACCTAACCAACTTGGTATATTGTTGAATACATCTTCAGCTGAAACTTTTTTATTGACTGGTGTTCCTGCTGGGTCATCCACAACATGGAATAAGTCTGCACTTGCTAAATTGTCGCCTAAGTCTGTTAAGGCGCTGATTTTTTTATCTGCCATTTTTTCTCCTGTTAACCCTCATTTGAGGGAATGCTACTCCGTGCATCTACACGGACCACTTTGTTAATATATTTATAAGAGGTGGCCAAACGGCCACCACTTTGTTTTACTTAATTAATTAAGCAGGATTAGCTAAAACAACTAAACACTCGTAGTAAGTTCTTGAGCCTTTGATAAACTTCAAGTTCCAACCTGTGTGTGAAGCTGCGTCACTAGATAAATCAGAAGCATTGTAATTGTATAAACCAATTGTCATGCCTGTAATGAAATTATCTGCTGTAGCATCTTCGAACAAATCTGTTCTGTTTGCATCTGAAGGTGCTAATCCTAATTGATTACCAGCCCATAACGGTGCGTTATCGGCTTGGTCTAATCTTCCCCAACTTGACATATTATTCTCTCCCTTTGTTAAAAAAATAGGTACTCACAGTTTTACTATAGTACCTATATTTATAAGGGAAAGTATTAGAAGCCTAGTTTTTTAAGTTCGGCGATTGTTTGATTAGCGTTTTTGAATGTGATTCCGATACCACCTCTTTGAGTAAACTCTTTGGTGTTTTTCTCGTAATCATCTATAAGAATGGCAGGTTGACCAGCTACTTTAGCATAGTCTTTCTTTTGACTTCTCATCACTAGATTGATTTTACTTCTATCAATATTAGTGTTTTGCATAGCCCATTGTGTTTTGCCTGGAATGCAATTTGGGTCATGTGCGTGTTCTACATAAGCACTTAATATATGAGGTTTATACTTCTTAACAAAGTTGTATAATTTTTTACCCTCATTCAACCAAGGACCTTTTGACCAAAAATCTTTCTTTGCGATAATTGGATCCCAACGCTCTTTTCTACCTAGGTTTGTCCATTGATTAATAGACATACCTGTAGTTTGTTCAATGTTCTTTACGAAATCAAATAGAACACCGTCCATGTCTAGGTATATTCGTGGTAAGTTATTCATAGTGTTTGTCCTTTATCATTTATACTATATACTAACATATACCTAGCCCTATGGCAAGCGCTTTTTTTGCTTTATTTTTCGTTGGAAATCAATGGTTTATTTCTGATATTCTATTTCTGGTGATGTATCCACCTTAGTTTTCTGCGAATTAATCATTGTTTTCTTCTTATCTTTTTCTGATTCGTCTTCATCCGCATCATTATCAGGTGCGACATCTTGTGCTTTCATATACTTAGCGTTCTTTTTTACTTCTTCTAAGTCTTCAGCCGCATTTGACCATACACTATGAATAGACCTGTAGAGGTCAAAGTTTTTAGCTGTCTGCTCAGACATTTTTGCTTTTTCTTCTTTGACACCACCTGTTTCATCTTTTACAGGATTGATGATTTCTTTTTCACCATCTGCATCTTTTTGTTTTTTATTCATAGGTTTAGCTCTAAAAGTATGTGTTTCAATTAACTTTGATACATCTTCTTTTAACTTTTCAATTTCAACTTCTTCGTTGGCTCTTTTTAATGCTTTCTTCACATCTGGATGGTCAGCTAAACCTGGTGAAACTTTGTTAATTGTTTTAAATGCACCAGAATAATTACCTTGTTTGTAACGAGGGTCGTTTAAAATTCCATATGCTTGTTTAATTTGAGCGCTAGTAAAATTACTTTTTTTAGCACCACCTTTTTGAGGTCCTGAACCTGGACCACCTTCACTCACTTCTTCTTTTTTATCTTCTTTATCTTTGATTGCTTTTTGTAATGCTGGTGGTAGTTTCTTTTGAGCAGCACTTAACTCCTCAGTTTTAGCACTATACTTTTTGTCAATCATATTAAAGAAATCTTTTTTCTCTTTTGGTGACATTGAACCAATGCCTTTACCAGTTTTTTCTAGTTCTTTTTTGAACATATCTTGGTAAGCGCTGTCGTTTAGGTCTTTCGATAAACCTTTTACTGCTTCTTCAACGCTACCTGCTTTTGTATTAAAGTAACTCATCTTATTCTCCTTTTACTTTGGCAGCTAAGTCTTTGTCAGCGCCTCCCCATGTTCCTGAGGATTTTGTTACGAATGAATTTACACGAGCTAAAGCCCATTGTACTTGTGTAGCGCCTGGTCGGTGTCCACCTCTCCATGCAGCCATACCTCTATCATATACTTGTTTCAATATAGAATAAGGCATACCACTTTTTTCTGCCTTCTTCTTCACAGCTTCAATACTTTCATACAACTCTTTTGCTGGATGATTTGTATTTTCGCCTAAAATATCTTTTACGATTTTTACATCTAAACCAAGTTCTTTTGCAATCTTAGCCGCTGATGCACCTTTTTTTCTCATTGCATCAATGTCAGACATACGGCCTTCTTCAACACTTTCTCTTAATTTAGAATAGTATTTCTTATCATATGCGTTTCTTTTTGAATAATCTGGTTCTGTGATATGACCTCTTTTCATATGTCTATCATAGATACCTTGCATATCTTTAATTTCAGACGGTGTACCAAACTTCTTCACTAACTCTAATGCGTTTAATGAATGTTCATTTTCGTCTTCGTTTTTTCTGTAATCTTTTTTAGTAAACTCATCAATAGATTCTTCTTTCACTTCTTCTTTTTCTTTTTTCATTTTATCTCTTAGAATCTTATATGCAACACCAACCTTTAAAGGTATTTCACCTGTATTTGGATTTGGTTCTGGTTTAACTGCTTTATTCTTTTCGTTTTCTAATTTAGTTTTTAACATTGCAATTTCATTATCTTTCTTTTCAACTTCTTTTTCTAAACTAGATGTTTCTTTTTTATCTTCTTTATCTCTTGCAGCTCTGATTTTTGCAATTTCTACACCATCAGTTTCAACATCTTTGTCTGCATCTGTAGCTTCTTCTAATTCTTCTTTCACACCTAACTTCATTAATCTTGCTTTGACCATTGGTCTAACATCTTTAGTAGGATTCTTTTTAGCTGTGTCATATAAATCATCTAATAATTCATCATCAAACACAAACTTCAATACTTTATCTTCAGCGCCTTTAGCTGGTTGTGGTTTTGACATGAATGTTCTGTATTGAGTTCTTGCTTTACCATATTCAGCAGATGGTTGACCAGGATGCTTGATGACACCACCAATCATTGTACCCTCAGACATATAACCTGCTTTTAATTGTTTTAGTTTATCAGCTTTATAATTGTGTTTTGAAATCAATCTACTTACTGCTAAGTCTGATACAAAAGGTATTTTTGCTTTAACTAATTTTTCTAAAGCGCCTTTGTCGTGGTCAAACTTATTAAAGATGCCCATAAGTTTATTTGCATTGTCTAAAGAAATCTTTTGACCTTTCATAGGTGCATATGCTTTCTTTAATTGTGCTACTTGAGCATCACTAAATGCTTCGCCTAATTCCATTTTAGCATCATCTAAAGTTTTATGATGCGTTTTTGCATCACCTTTGTAAACATGAAACTCTCCGTCAACGATTTCGATTTTACCCTTATCATTTGAGTAAACTGTAGGACCGTGACTTTCATTTGCCATATCAGGATTATACATCATATAATCAGCAACTGAGTTGATATAGTCTTTTGCTTTTGTAATTTTAGATTGCACCCAAGCTTCTAATGGATTGCCGTCATCTGATTTGCCTTGAAGTGATGAGGATAACTTCATTGCTTTATCAGCGATAGCTTCTAATTCTCCACGAGCCATAGAAATTTCATGGTCTTTTTCATCTTGTTCAGCAATAATTTTTGATGCACCATAAAAGTTTTTAAGGTCAGCTGCATACTTGTTTAAATCTGCACCTTTGCCGTCAACTTTCATTACTAAACCTTTTGCATCAATTGTAAAACCTTTTTTTGCTAAATCTGTAGATGCCTTTGCCATTCTGTCCATACTTGTAAAAGTGACAGTCATCTTTTTAAATTCTTTTAAATTAGACACACCTCTTACTTCTGAAAGTGCCTCTCTAAATGTTTTTCTATATCTACTCATGTTCCTCTATCTCTATAATTAGTTCACCATTTCCTTTATGTAAACGGTGATAAGTTTCTTTTTCTATTTCTAACAAATGGCCAGGTTTCATTTCAAACGGTAGTTCATTATCCATTTGAAGTTTCCAGCCGTCACTTTCCAAAACTCTAACAGTTCTGTTTTTAGCATCTCTATGCCAAATTAGTTCTTCACTTTCTGCATTATGAAAAGTACGAACAAACTTCTTATCAAGTAAATTCAGTTGGTCTTCATATGGTTTTACCAATAGAAGTTACCTCCTCCTGACATACCCAAACTCTTTGCATATCGTGGCAAATTACAAGCCCAATATGCGGCCTTTGTTTTATCTTTTTGCTGGTCACATTTGTGTCTAGCCGCAAAAGATTTTCTGGCCTCTGGATTTTTCAACTTAACTGATAATCCAGTTGTATCGCCCCAAGTGACTTTCTTAATCTTGTCACCATCTTTGACGAATACATAAAACTTCTTAGGTCCACCTCTTTTTGGTTTATTCAAAGGCGGATTCTTTTCTTCTTCTTCAATTGGTATATCTAATGGTACTTTTTCGTTTTCATAAAGACCAAACTCACCAATATCAGTTTCTAATAGTTGTTTATCCCAATCTGAAATCTCAGTTAAAAGGCCATCATTGTATAATTCTCTAGCCTCTCTAAACAACCTGTAAAATTCTTCACTATGTAACCTATAGATATTCTCAGCAAAAGGTATTTTGTTCTCTACATGGTAGTGAACCGATTTACTAATTCTATCTTTATAGTCTGCAAAACTTAACATTATAATTTACCTATCATTTTGTTAACGACTTCATCCAGTTTCGCTTTCCACTCGTCTGCATATCGTTGCTTATATTTATCTATTACCTCATCTGAAAGAGCCCACTCTTTTATATCTTTTTCATTTGGCGTATCATCTCTTTCTCTTTCAAGGAAACCTTTGATTTTCTTCTTAATAATCTGTTCTCCAGAACCTTCCTTAGCAGGAGTGTAAGTAGGATTCTCATAACCAGCGAAATTAGGCTCACCAGGAGTAACAGTAGAAGTATGTTTAGCATAATCCTGCCCTATATCTGTAGCTTCAGGTACGCAATTAGGTACCTGTTTTCCATTTTTATTCTTCATACCAACTTGTTTAAAACCTTTCCAACAAGCGTCTGCTAAATCCTGTTTTAACTCACCAAACATTTTCTTAAATTTTTGTGTATGTTTACTTGGTTTAGTTTTCGCTTTTTTGTCACCAGGTGCTGGGTCGTTATCATTCTTTGTAGTATCTGTATTTCTGAAATGAGCAGCTCTCTTATCTTTAGTATCTTTAGATAGACTTTTATAATACTTCTTAGGTTGAGTACCTTTTTGTTTCTTCACATCTCTATCTTGTGGTAAACTATCAGTATGTCCGTATTCTGATTTCTTCTCAGATACGGCCTCAAATCCATAATCAACATCTAAATTAAATTCTCTAATTTCTACTTCTCTATCAGCTGCGACAGGAATACAATCCCAAATCCAACACTTGTGTAAATTATTATTATTATCTTCTAAGACAACATAATTAGTACCTCGTCTAACTACTTTGCCTTCCATGTCTTCTTTAACATTATTGACCTTATCACCGATATTAAATATCATTTCTCTAATGTAAAGGTCTCTTATTTGATTCTGTTCAAATTCTTCAAGTGAAACAACTGGTCTTGCACCTGTTCCTACTTGCATCATGCCACCAAAACTAGCGGCCAATCTCATACCTTTTCGAACATCTTTCATTAATTTTTCAGCGTCAACCCCACTAGGTAATCCTTTTCTAAAAGATGTTAAATCACCCTTAGTTGCAGCTGCTCTCATCTTACTTGCACTCATACCAACTGCACCCTCAGCGTCAGGATCCCTTTCGCCGGCAGATACAACATTAATCTTATCAAAGTTATAGTAACCATGACGAGATTTTACATCATTGTATTTTTTCAGTATTGTGTCAAATTCTCTTACTCTATCACTACCTACTACCATAGTTACTTCTTTGTAACCTTTGTTATATAAGTTTGTAGCAATATCTAACACCATATTAGTTGTATTGATTTCAATGTTTCTTGCGTGAGTTGGAAACATCTTTTTCATATAACCAAGTTTTTGTTGTGGTGTTAATGGATTCTTTTTAGGGTCATTACTTCGACTTAAATAAATTTTGTAATCGTTAGTAGGTAATGACTTAACTTTATTAATTAATTTTTCATGGCCTATAGTTGGTGGATTAAATCGACCAAAAGTAAATGCAACACTCTTTGCTTCCATGATTGTTTCTTCTTTTTTCAAACTATCTATTTCTGCATCTGTTACTTGGCCATCATCTAAAATCTTTTTACAATTCTTATAGAATTTTAAATAATGATATTTTTCTAACATCTTATAGATTACATTTTTAGGTAATCTGTTTTTTACACCGTAAGTTCTAATTTCATCTGGTGACATATCTTTATCAAATGCAGCTCTTCTATCTGCATCAACACCATCACCTATTTTTACAATGTCATTAATACTGTCTTCGATTTCTTCTAACTTGTCATTAATTTTATCTTGTAAGTTTAGTACATCTTCAGGAGATAATTCTGTAAGTTCATCATAATCAATAATATCTCTTTTTAATTCACCTTTGATAATGTCCATCTCTTGTACTTTTTTATCGAATTCTTTGATATACAAATTAACATCAAATACAAAGTCTTCTGGTCTTTTAACAAACTTGTTACTGTCAATGTCGAAAACTGCGTCTGCCTTTTTATTCTGATTATCATATGTTTCCTTATCAGTAATAAAATAATAATTAATTGGGTGTTCAGAACCTGGAATTAATTTACCTTGTATGTTATCTGTATTAGAAGCAGACAAATATTTTTTAGAAAGTCTTACTCTTTCGTCTTCTTGTTTTTCAGCCGGCACATCAAATAATACATTAATGTCCAAATCAGCGTCATTTCTATACCTTTTCGTTAAGATTGAGCCGATTAAAGATGTTTTGATAATAGGATATTCTGATTCAAACTCTTTTAATTGAGTTTCAATCTGTTGTTTAACACTATCTTTAATCTTAGGATTTTTAGTATCAGCATCATCAAATACCTTAGGCGCATAAGTCCTTCTTGGTATGTCAATGATACTTTCTAAAATGTAATCCTTAAAGTTTTTCATTATCTTCTCTTTGCTTTTCTTTCTGTAGCCATCCATCTTTTTGCTGTGTATGACTTAATTGGTTGTGTTAATAATTTTCTAACTGCTTTACCTACTTTGTTCATTACTTGTGATACCAATTCTTGGTCTGATTTACTATTATCAATAATGACCATATTGCCAACACCAAATAAGTTTTGAAACTTACCAATATTTGCTTGAACACCTTTCCAAGATGATGTTGTAATATATTCTGGTACACTTCTTTCTCTTTTTGCGTTTCTTTCTAATGCAACTTCTAAACTTGTATTTACAAATACCATATAACAATCATAGCCAAGTTCTTTTAAAGTTCTTGTTTGATATGCAATTTTATCGTAATCTCTACCAGTACCATCAATAACTAAACCTAATCTGCCTTGTATTGCTAAGTCTTGCATATTACTTGTAGTTGCTTTTGCTCTTGCACGAACCATATCTCTGGATTCTGCTTCATCTTCTGGCATCTTTAATGAAAGACCAGCCTTTTTAAGACCTCTTTCAAATGCGTTATCTGAGTTAATTACTTTTAAACCTGTTCCTGCAAATGCACTTCTCGTTACAAATGTTTTACCAGAACCAGGACCACCTGCTAAAAAGAAAGCCTTGAAAATATTAGGGTCGTAAAGGCCTTCATTTAAAGTTATATTTTTTAATTCGTTAAATGTCTTCATTTTACTTTCTTAATTATTTCGTTTGCTATCGCTTCAGGTGTACTGCCTTCTGCTTTAATATTTATTATTTCATTCTTATAATAATCTAATAGAGGTCTAGTTTCTTTTTCATAAACAGCTAATCTCTTTTTAATGATTTCAGGTTTATCGTCTTCTCTACCTCTTGCTGTTAATCTTCTAATAATTTCTTCTTCACTTACTACAAGATTAACTACATTGTCATATTCAATACCTTCTTCTTCCATTCGTTTTGCTTGTTCAACATTACGAGGAAAACCATCAAACACATAACCATTTTCTGCATCTGGTTTTTGTAATCTATCTTTTACAGCTTTAAT
>Ga0222715_10005010_pt1 | contig 11377 bp, 9 predicted proteins | sample C33_9DmetaG_FD_165056 | JGI IMG/M metagenome (GOLD analysis project Ga0222715, IMG submission 165056) | Estuarine water microbial communities from San Francisco Bay, California, United States - C33_9D | ecosystem: Environmental > Aquatic > Marine > Unclassified | place: USA: California... | reverse complement strand
GTTAGCGCAGTGGAACGCGTAGGCTGGCCTGAAAGCAGAATCATCTTAAGCCAGTGCACCATCTATTTGGCTACGTCACCGAAATCCAATAGCGCATATACGGCCATTGGCAAAGCACAAAAATTGGTTCAACAAACGGGGAATCTTGAAGTGCCGGACCATCTCAAGAATGCCTCGAGTGCTTTGGCCAAAGATTTGGGTCACGGCAAGGGCTATTTATATCCTCACGATTACTCAGCAGGCTTTGTACCTCAAGAATACTTGCCCAAAGAAGTTCAAGGAAGCGTGTTGTGGTCCCCGGCATCAAATGCCAAGGAGCAACAGATCAGCGCCCAACAAAAGGCCATGTGGAAAAATAAATACGAAGGTTAACGCAAGACAACCTCGGTGCGTCTGTTCAAGGCTCTACCCTCTTCGGTTTCATTGGAAGCAACAGGTTTATCCATTCCTCTACCTTCCGATTTAAGTCGGTTTGGATCAATACCGTGCTGTACCAACCAACTCAGTACTGCCGCCGCTCTGGCCTCGCTTAATCTTTGATTATAGGCCCGTCCACCTTGGTTGTCGGTGTGTCCAATGATGGTAGCGTTCAAGTCTACGTTGTCCTTGAGCATCCGTAAGAGTGCCGTAAGTTCCTTTTCACTTTCAGGCAACAAGGTGCTTTGGTCCAATTCGAAAAGAATGTTTCTTAACGCGAATGCCTTGCCGGAAGCTATTGGAATGAGCTTGATGGTGGCCAAATTGTTCCCATGCAAGGGGCTGGCGATATAATCCAGTTGTGAAATAACACCTGAATACGGCAAGTATCCTTTGTGATACACCGATAACCGCACTTCTCCTCCATCGGTCATTAAACGGACCATACCGGTATTTTTAGCGCTGGTGCCAGAAAAGAATTGGACCCCGTCAAGATTAAAGAGCTGCACAGAAGCATCACCTATTGGACGCAGTGTCAAACTGTCCACTACCACGAGATCGTAGTTGTCTCTGATCTCCGGCTGAAGGTGCTTTGGCAAGTCAAACCTATATAGGTCTAAAGAGCTGAGCCCATCATAACTAGGTACAATAGCTTCACCTCGATCGGAAGCTAGATATCCAAACTGGCCACTTTTATCGATCACCAGCGAAAACTCCTCCCCGAAACTATTAAATGGAAACCCGAGGTTGATGGGGCCTGACCAAGTTGAATCATTGATGCGGGTGGACATAAAGAAATCCGATGCACCCAACGAAGGGCTGCGCTCGGATAGAAAATACAAGGTTTTCCCGTCAAAGTGCATGAATGGGCAACTCTCCCTGTCGCTGCCATTGATATTAGAAGGGAGCTTTTGTCCTTTGGACCAATTCCCTTTATCATCCTTAGTAGACACAAAAATATCCCGGTCTGTTTCCATGGGATTACTCGCCCGAACAAAGTAGATGGTGCGTCCATCAGGACCGAGACTTGGTTGACTCTCCCATCTGCCCGTATTAATCGTACCTGGAAGCGGCTTCGGAGTCTCCCATCCATAGTTTGGATTCCAATGGCTGTAGTACAAATCACAACTTCCTGCACCGTCGGGGCGATCACAAACGGTGAGCACCATGAATTGGCCATCTGGACTAATACAAGCCGCACCCTCATTCAAACGAGAATTCAGATTGCCTGCAAGCGGCACACCGAACTTTGAAATGCCATCAAGGGCAGCTTCAAAGAGGTTTTCATCAGTTGGTTTGCTCCCCGAAATGAACCTGTGGGTATAGATGAGCTGCTCATCTCCCCCAGTAATAGTGGGGAAATACTCTAATTCCTCCGTCGAAAAACTCAGTTTCTGAATGTTGTAATCAAAATCCGATGCTACATATTTTTCATATTCCTCTTTGGCAAAGCGAAGGTTTTCTAATTCCAATTCCGCCTCCGCGCGACGCTCCTTTGACAACCTCGCTAGCGCTAAGTAGTTCTCCCATTGAGTAATGCTCTCCTCCCAACGATATAAATATTTGTTGGCTAGACTCTTCTTTAAATATGTCGTAGAGATGGCATCAATGGCAAGACTCTCATCATAATATTCTAGAGCCAATTCATATTTGCCCTCGCGAAAGCTTTGGTCTCCTGCGAATATAAATGCCTGGTAATAGGTGTCTTTGCCTTTCTTCATGCTCTTTTCCAAGTACTGCCAACCTTTTTCATTCTCGCCATTGCGGAATGACTCCTTGGCATTTTGAAAGGCGTTAATGGCCGACTTTGGCTGAGCAAATGTGGATAAGCTCAGAAAAAGTAGTAGCGCAATTGCGTGATAAAATCGGACCATTAGAAGTACATTTGAAGTTCTACGAAGATATCTCATACCCATTGAAAACGACGAGAATTGCCATTACGGGGTCTCCTGCCACAGGAAAAACTACGTTAAGTCTTGCATTAGAGCAACATGGCTATCCCGTTTTCCACGAACAAGCCCGCGAAATCATTCAAAATTCATTGGACGAAGAGTCGGATTTAGTGCCTTGGAAAGACCTTTTGGGCTTCACACAACTAGTTTGGGACCTGCGCAATGAGCAGTACCACAATGCATTGTTAGAAAAAATTAATTTTTACGACCGCACTAATGTGGATGCCTACGCGTACCTTAAGAAAGGAAACGCAGAACTTTCTGAGGATTGGAAGGCAAATTTGCACGAAATGCGATTTGAAAAAGTCTTTTTCTTACCGGTATGGCCGGAGATTCACAGTCTTGATAAGCAACGCATGGAAACCCTTGAGGAGTGCTATGAAGTTGAAGAATACTTAAAGGTGGCTTATAAGGAATTAGGATATGAGTGCATTGAAGTACCTCCAGCCTCTGTAGAAGAACGCGTTGCCTTTATTTTGGCACGTTTATGATCCTTCAACAAGCAAAAGAAATACTAAAACAATATTGGGGTTATCCTGATTTTCGGGGATTACAAGGGGAAATTATATCTTCTGTTCTCTCGGGAAAACACACTATTGGATTACTCCCCACTGGCGGCGGTAAATCTATATGCTATCAAGTCCCCGGATTGGCGTTGGAAGGCATTACCATTGTGATCAGTCCCTTATTGGCACTGATGCAGGACCAATTACACGGACTCACCAAGAGAAACATCAAAGCGTACCAATTCACTGGCTCCTATTCCCCAAGGCAGTTAGATGAAGCCTTTCGGAATATTAAATACGGGGGATACAAATTTGTCTTTCTCGCGCCGGAAAGACTTTCCAATGCATTGTTTTTAGAATACCTACAAAACGCGGATGTGAGCTTAATCGCCATTGACGAAGCGCATTGCATCTCACAATGGGGGTTTGACTTTCGACCTTCATTCCTAAACGTACATATACTTAGAGAGCGTTTCCCTAATATTCCTGTTTTAGCTCTGACTGCCTCGGCGACTGACCGGGTCAAAAAAGACTTAGCAGAACAGCTGCAAATTCCGAACTCCACGATGTATGAAGGCAGTGTGCGCCGGAACAACTTACAGCTCGAGAAACGCCTCACACCAAATAAAGACAAGCAACTCTTGCGATTGTTGGGCCGTTTGACCGGTACGGGAATTATTTATGCAAAGACTCGCTCAAGTTGTGAATCCATTAGTCATTATATCAATGAAAATGGTCTGCATTCCACGTTCTTTCACGCAGGGTTGGATTTAAGGGAGAAGAACGAACGTCAACAACAGTGGCTCGACAATAAAATCCCCATCATAGTTAGTACCACCGCTTTCGGAATGGGCATTGATAAAGCAGATGTGATGTGGGTCATCCATTGGGATGCACCGGATACCATAGAGGGCTATTACCAAGAGGTTGGCCGTGGGGGTCGCGGGGGCCAATTATCTCAAGCATACCTACTGTACAATCAGCAAGATTTCGCCCGTATTACAAAGGGAATCACGGACCTTCCTAAACCCGAAGAAGTGGAATCCATTTATCACAAAATTTGTAGTCATTTTCAAATTGCAGTGGGCTCAGGTCAAGATCACCAAGAAAACTTCTCATTAGTGGATCTCGCTACTAAGCTTCAAACACCTATCCCACAGATCTTGACATACATAAAGCTGCTTCAACAACGGGGAGTATGGCAGTTTATAGAAAGTAATCAACTCTACCCAGAATTACTTTTCCTATCCAGTCCTGAACATTGGTCTGGATTGTCTGAGGATGATCATCAATGCTTGATACAATTGTTTCGGGTATACAGTCGGGCAGTACAGCACTCGATAAGAATTCAATTAGATGCCGTAGCCCCTATGCTACACAAAACTGCCAAGGACCTTGACCAGTGGCTACAAAGAATGCATCATAAAGGATTGATTCAGTACAAGGCGGAACAAAACCACTGCGCCCTGCTCTTTTTAGAAAACCGCATCGACAAACGTTATTTCAAATTGTCCAAATCCTTCGTAGAATCTTGGATCACCAGCAAAAAAGAGCGATCCCAAGCTATTCTCAACTTCTTAGCATCAGAGGAATGCCTGGCCAAGGATGTTGAAAGTTACTTTGGTCAAGCACCAGGAGAGGCATGTGGTATCTGCAGTAATTGCACGCTTAATCATTACCCAGATGGGGAAACAGTTCAAGCCATGCTCAAAGACGGGCTAAGTTTTGACGATATTTGGTTCGATTTAAATTGTCCACCTGATGCCTTACGACAACGTTAGTATAGTATATATGGGTACACCAGAATTTGCTGTACCGCCACTCCAAGCATTAGTAAGTGCGGGATATAATGTTAAGGCCGTTGTTACAGTGGCAGATAAGCCTTCTGGACGAGGAAGAAAGCTTACGCCCAGTGCCGTTAAACAAGCTTCATTGGACCTAGGCATACCGGTATTGCAGCCAACTTCATTAAAAGATGAAGAGTTCCTAAAGGAATTAGATGCATTTCAAGCGGATCTCTTTGTAGTAGTTGCCTTCCGTATGCTGCCTAAAGAAGTTTGGGGAAAACCAAAATTGGGAACCTTCAATCTACACGGATCATTATTGCCCCAGCTCCGAGGTGCTGCCCCTATTCACTGGGCAATAATTAATGGGTTAAAAGAAACGGGACTCACCACCTTCCTTATCGACGAGCAAATTGATACAGGAAATATCCTATTGCAGGAACGACTAATAATAGAGCCGCATTGGAATACAGGTGAATTACATGATGCATTACTTCCTTTAGGCGCACAACTGGTCGTAGATACCGTCCAGGGTCTTGCACAGGGATATTTAACTCCTCAAGTACAAAATGACCAGGAAGCCACGCATGCTCCTAAATTGACGAAGGATAATACTCGCTTAGATTTTACGCTCCCCCCTGCTTCACTCGTTCAACTGATAAAAGGATTGTGCCCATTCCCGTCGGCATACTATGGGGATTATAAGTTCCTAGATGCGGCCTTGTGTGAGCAGCAAAATCCTTCTCTTGAACCATTGCTGAGGGTGAGTCAGAAACATTTGTTTCTGGATTATGCTCTTGGAAGTGTTGAAATCACCAAAATAAAACCTGCCGGGAAACGCGCCATGTCAAGCTCAGACTACATTAATGGCTTGAATTCCTTAGAAATACTATTGTAATTCACTATTTAAAAGGGCAAAAACACCCTTTTTTGTGGATAACTACTGCTAGTTATTAACTTTTTTAGCCTCAAGGCCCGAAAACACTTGCATGGAAGTAATTTTCATCTATATTTGGTAAGCATTCGTTTAAAAAAGTATTAATTAAAATTTAATTGCAATGAACAAAGCACAATTGATCGACGCAATGGCAGCAGATGCTGGCATCTCTAAAGCACAAGCTAAAGCAGCTTTGGATTCTTTCACTGGTAACGTAGGTTCTGCCCTAGCAGGTGGTGGCCGTGTATCTCTAGTAGGTTTCGGTTCTTTTTCTGTTTCTGAGCGTGCAGCTCGTGACGGTCGTAACCCACAGACTGGTGCAGTTATCAAAATCGCTGCTAAGAAAGTAGCTAAGTTTAAGGCTGGAGCTGAACTTAACGGTAAGCTCTAATAGTACTCAAACTTATTAGATACAAAGAAGCCCTCCGAGGAGGGCTTCTTTATTCGACCTATTTCAGGGCTGTAGTCTCGAGGTAATCCAATGAGAACCCTCAAGGGTATAAACTATACGGTCATGAAGACGCCCTTCTCTACCCTGCCAAAATTCGAAGGAGCGTGGCTTAATTGCAAATCCGCCCCATCCTTCAGGCATAGGGACAGTACTGCCTTCAGGAAATTCTTTTTGAAACTCACTAAACTTTTCTTCGAGCGCTGCTCTATTGTCGATGGGTTGACTTTGATCTGAAGCTGCTGCGCCTATTTGGCTTAAATATGGACGAGTTGCGAAATATGCCTCGCTTTTCTCTTTTGAAATTTTAACCACCTTTCCTTGAATACGAACCTGACGTTCTTGTTCTCTCCAGAAAAATAACGCACTTACAAAAGGTTTTTCCAATAAGTCTTTACCCTTAGCGCTGCCGTAATTAGTGAAGAAGATGAATTCACCCTCGTCCACTGCCTTCAATAGTACAATTCTGTTGCTTGGGATTCCTTGCGAATCCACTGTAGCAATGGCCATGGCATTGGAGTCTTTAATGCGCAGCTCCGCGTAACTCGAATACCAATTCTGAAATTGATCAAAGGGATTGCTTTCTAAATTCGATTCTAATAATGAATCAAACTTGTAGCTTTCTCTTATGTTGTGTAAATCCATATGTCTAAATTAGTGTAATGCATTGGAACAATCAGCCTGCTAAAGGAACACTTCTCATTTCTAAACCACTCATCGGCGATGGCTTTTTTGAGCAAAGTGTGGTGTACCTCACTGAACATAACGACGAAGGCACCTTAGGGTTTACCTTGAATAAAGAAAGTAATCTGTTGGTGAAAGATTTGGTGGACGATTTCGAACGCGATAATGCGCTAATGTTTGGCGGACCGGTGGAACAAGATGCCCTTTTCTACCTGCATGAAGAAGAGCGTATTCCCAACAGTGCACCTGTGGGAAATGGCTTGTTTTTAGGAGGTGATTTTGAAGTATTCCAAAAGTTGATACAAGAGGATCAAAAAACCCCCTTCAAAGCATTCTTAGGATATAGTGGTTGGTCTCCCGGCCAATTAGAGGATGAAATATCCGATGGCACCTGGGTAGTGCTTCATCCGCCCTTTGAGACTGATATATTGACATTGTCTAAAGATGCATGGCGAAACTACATGCACACTCTTGGTGGTGAATACCGCATTTGGGCCAATGCCCCAGAAGATCCTTGGATGAATTAAAGCTTACTGAGCACCTCTAGCTTTCTATTGATCAAAGCGACCGCTTCCGCTGCTTTAATGCTCGAGAATGTTTTTTTACGGTAGGTTTTAATCGCCTGAACACCTTTAATCGTATTCGTAATCCAGAGTTCGTCTGCCTTTTGTAGATCAAAGGGCGAAATACTCTTCTCCTCAATATCAAGGCCTAATTCCTTAGCCCAAACCAACATGTTCTTTCTGAATACTCCTCGTAAGGCGCCATCTTCTAATGGTGGCGTTATAAGCTTAGATCCTTGCAAAAGGAAAAGGTTCCCATAATTTGCTTCCACTACCATCTTCTGGTCATTGATCAACAACACAGCATCAAGATTATTCTCTGTAGCAAAGATTCCACTGAGGATATAAGGCAGGGCATTCGTAGACTTAACCGTGGTCAGTAATCCCGCTTGAAGGGGATGATCCTTGAATAGGTCTACCGTTAAATCATCACGCAACGTGTAATCGGCCTCCCCGAGTGGTTCTATTTCGACCCACCAGTGAACACCGTTCGATTGTACAGGCGTATACCTTCCCATACCATTTCTAATCACTTGGAATCGTAGCCTAGCATTGGTGTAACCAAAATGAAGCGCTAATTTTTCACATTCCACCACCAAAAACTCAGGCGTAAATTCCATAGGAATAGTCATTCGCAAAATCCTCATAGATGCCATGAGACGGAAGTAATGGTCTTCGATAAAAAGCACCTTCCCTTCGCGCATCCTCATAGTTTCAAACAACCCATCGCCGTAGCTAAGTGCACGCTTGACTTGAGAAATAGGAATAGTATTTAGGGCGACTAAGGAACCGTTGTAATTGACCATTAGTAGAGGATTTGAGGCAAACTTAGAGCAAAAAAAAGCCCCACACTAACGTGCAGGGCTCAAAATATCTATCGATAGAATTATCTGATCGAAATTCGCTTGGTCATCTCTTGTCCATTCGAACTTATCTTCAATAAATACATGCCGGAACTTAAGTGTTCAGCTTGAAGTGTTTTGCTCATGGCATTGATTTCCTCAGCGTGAACTAAGCGTCCTGTAATGTCCAAAATCTGTACACGGTCTATGACCATACCGTTCGACTTCAAGGTGATTACACCATTCGATGGGTTCGGGTATACATCAACAGAAAGCTGTACTTCGCCTATTCCTGCAGGCACACCTTCAGCTTGAAGTACAGTAGCCATACGTGGAACGATGAAAGACATCACAGTATCGATCCAAGCCTGTGAAGTAGCCTCCACATTTGGATTCGCAGGATTCTGGCTTGCATATGGATCGTTAGGATCATACCAGTTCCACGGCGCTGTATGTACAATCCATGGTGTCATAGCATTTGCAGGTGCTATTTCAATGGTGTACAAACACTCCTCGCCTGTTGGGTTTGTCGCTTGTTGGTCGACCCAAACTGCATCTGTATAGTTTGCGTTCAAGAACACATCATTATTACCGTAAGCGTTGGCCGCTTTGATAGCACCATACGATCCTGTTACGCTTACTACTGGGAAGAATTGTTGACCAATTGGTACATAAACCATCCCTGTATCATATGGTGCGAAGAAATCGTACTTGCTGTGGATGCTCAACATAGGAACATCACCTTGCTCCAACCAAGCACCATCACCCAAGGCGCCACCCATATTGATGACCATCAGTACATCATCTGGCATACCCGCGTGGTTCTCATAGTTACGACCTGGAGTACTGTAATCCATGGTAGGCACACCGAAGGCGTTCTGGCCGGTCACAGTAATAGCTGCACCGAAACCATCTATATCACCCACCATGCTTGTATCTACATAAGGATCGCCTGGCAATACCGGCTGACCGAAGATACCGGTAGAATCTTGGTACTTGAACTTAGCAGGACCAGCAACTTCTGAATACTTATCGATAGTTGCATAAGCGAAGGTGATGTATCCACCTGAACCTTGGCCCACCATGATGGTATTGCTAGCATTAATTCCATAAGGGTTACCTGCACCGATCTGTGTCAAGTTTAAGTAACGCACCAACGATTTAGCATCTTGAATAGAATAGTACACCGCAAGCAAGTTCGAGCCACGACGTACATCTAAGTTCGTACTGTTCGCCAACCATCCTAAACGGTAAGATGCTGCAATACTCACGTACCCCATTTTTGCAAAACGCTCACACATCTCAACTACAGCGCTATCCTTACGCGTACCTAGAGGAGATCCGTTCAATCCTTTAGGAATGAATGAACCTGTGTGCCAAATAATCACTACTGGACGATCCGTAACCGTATCCACCGCAGGTGATGGCATGTAAAAATCAGCCTGAAGTGGCTGAAGATTCGTACCCGAAAGCGGGTTAGTTGCACTTGATGTAGTATCTACATAAGGGTTGAAATTCACCCCGTAGGAAACATCAGATTGTACAACAATCTCAGAATCCGTGAAGATTTCCGTGGTGTAACGTTGTCCAAACGCCATCGAAGAGATCATCAAGGCTCCCATTAAAAGAGTAATCTTTTTCATACACTGTTTTTTGGGAAGGTTAATTTATTTGAATACTCAGGTAGGCCAACCTTCCCACTAAGGGCCCACCGAATACTTGATATACTTGATTATTCAATGCGTTGCTCGCACCGATTTTATAGGTTACTGTGGTTTTCTTATCACTTTTAATACGAATCTGTGTAAATGAACATTGTGCATCCACCAGACCGTAGGATGGTATACTCCCGGTAAACTGCGGGGAACCTTCAAATACGAAGCCCTGTACCCACTTATAGTTCACCCCTGCCCCCAACAATCTTTCTTTGTTATTATTGATCGGGTAATTGCGGAGGTTCCAGCCCAAGTTGAACTTATGTTCTGGTGTATTAAAGGCGGGCACAATAGGATCGGAAACAGCAGAGGTCAACTTATTCCAGCTGTAATTCCCTGATAGCGTCTGGTAATCACCTATGAAGGTGTTCAATCCGACAGAAAATCCTTGTGTGGTCACTTGCTCAGTGGCATTCGCCGCTATACGATACACTTGCAAAGATTTGAGTCTGTCAATTGCGGTAGTCCCCTCTTCAATATCAGCTCCAATAATGTAACCGATAAAATCATCGTACAATGAATAGTAATAATTGGCATCTACGAAAACTCGCTCAAACAAGGTCGCTCGGTACCCTCCCTCGAGAGTCTTAACCTTTTCAGGGCGAATTGCATCAACATTGAAATAGCCAAAATCATGTGCTAGACGATCCGAGGCAGCTTTACCTAAATAATCGACGATGTTATCTAAAGTGACTAGGCTGTCGAATCCATTTAAATTGCCTTTAAGTACCGCCCGCCCAACATTATAGTAGAGGTATTGATCTGCCAAGGTTGGGTTTCGGATGGCGCTTGAAAAACTGAGACGAACGGTTTGATTTTCATCCAATTTGTACACCATAGACACTGCTGGAGATACCAATGGTTGGAAGTTCTGATTCTTGTCCAAACGTCCAGTAACACTCAACTTCAACCTGTCGTCCATCAAATCTTGCTCATATCCTCCGTACACCCCAAACTCTTGGTTTGTAATGGCGATGCCAGCAGTATCTGAGAATATCGTCCCAGCACTTTTTGGTGTGTAGCGTCTGTAATTAGCACCCAAGCGCAATGTACCTCCCTTCTTCGTGGTAAAGGTGCGCTCACCCTGTGTATGGTAAAGAGCCGATTTATCGTAGAATCTACTTCCGCCTTCTGTAAAGAGTGTTGTAGTTATATGGCTCTTCAAATCATCAAAGGCCTGAGTACCTGGAGTGAGCAAATTCGAGAAATATTCTAGCTCTTCAGTGGTGGTATATCCCGCCGCCGAACCTGCGGCATACAACACACTATTGTGATTACTTCGGTGCAACTCCTTAAAGAAATCAAGATTTGTAGCGATTAATGAATCCATGACCGCTTGGTATTCATTCATAGGAAGACTGTTGGCCGGAGCTCCAGGCAAGGCGCGTACCTGCGGTCTATTAATCATCTGCCAAAAGGTTCTGTAGAAGTTGCTGTAGAATTGGTTTGAGGCAATACTATCCTGCATTCTCAATGCGGTGAAATAAGCATCATAGCTGTTTCCTGCATCCTCATGAGTGGAATATGCA
>Ga0222715_10005008_pt1 | contig 11379 bp, 16 predicted proteins | sample C33_9DmetaG_FD_165056 | JGI IMG/M metagenome (GOLD analysis project Ga0222715, IMG submission 165056) | Estuarine water microbial communities from San Francisco Bay, California, United States - C33_9D | ecosystem: Environmental > Aquatic > Marine > Unclassified | place: USA: California... | reverse complement strand
GCCTTTACTTCCGGGTGTTCTCATTTTTTCACCACTACCAGCTTTTATTCTAGCTCTTTTACTATGAATATTACTATATAATCCTTTTGGCATAATTAATAAAATTTTACATACATATATTCATCTTTTTTATCAAATGTTATTTTTTCTAACACCGATTCACGATGAAAACCTAGTTTTTCAATCCAACTTACAAAATCATCTGTAATTGTAGTTTGTATTCTATGGATATTCATTATTTTAGAGTAATCCTCTAATAATCTTTTAATCTCAATATAAAAGCTTTTAGCGTAATTATCAACATATATAGAAGGTATTACCCAACAATGCCCTACTCCTTGTCTTATCCATCTTATACCGCAAGCAAATATTATTTTATCATCTGCAATATAAGTCTTGGCGTGGTCGCAATCTAAAGGCTCTGTTTCATATTTTAAAGTCTTTAAGCAAGGATAATTTATTTTAGTATTTATTAAGTCTATATGATCTGTTTTAAAGTCTTTACTTATCATAATCCTCCTAATGTTCTTCTAAAAATATTGTTGTTTATATTCCCACCTGCGAAAATAGTTCGTTTTCTTTCTCTTACTCTTCTTTTTTGTCCTGCTTCTTTTATATTTACCTGCTCCTCTAAAGCATTTATAAATTTTTGATTATAATCTTCAGCTAATCCAGCTCCACCTTTTGCCATTTCTATTCCTAATTGCCTAGCCTTCTCCTCCCCTAATCTATCTGCTAAGCCTTTTTGCTTAGCTTGTTCTGATGCTGTCCCCCTTCTACCTATTAAACCCTTGTTTGCTAACCCTCCAAATCCTGAATTACTTGTTCCCATAATTATTTATCGTTAATAGTTACTTTATAAGTTATACTTTTTATTGTCATTGGTTGTGGTCCATCTTGAATAATTTCAATCTGTCCCAACCTATCCCAACCAGTTCCTAGAATAATTTCTTCGTCTCCACTACTTAAATCTGGCACTTCATTCATATTATCTACTAAGCTTCTTGCTGTTATAGGTGTTTCGTTATTATTAAAATCAATTATTTTTCCACCTAAAGTTTTATCAAATCTTATAACAACTGAATCAATCCTTTTAACTTTATGTTGTGATGTTCCAATAATACCACTTAAAGCTAAAGATTCAATAGGCATATTCTTTTGTTTACTAGAATATGATAATCCCACATGAATTATTGACCCCGCATTATCTATTTCTATTGCTCCACTACTTACTGTTTTATTTGGTACTGTTGCACCATCTGAATTAATTGCTACTGTTTCGCCCTCTAAATGTCCTAATCCAGTTATATTTTTAATAGCAATAGCCCATTCATTAGGTAGTAATGTTGCACTAGAGAAAGTTTCTATTATGCTGACAGTTACATTTTGAGAGTCTGTAAACCCTGTTATTTTTGCTCTACCTTTACCTATTAATTGATGAATTTCTTTTCCTATGTCGCCAGATTCAAAAGTAGAAGAGTCTGCTGTAAATGTGTTTCCTGATATAGTTATTGTACTTGATTGTGTGCCATTATAACTAAGTCCAGAGTCAACATAAAAGCGATTTAGATTATCTACTTCATAATTAGGCTCTTGCACTTCTACAAACCTTTTAACTACCCCATTTATAGTTCGTTTTACTATTGCATAAATTTCATCATTATCTTCTGCATCACTAACTATTGCCACCGATTCAAAATTTCCTTGTGTAACATATCTTGACCATGCTTGCACTTGTTGGTCTTGTTCTAGTGTTAATCTTGCAATTTGTCCGTCTGTTCTTACTGTCCATAATGAAGATAATGGAATTTGCTGATATTCAAAAGAGGTAATTCCCCCATCTGTTATATGATCAGAATCAATAGTAATATCTACTGCCTTGTATTTATCGCTGTCAATATCAAAAGTAATTAATCTTGCTGTTTTATTATTCTTCTGCATATATATAGGGGATTGCCCTACTAATTCAGGTTGAATACTAGAGCAACCATAAGATATTTGTCTTTTAGCATCTATATCATCTGGTGCTAAGGCAGGGCTATTTCTTGAGCTTATAATTCTAAATATTGAACCAGCAGTACCTACAAACAAAGCTTGATCAGAAAATAACCACCTTATCGGGTCTCCTCTTTGTGATGCAATAGTTATTAAGAAAGGATCGTCAGCATTCGTTCCTACTTCAAAATTTTCATAATCTGCATTAGATTTAGAAAACCAAACTTTTTGCGGAGCGTATATACTGCCTGCTAATACCATTCTTTGTTCGTGGAAGGTGATCGCACCTGCAAAGCCTCTAGCATTACTAAACTCACCTTCCGACCAGTTAAAGCTTGCAGTATTGTGTAGGCTTTGAGGTACATCGTTTTGAGCTACTACCGTCACTACTGTTGAGCTAGTAAACCCAGTTATTTTTACATGAGCAATACCTGTGCCACTTCTTACTTTCCATAACCCCCCTACATGATCAGAAGTAAAAGGTGTGTGACCTCCAGAAGCTGTCAAAGTTAATGTTGAACCTTCTGTCCATACGCCACCTGTCAATCTTACTTCGTCCGTTGATATTATATTTTCGTCTATATAAGGACCTTTTACTAAATCTACTGGATTTAATGTAAAGTCATTAGATGCTACCCTAATTAATTTTTGAATAGGGTGATTTGGATGTGCCATATAAATTACATCACTATCTTGCACAAACTTTATATCAAATAATTCATTTTCTGAATAAGGGTTGGATATTTCTAATATATTTGAACTATTATCTAAAACTTGCCCTTGAGCGGAAAAGAAGCGTAAATAACCCGCTCCTAATTCGATTGCATAAGTTTGTACTGTGCTAAATTCAAAAGGAATAATTCTCGTTTTTTTTGTTGAATCTTTAACCTCTCCTATAAATCTAAATCCTTTCCTGCGAAATATTGGTCCTTGTGCTAATACTACCCAATTTTCAAGAATTTCTGAACCATTGAAATATCTTTGAAATTGCGTTCTTGAGTTTATTAATGTACTCAATTCTCCTGCTGTGAAGTTCGTTCTTATTTCTGAGGCTCTAGGCATTATGAAAAAGTTATACCATTAATATTATTGCCGAAATTAAAATTGGTTATTCTTGAAGAGCTAAATGAGTCAGAAGTTTCTGCTACATCATTATCTTCTAAATTATCTCTTTCTCTAGCTAGAGATAACGATTCTACTAAATCTTGCTTAGTTCTTGCTATCCTTGTTTCGTCAGAGGTTATTGAATATCCTATTTCATAAGCAAGTCTTGCTGCGAAACATTCAATAAACAAAGAGTCGTATTTATTAGGATCAGTTTCTTTACCAATAAATCTAATATTTACAGCGGATTCATTAGTTAGGAGAAAGTTATTTTCTAGCCTAAACTCTATATTATTTTCTACTGAAAGTAATCTTATAAAGATTGGAATTGTTGGTAAGATAAATCTATTACTAAATTCATAAATTGGTGAGCCTGAAGTATCTAAAACAAGTGATTGACGGAAAACTGCAAAGTTCCAGTTGTGCATTCTTAAAACTTCTTGCAATACATCATCATAACTTGCTTTGCAAAGTGTGGCTGGCTTCGTGTTGTCTGTGTCAACATTCATCAAGGGATTTGCTCCTAGTTTTCTTAATGCTTTATTACAAATAGAAGTTTTAGATACAGACATAATAACAAGGTTGAGGGGGATTGCTCCCCCTACTTTTTAAAGAGTGTATTTTACAATAGCAGTTACAGTACCAGTTGCAGTTCCGACTGTGTTACCAGTTAAAACAATATCAACTAATTTGTGAGGATCTTCTGTTAATCCAGCTAGTTCCCATACTTCTTTGCCAAAGTTAGCAATATTGATTGAGCCTAAGCCGTCAATATCACCAGCAGAAGCTAATGAAGTTGTGCCGAGTAATGCATCAGCATCAATAGCATCACCATCATTAATATCATAGAAGCCTAAGAAGAAATCAGTTCCTCCTGTAATAGCATCATTTTTAATAGTGATAGTATCTAATACAGCGTTAGAAGGTACTCTTGCTAATCTGTAAGTTGAAGTATCATCATCAGTTGCATTAATTTCTAAAGTATCTATTGACACTCTTAAAACACCTTTAGAAGTTTTTGCGTTTGGCATAATCAAAGTATCTTGATCTAAGCCATCAAGGTTTATTGTTCCTTTTTTGTTTACAATAGCCATAATTTTATTTTATTTAAAGTTAATATTAAGATTCTGTGCAAGGAATACGAACGATTTTTTCGTCTTCTACTCTAGTTGCTCCAATATCTAATTTTAAATACATAGTTTTAGTAAATGATCTTTCGACATTTTCACCAACTTTCATTGTAATATCATTAGCAATAGCAAAACCTAAAGCATTTTCAGTATATAATAATACATCTCTATCATTATTAGAGTCTAATAAAAGTCTTTCTGATAAGATAAAGTGAATATTATTCCAAACGCCAATAATACCCTTGTCTAAAACTTGACCAGCAGTAAAATCTCTATTAATGATTTTATCATCATTTTCTAGCTGTCTGTGTTGTTTAGAAGTTAAAACACAATAGATTTTCTCATCTGGATCAACATCGTTGCCTCTTAAGATTTCTCTACCATCAAGGATTCTGTCAGCAGTTAGACCGTTGGTAGGAGTTGGTACTACATTACTAGAAGGGAAATTGACAGCAGTTGTACCATCTTTTCCTTCGTATGCTGTACCAGTTGCAGCGGCAATAATAACATCATCTTTCTTTCTCATTGCTGCGTTCATTAAGGCTTTCATGTAGTCACTATCTAAACCAGAGATAATTGATCTATTAACATCAAAGTCGTCAATAAACAAAGAACCATGAAAAGGTTTTGGTGTCATTTTTCTTCTTGAGTGAAGTGGATCTAAATAAGGAGTTTCTGGATTTCTTCCTATTTTTTCAACTAGATTTAAAGCACCTAATTTATGAAAAAAGAATTCTTCTGATTTTACAGATTCTTTTCTTCTTACTGTTCCGTCTAAGCGGGTGTTGTTTTGTTGTACAGCTTGGATAATATCATCCTTAAACTGTTTTACATGTATTTGATTTTGTGTATTAGACATTGTTTAAGTTTTAAAAATTAATTAAATAACAAAAATGCGATTTCTCGCCGTCAATTGCTACCCATCAACCTTCAAAGACTTAAACAAAGCTACCTTTTACTTATGTTGGACAATTATTTTATAAGATAGAATTTCTACTAAACCCAGTTACTACCCCTAAAGATTCGCCAGTCTCATTGGCGTAAGCTATTGGGTATAACTTAGCAAGCTCTCTATCTCTTACATTAGGATCAATAGTTCTATCATTCCTAATTTCACTAATTTTAGCAAGTGCATCTTCTTTTGTCAAGGCCCCTTGTGAATTACCAACTTTTCCTTGAGTACCTTCTCCGATTTGTTGACTTACATTATGCATAATCTTAGCTACTGCCAATTGACTTTCAGGGGAAAGCGATGCAAATTGCTCTTGGTCTTCTTCCGTTGCAAAGCGTTTGAAGGTGTTTTCTGCTATTTTTAAGTTATCATCATAAGAATTTCCCCACTCTTCTTTTAAAGAGTTTTGTAGTTCGTTAATTTTAGCCTCATTATCAGCTTGTATTCCCTGTATTATCTTACTCTCTTCACCTGTAAAAGTCTCCACTAACTGCTTAAATGCTTCTGGCTTAATTCCCAATTCAACAGATTTATCTTTTACTAGATTTAATAGATCGTCATTAGCTTGATAATTTTCTGGTAATTCGTAGGTGTAATCCTCTGGTGCGTAATTTTCTGGCTCTTTTGGTGCGCCTAACTTCTTTTCAAGGTTAATATAACTCTTTGCTAGTCCGTTAATGTCTTTAAAATTGGATAATGATTTAGAGCCTTTTATTTCTTCATCTGTGATTTGATCTAAAAAGCTTGTTTCATTATTTGTTTCAACTGGTGCATTTTCTGCACTAACTTCTGTGTTTTCTATTTGGTCGGTCATAGTTTTATTATTGGTCGGTTATTTCCTCTCTAACCCTAGAAAGGATATATTGATATAACTCTATACCTCCTTGACGAAGTATAGCGTTAATAGTGGTGTCTTGTTCAGTTGAGAAGCTTGATTCTAAAAGAACCCTTTGCAAGTGTTCTAAAATAACTCTTCCGTTTTCTGTTTCAAATACTTGTTGGAATATTTTATTTAACTGCTCTTCTGTCATTATATAAGCTTAGATTGTTTTGCTTTACTAGCTGTTTCTACTGCCATTTGTTCCTGCTCCATAGCTTGTTGCTGTTGAATTTGAGATTGTCTTTGTTCTCTTTCCTTTTTAACAATAACAGGATTTTTAATAATATCTGGATCAATTCCTAATATATCAGCAGACTTTCTAAGCAATTTATCAAAATCTATATTATCAATAATTTCTGGCTGTGCTTGTGCTAAATTTAAAACTCCTGCCATTAGTTTTTCAATAGATGCGGATTCGTTTAATCTTTGAGATTGAGTAATTGGATTTTGATAATTAATTTTTAATTCTGGATTTTTAGATAATAAATCTGGTATTTCTTTTTGGAATAAATCATTTTCGATTAATTCAAAATTACCATCTGCATTTTTAATATATATTTTATTAAATAGAATATCAAAAGTTCTATTCAATATTTGCTCTGTATAGTCAATAATGCCATATATAAAATCACCCATTATTCTGAATGTCTCTGCTCTTAGTTCTAATATTTGTGTTGCGGTTGCTCTTGCATCATCAAAGATTTTAAGCTTATCTAAAAAGAATATCTCTCTAATATTTTGTTCTTTTCTAGTAATTAGATCTTGAGTTAAAGGAATATTTCCTATTGTCAATATTTGTTCTATTGCCGCCCTTCCTGCTGGTAAAGCTTTTTGATCTGGTCTATTTAATGCACCTGGTCTAAGATTAACCCTTTTAGCATAATTAGCATTTACATTTAAAGGGGGTTTTAAAGCTTTTTCTGTTGCCTCGTTGTACTGTCTAGACATTTCATTGATCTGTCTTGCATCTGCTAAACCAATCATTGCCCTAGAAGTCCCATAAACTTCATTTGTTGATTTCTCGCTTCTACCAATAGCTACTGGCATTGAATCCCAGCCTATTTCTTGAATTATAGTTTGGTGTTTTTCATCTACCCAAAAACCTGCTATTTCTTTATTTAAGCTATCTATCTTTTTTTTATCTCTTTCTTTTCTTGGAAATATATGTAATTGCAAATCAAACTCTTGAAAAGGATTCTTTTCGTAAGCTTGTAATATTTTTTCATGAATATTTGCATCTTTATTTTCCCATTTAGATATAATTTGCCTTGCTGTCATCTTATGTTTTATAATAACATAATCAGCTTCGCCCTCGTCATTTTCAGCTATAAGAAAGTTTTTAATATTTAAAGTGTGATATTTAACCGGAAATTTCTTTCCTTCCTCTATGAATGTTGCTATTGTTCCAAATACTATATCATCTGCAACTGCTTCACTTAAAGCCCTTTCAAATCCTGATTTAGGATTGAACATTACTCTAAGGATCATATCTGTAAATTCAGTAATCCAATCTTTAACCTCTTGATCTTCGTTTACTTCTTCTGTTACTGGTGTAATTGTTATTGGTTTTATAGATCTATTAAAAAATACCCCTATAATAATTGATTTTAACTGATGAACGAAATTAATTGGTGCGGATTCATAGAGCCTTGTTATATTCTCCTTATCTCCTTTTGATCTGTCAACTGTAATGTTAGATTTAACAGGACGGAATATATCAGCTACATCTTGCCATTCTGTTTCAAAGTTTGCCCTTTCTGCTGATAGTGTTTGTGCTTTTTGTAAAAGCTCTTTTGCATTAGTCATTATCCTCCTAAAGTTCTACGAAATATATTTTCTTCTAGTGGTTGCCCTGCAAAGATAGTTCTTTGTCTCGCTCTTGCTTTTTGTTTTCTTACTGACTCTTGTGCTATTCCTCTTTTCTCTTGTTCTTCTTGTAATTTCTGCGCTGCTTCTGCTTCGCTTTTTAGTCTGTTTTGAGTCGCTTGAATCCTTTCTTTTACTTTCTCTTCTTTTCTTTGTTGAACATTTTTTGCTGCTGCACCACCTCCTAAAAGTCCTGCAGCTACTGCTGCTATTGCCGCTCCGCTTGCCATAATAAGTATATTTAATTAAATAAAAATATTTTACTTGACATAGTTTTAAAGTCAAGTTAAAGCATAATCGTCTTGATATTTATTCTGCAAGAATCTTTTTTCATCTATTCCTACTGCCAAATATCTAAAAGCATCAGCCCCATTACTTGACCAATCATGCAAAGGTTTATCTTTAAAGCAATTTCTTATTTCGTCAAATTGCTTTTTATAGTTAGTTAATGCTAATAATCCTTTTTTGCATTTAGTTTCATCAAATATACATTTATTAAATATTGCTCTTGTTGCGTTTATTCCATCCTGAATTGGTATGTTTGGCACTACATCAAAGGCAATCCCTAAATCATAAGCTATTTCATAACGAGAACGACCACTAGAAAATTCTCTTACTCTTATGTCGTGCGGTGCGTTATGATTTCCGTAAATATAGGGTTTTGCTTTGATCTCTTTTATATAATGATCTAATCCTTTTCCGGAATCTTCTAAATAGTCTATTACTCTAATTTCGCTCCCTACTTGTTGCGTAAACCATATTGCCGTTGTGTCATTTACTCCTAAATCCCAGAAGGTATCAACTGTCAAGCTTGATTCATAAGGTAGATTTGTGATTCTTCCTTCTTCTTTTGCTTTGTTTATTTGTTCGCTATAATATGCACCTTCGATTGCTGAATTAAAGGAGCAGTAATATTCTTGATTAAATAAATCTAGTGTCTTTCCTCTTTGGATAAATTCTTGCTTAATCTGTTCTATTTGGTCTTTAGTGAATACTTGTTCTTTTGTGTCATCTACTGTTAGTAATTGACTGAACCAATTATCATTATTTTTAGCCATTTCCCATAATTCATAAGCGTGATTATGGCCTTTTGGCGTAAAGTTAAATAATGCCCAGCCATTCGTAGCCATCAACATAGGTTGTATCACTTCCCATGCTGTCGGTCTTTGTTCTGCATATTCTGAAAAGACTGCCCCTTTAATACCTGCACCCCTTAAAGCATCTACATTATCAGAACCCACGATTTGATAGACTGAACCATTGAAAAATTCAATCTTCATTTCTTGATTGTTCTGGCTTTTAATTAATTCTTTTGGTATGTAGTCAAGATATTTATTACCATTTATATCTGATTCACTCCATATTGCTTTCTTGCCTTGATTATATGTAGGGAATATATGCCAATATGTACCTGGTGTCCCTAGTAATGCATAAAAGATTATTAGATTAAGTCCGAATAAATCTTTTCCTGCCCTTCTATGCCATACATAAATTGCTCTTTTGTATCTTTCTTTTATTAATGCATTCCATAAGGGGGCTTGATAATCCCTTAATGTGTAATTATAGGGTAGGTTTATTTCCATTTGGTCGGTTAATGGTTAAAACTATATTATAATATTATGTTTTATTATTTCAAGTAATAGCCTAATCCTTGCAATTTCTCTAATAACTTTGGTGCTTCGTCGTGGGCTTCTGATCTAATCCGCATTCTTTCATACTCTTCTTTATTATAATTCTCTATTTCTAATAAGTCATTAAATACTTCTTGCAACTCTTGAGGAAATATTAAATTGTTAAGTTTTATTATCTCTAACACTAAGAAATAAATTATTAAAATAAACTTCTGACCATCTACGCCATTTAAGAGCATCTTTTTAATTCCAGAATCTTCATTCAGTCTTGATACTCTGTTCTGCATCTTTGATAACTGCTTATTGTCTTTTGGATCAAGAATTTCAATAATTTGATCTTCAACAGTCTTTAGCTTTTCTATCTTTGTAGATTCTTCTTTAAAGTCTATTGCGTATTTTATTACAAATCTTAATTGGATAAAGATGAAAGCTTGCTCTATTCTTCTTTTTTCTGATTTATTGGCCATTATATTTAATTATATTATAAATTGCTTGCCTACTAACTCCAAATTCTTTGGCTATCTCTTTAACTGTTTTATATTGAGATAGTTTTAATATCTCTTTGTGGTCTAATACACGAGGTCTGCCAGCTTTCTTATTTGATCTGGCTAGACCCTCTTTTATTCTTCGGCTGTGTTCTGTAAATTGCTCTGGAGTTAGTTTCATTATTTATATTATTTTAAAAATCTATAAAATTTTCCATTGTAGAATTGCCATTTTTAAATATTTCTTTCGCTTTTTCTATTGAGATTTTTGGTATTATATTTGATTTAAATTTGTTGCAAACATTACAAGAAGCTACAAAATTAGTAATATTATCTTCTCCACCTCTGTGAATAGGGTAGAAATGATCTATTGTTGCGACACATTTATAATCATCTTCGTTATAATAATTACTATTGATAATTTCTATTTTACAATAAAAACATTTTCCTTTTTGGTTTTTAAGTAAATCATCAATAATATTTGACCTTACTAACCAACTTATATTTTTCCTTTTTTTTGCTTTGTTTTTATTTATATAAAATTCCAGAGTGTTTTTATATTCCAATAAATAACAATATTCTTTTTCATACTCTTTATTATTTCTTTTAACAAGCTTTAAAAATTCTAATCTGTCTTTTAATCTGTTATATCTCCAATCTAAAGTCATTTTATGTAAATATTATGATGCTCTTCTATTTCGTTTTTATCTTCTATTATTTTTTCCACATAACTATTTAATGTTTTTGGCACTCTTAACGATCTGTCTCTACTGTGATGTACGCCATAAGTTTTTAATTCATAATGCGAAAAAATAGTTTTATAATCATAAATAGATTCAGATGATCTGTCCCATTTAGTGACTTTTACTATCCATGTGTCAGATTCTTCTGGTTTTACTGCGTGTCTTATTGCTTCGCCCCATGTAAAACCTGCAAATATTCTGCTTGATCCTATCTTGTTATTTATTATCATAGTTTTAGCTTATTACTTCTTTGTCTAAATTATCGCAAATTCTCATAATTATTTTATCTTTCCTATTTTGCGGAGTATTACAAAAAGCCTCATCTACTCGATCAAAAACAGCGTTACGATAAGGTTTATTGTTTTTTATATCTTTTTTTATTAGAAGAGTTGCTTCTGTTATTTTTTTAAATATAGTCATGATTTTTTAATTTAAGTTGATTACTCCTTAATAATAACAATGATGATTTTACTTGTCAAGTAAATATATGAATTATTTACAATTTAATTTATACCAATTTTTAAAAGTCAATACTGGTCTTTTTTTCTCTGTTTCTTCATATTCGTAATCATAGTAATCAAATACATCGTGAA
>Ga0222715_10005007_pt1 | contig 11380 bp, 10 predicted proteins | sample C33_9DmetaG_FD_165056 | JGI IMG/M metagenome (GOLD analysis project Ga0222715, IMG submission 165056) | Estuarine water microbial communities from San Francisco Bay, California, United States - C33_9D | ecosystem: Environmental > Aquatic > Marine > Unclassified | place: USA: California... | reverse complement strand
CCCACTCGTCGCCGCCGCCGCCGCCGACGACGACGACGACGACGCACGCCGCCCGCGCCGACGATGGAGATTGAATCGCCATCGCGCGCGTGCGACGCCGCGGAGACGCGCGCGCGCGCGTCGACGGCGACGACGACCATGGTGCGCGAGGACCCAGTGGCGCTCGACCGGTTCATGTCGCGCGAATTAGAAAAGAAGACGATCGCCATCGCGAGGTTGGAGCTCGACGTGAGCGAGCTGCGACGACGCACGGCGAGTGAGGCCAAGGCGCGCGCGCACGCGCTGGAGACGCAGAAGAATGAGCACGAGCGTGAGCGAGAGGTGCGAGAGGCGGCGTGGGCGCGAGAGCGGGACGCGTTGACCGAACGACTGAATGCCGCGCGCTCGTTTTCCGAAAGCAAAGCCGCGCACGATGAAGAAGTGAGCGCGTTACAATGCGAGGTGATGCGTTTGAATGGTGTCATCTCGACACAGAGGGAGGAGATGGAGCGAGAACTGCTCGCGCGCGTGGGAGCGCTCAAGCGAGAATGCGACGAACGCGTCGAACGCGCGAGAAAACATGCCGAAGCCACGATGGATCGTAAGATGGATCAATCAGTAAAGAGAATATTAGCACAGAATCGTAAAATGGCGGATGAACTTCGCCTGCACGTGGCAGAGACGGATGTACTGCAGAGGCAGTACGTGAAGACGAGCGCGGAATGTCGACGGCTGGCGCAACGCGCCGAAATGTCGGAAGGATTAGAACGAGAATACGCCGAACGCGGCGCCGCTCGCGCGAAGGAGATGAAAAACGCAAACGAGAAAATATCAACGCTTGAACGCGGTATACAAGAGCTCATGGATGCGTTTGAGGCGCAAAAATCAGAATGGAAGACGCAGATGACCGCCCTCCGCGTTTCCGCCGAAGACGAAGCGGATCAATTGAAACGCGCGCTGACATTGAAATCACGCGAGTTGACCAACATTCGGCGACTCGCCAAGGAAGTCGTCTGTTACTATGAAGACGTCTGACCGTCGTCACAGCTCTTGTAATTCGTAGGTGGTGTTGTAATTCAATTTCAATTTCAATTCGTTTCTGGTGCTACAATCGCGCTTGGTATACATGTCGTTCAATTCGCGTGAGCCATTCTTTTCAATGCGCCCTTAGCAAAGTAATCATGCGTGTAAGACTCTATTAGTAATAGAATCCCCCACGCGGTGCGGCGGGTCCCCCGATCGCATCGTACCCGTACCCTCCAGGCGTCGTGCTCACGTTTTCCGTCTCTTCGATCGATCCATCCGGAAGCGTACGTCTCGTCACGCTTCGCGTCACCGTCGTCCCATCCGCACTCACGTGCGTTGACGTCGACGTCGACGTAAAGCTCCCACCACCAAACATCGACGCTGAGCCTGGGGAAATCGACGGTGCGAACGCGCTCGATTGAAACATACTGTTACCAAACATGGAACCGCCGAAACCGCCGCCAAACGCAAACGAAGACGGCTCCGCCGCGCGGCTCGCGCTAAAGAATGGATCCGGCGCATCGAACGCCCCGCCAAACATGGACGTTCCTCGCGCACCGCCCGACGCGAATTGTGCGAAATCATCCCCAAACACGCTCGCAAACATCTCAAACGGATCCCTAAATCCCGCGTGCGCGCGCGGCGCTGAGCTCGGAGCTCGCGCGCTCATCGTTCCATAATCCCACTGCCGTCGCCGGTCTTCATCACCAATCATCTCATACGCCCACGCGATGCGTTTAAACGCTTCCTCACACGCCTCGCGGTCGCGTGCTGGGTTCTTATCGGGATGGAAACGCATGGAAAGTGCGCGATAGGCGCGACGAATGGATTGCTGCGTCGCCTCGTGTGGCTCCACGCCGAGAATGGCGTACGGGCAGCGCGCACCGTCGTCGTCGTCGTCGTCGGCATCGCCGGCATGCATGGCGCACGCGTGTGCGTTCGCTATGCGCGCACAGCGGGCGGCGTGGCGCGCGCGAACGCGACGCCGTGCGCGAAAGAATGGCGACGCGTTGACTGACGCGACGAGCACTTTGCGCGGCTACGACGGAGAAAACGCGCGTGTACACCATACTGTGTGTGTGTCGCTGCTTTTACAAATAATAATGCTAATCAATGGCGTTTTAATATGTTACTCGACATCGCCTTCGTGGGCGAACCGCGCGCGGACGACGTCGTATAACTCTGGATTGGCGTCTACGCGCGGTTGAAACATGGAATCCGGCGCCTCGAAATACTTTGAGCTCTTGAGCATGGAGTCAATCATGCGATGCACCCACGGCGCCATGGTTTTGAGTATGAATTTGATCAATGATGATGGCACGAATGGCATCTGCGCGTCGACGTGAAGAACCATGTCACCGCGTGTGCGGAGACGCGCGGAGCCGGGTTCGGGCGGGAGCGCGCGAATGCGAGCGCCGGAATTGCCGACGACGCGAACGCGCTTGCGCTTGGCGGCGTTTTTGGGGTAACCAATGCCAATGTCGTCGTCGGGGTCTACGGCACGTGCAAGCACGATGGCGCTCGATTGCGACACGCGAGAGGTGAATGCGGCACACGTCTTGGGATCGACGCGGGCGTTGACCACGGCGGCGGGTGGCGGTTGTCCGACAAACACCGCGTTGACCACCAACGCGGTATCGCGGCATGAGAGCGGCCATGGGAGCCACAAGGCGGTGTACGTGACTAAATTTGTTAACCCACGTACGAGCATAATGGTCGAATCGAGCGCGAAGACGTTCCATTGAGTGATTAAGTCCCATTCTCGAGCGACGGCGATGAGCCGCAACGGAGGCGCGTCAAACGTCGCGCTCAATTTAAACGAATGCACCGTGCCACCTTTGTGCCTGCCGTAATGCACCACCAGACGTTCATCCACATCTGGGTCTTCATCGAAACTCGGTGCGTGTCGCAGCGTCGCTAACGCCCGCGCACTCGCATCATCCGTCTCTTCGCTCGCCCGTCCCGCCGACGACGAAGACGCCAACGCCGCCATAGACGCCGACCCCACGCCCTGACGCGTCAACGTCTCCGCCGCCAACGCCGTGCGTCCACGTCCACGATCAACACGCGTCCATCCATCGACACCATCGATCTCATCTCGCTCAAACGCCATCGCACGATCAAATAAATCCCGACGCTCCGTCGTCGTCGACGCCGACGCCTCCAGCTCCACCGCCCCGCGTCCCCTCGCCGCCATCCACAACGCCATCTCCACCTCACCCACGCGCGCGAGTCGATCAGCATCATCACACACATCCACCTCGCGCACGACTTGCGCGTCTAACGCGTACCACGACGCGCGAACGCGCGTGAGCTCGTCCGCGCTGACGGTTGACCATTCAATCGCAAACGCATCCATTCTCGCGTCGTAAAACGCATCGCCGTCGTCATCGACGACCGCCACCGCGCTCGCGCACGCACCCATGCGCGCAGTCTCCCACGATTCGGCGCGCCGGGGCGGGCGCGCCGCGACGGCGACGCCGAACGCGCGCGGCGATGTGCCGCATCGGCCGCGACGCCGGTCGAGCTCAGGGGGACTCTGATTGGTCATAATTAACTCCAGAATGCTCAGATTGGTCATAATCCGAGTCCCTCGACACGAAAACCCACGGCATGAGCCGCGCGCGTCGCTCTGGCGCCGCGGCGCGCGCGCGCGCGGCACATCGCGACGCGACGTCGACGGCGTGAAGCGCGCGATAATGTCCGCCATGCAATTGTGCCCGGCGCAGGCGCGCGCGACGCGCGCGGGGCGCGTGACGGCGCGAGATGCGTCGAGTGGGCGCAGCCCTATGCGCGCGATGCGGTCGGTGGAATGCGCGCGTGGGATGCGCGGTGCGCGCGCGCGCGACGCGTGTGAGGGCGCGCGAGCGGGCGTAGTGGTACGTCGTGATTTCGATGCGCGTGTTTTCTCGCGATGCGTGCGCGCGTGTGCGCGTGCGCGGCGAGGAGAGTGGTGCGAAGGGCGCCCTTCAATGCACAGGGTTTGGGCGCGCGCGCGCGCGTTTGGCGCGCGCGTGACGCGAGACGTGGACCAGGACAAGCGCGCTGACGCTGAATATTGGCACTAACCGTAACGTTCTCTCGCGCTTTCGTTCGTGCTTCCGCGTAGGTTCGAGCATCGAGCGATGCTATTCCGGATACGTTTACGATGCCGACGCGTCCGCGCGGCCAAGTGAAAGGGAAATCGTTTTTAGAGTTGTGGTTTGGTCGGGACGAGTCAAACGAAGGCAAGGCTCGACCGGCGCCGTATTTGCGCCTCGTAGCCATTCTGCCATTCATTATCCCTCTCATGGGTACGATTGCGTTCACGCACAGTGCGTATTCGATGATCCCGTTGTCCAAGCACGCCATGTTCATCTTTGCCCCGGCGATGCAAATCTTCTACGGGAATCAATTTATTCCATTCTTGACGTTCTTTGCGCTGTTCTTGATGGTTGTGCGCAACGAGAAGCTCCCGCATTTCGTGCGTTATTGCACCATGCAAGCCATTTTACTCGATATTTGCTGCATGCTCGGTGGATTAATCATGCAATACATGCCCATCTTCGTCATGGTCAGCTGGATGGGCGAATGGATGGAGCTCGCGGTGTTTGCGAATTCCTTTTTCGCATTGTTTTATTCCATTTTCAACGCCTTGCAAGGGTTATATCCGGAAATTCCAATCATCACCGAAGCTGTCTACGCGCAAGTCACCGAGGCTCGCCAGCAATTCGAAGAGGAGGAGGAATAAAGCGGCGGCGTTCAGAGCGCGACCGTCGCCTTCACAGTCTGCGGACGACGTCAACCGCGTCCGCGGATGACGACGACAGTGGCGGACGACGACGCACGCGCGCGCGCTCACGAACACAAACAATACAAATTAGTAGCATACCCTGTAGTACACATAAAACAAAGACATTGATTGATGACATCGCACGCGCATCGAGCGCCGTCGCCCAAAACCAAACAAAATATCTCCCAGCGTGTCGTTATCCATGTGCGAATCCACAAAACGACACTGTACGACGCCTCGACGACGCGCACGCGATCGCCTAACGCGACGGAAACGACGAATAAATTATCTTTGATCGATTCGCTGAGAATACACGCGTAAAATCATGTCGCACGCAGGGATGAACGCGACGATGCGTCCGATGACGTTGACGAGTGCGCGATCGACGAAGCGGTTGATGATGAATGTACGCGGTGGCGCGCACGCGCGCGCGTATGCGGTGGTGCGATGCGCGCAGGCGAATGGTGATGAACGCGGCGCGGAGGCGGTGGGGCGTCGCGCGGCGATGGCGCGATTGAGCGCGGCGGTGGCGCTCGCGAGCGGCGGCGCGGGCGTCGCGCGCGCGGATGTGGGCGATTACTTGGCTAATTTGTTAGTCGAGAAGCCTCCGCCGCCGAAGCGTGAAATCATGCTCCCTGAATTGATTATTGAGCCGTATAGCCGTGAGGATGGGTGCCGGGCGACGAGCGGGGCGAGTAAGGCAAAGGCGCAGATTGAGTTTGCGCAGTTCATCGCGCCCATCATCGAAGACAACATTGACTTGACTTTTGGTGAGTACTTCCGTCTGGCGTTGGCGGATTTCGGGACGTTCTCCGTGGTTGGTAAGAAGAATGGCTTGAACGGCTCGGTGCGCTTCGAACTCGACCGCCCTGAGAACAAGGGGTTGAAGAAGGCGTTTGCGTCGATTGAAAAGATTAAAAAGGCTGTCGACGCCAAGACGGATCAACCAGTGTCTTATGCGGATTTGATCGCCCTCGTGCCGCACTTTGCGGCGCGCGTTCAGTTCAAGAAGGATTACATCGAAGAAGTCGGCTCTGACAAGGATTACGAATTCTTGTTCATCGGTACCAATCCATTCTTGGGGGCCAAGGTGCGCGTCGGTCGATTGGACGCCGCCGCCGCAGATCCCGAAGGTTTGATTCCGCTCGACGGCGGTAACGCCGAAGACTTCCTCGCGTGGTTCCGCCGTATGGGTCTCGGTCCGAACGAGCTCGCCGCGTTGGCGCCGTACTTGTACGAAGACCCGCAAAAGGGTATCGACATTGTGCGCCAAGACGGTACGTGCTCTCGATTGCTCGACGTGTACGAAACGCAACGCATTTTGGGCAAACGCGCACCTGGCCCGGCGGTGACCATCATTAAGAACTTGAAGCAAGCCACGGATAACTGCATCACTGGTGGTGCGATGTCCATCGCGCCAGCCGTGCTTGACCCGCCGTACGTGAGCTACGCGTTTATTCGCGGCGGGGGCGAATTGCCGCGCGTCGGCGCCTACCCCGCCGTCCCGGGCTCCTTTGAGACTGGCGGCAGTCTTTTGGCCATCCAACTTCGTCAAGCGCAAGCCGAAGCGCGCGCTGCGAAGGAAGCTGCCGGCGAGCAATAAATTTTTCATCGATCGATTGTTTGTTCAATACTATTTTACCACCACCGCATTACAGCATTCATCGAGGACGAGGCGCGCGTCTAAAACAAACAATTAAAACGTTTTGTTTGTATTGCAACAAAACTCGTACGTATACACCTACTTCTATGTGACGCGCGTGATCATCAAATCATCTCAACAGTGATCGTGCGCGCTCGCGTCTCCTCGTGACGGCTAAAACTACTCCGCATCGGGACGCGACACGCTCGTCTTTACTCCGGCGGAGGATACTTTGCCACCTCCTCCTTCACCCGTTTCTCATACGCCGCACGATTCGTGGTATACGCCAAGTATGCCTCACTCTGTGCGGGTGATTTCTCATTCGGATTCGCCAACAACTCCTGTATCCCGAGCGCCACTTGTTTCACCGTCACGCTCGGTCGCCAACCTTCATCTTCATTCAATATGCTCAAACACACCGTCCCGCTCGGATAAATGTTTGGATGATAAAACCCGGCGGGAAACTTACACTTCATCGGTTTCGCCGGGTATTCCTTTGGAAATTCCATCGTGAGAGGGATGAACGCGCCTTGCCACGGGGTATCTTTCGCGCCAGGAATCACGCACTTCCATTTAAACAAATTGATCTCCCCGCTGGAATCCTTTTCGGGACGCGCGAAGAACCCCGGGGGGTGATCTTTGCGCCACGATTTACGTTCTTCGGCGATGCGCGCGCTCGCGATGGTGCTCATCGCGCTCGTCGAACGCCGAGCGACGTGTGCGCGTGTGAAGATGACGAATACACGTGCGCTCCACGTCATAATAGGACGCGATGCGCGAGGCGTGGCGCGGCGCACGCGCGCGCGAGGCGTCGCGTGGTTGGTGCGTGATGGTTTCCTCGCGTGGCGACGCGTCGCGCGCGCGCGTACGCTCGGGTGGTGCGTGTACACCACGGATGATTCAGTTGATGAGTGTCTTGGTCTTGATGATGATGACGATGATTAATCCTGGTGGTTTTGGTGCCGATGCGGCGACGGCGGCGAAGGCATCGACGAATGCTGACACCAACGCACATGTACATGACCCATTCGACGCTTTACCGTCGTGCGGGACGAACGTGCGAAAGGTGTGGACATCCGCGACGCACGCGGCGGTGTACGCGACGCCAGACGTCTCCGACGCGCGTTTCGATGGCGAGCGCGCCGTGACCGTGATCACCACCAGCGGTCGCGTGCGCGCATACGATGGTTCGAGTGGGGATGTGTTGGACTGGTCGTTCGCTGGGCGGCGAATCGCGCGCGCGGCGCGAGGAGGGGTGGTCAGAGTGGGCGCGAGACGCGTCGCCGTGGCGTTGGACGGCGTCGCGATGGCTTTTAATTTAAACGATGACGGCAGCGACGATGGTGGTGAGCACGTGGTTGGACGAATTCCATCGCGAATGATTCGTCGCGATGCGTTCGTTGCGCGCGAGGGTGAGATTGACGCGCATCATGCGGAGCATTTGACGCGCGCGCCAAACGCGAGACGGTTGTTAGAAGAAGAGCCGCAACCGACCGAGGCAAATGAAGCGTCTTTAGAGGATATATTGGTCCGAGACGACGTCGACGTCGATGCTACGGGTAGTGTTAGATTAGATAGTGAGCATCGCGATGATGCGGAGCGGTACGCGCTCGAGACGCGCGTGCTGTCCGCGCCAACGGTGGGCGACGTCGACGGCGACGGTTTCGTTGAAATTGTCGTTGCGGCGTCGTATTACTACGCTCCATCATCGCAATACGTCGCCACTGGCGTGGTTATTCTTGATGGTGCAACGTTAGCGGTGAAGAAGTCGTTCGATTTGGATCGCGTGCAGATGGTGCGATCGAGAGAATCGACAAAGGTGTACGCGCCGCCGACGTTGGCGGATGTCGACGGAGACGGGATGTTGGACGTCATCGTCGGGACGACCGCCGGGAATGTGCACGTGATTTCGGGCGTCAATGGTGCGCCCGCTCGCGGATGGCCGCAGACGATGTCATCAATAGAAGCGCAGGTCGTCGCTGTTGATGTCGATGCAGATGGTGATGTGGATTTAATTGCGTGCGATACGCGCGGTCGAGTCGCGGCGTTTTCGGCGTCTGGCGAGCAACTTTGGACTCGAGAGCTCCATTCGAAAATCGCCGTCGCCGCGAGCGTGGGTGACATCGATGGTGATGGCGCGTTAGAAGTCGTCGTTGGGACGCTTTCCGGCGCCGTGCATGTATTGCGTGGTAAAGATGGCGCTTTGGCGAGCTCAGCGTCGCCCGCGTATATTGCAAGCGACAAGATCCTTGCACCGATCGTGCTTTCACGGATTCGTCCAGGGATGAAGGACGCGTCGGTGCTTGACATCGTCATTGCTACGCATGGTGGCGTGGTGCACATCATTGACGGTAAGGTGCGATGCCGAGACGTTATCGAGGTGGATGGTGAAGTATACGCCGCTCCAGTCGTTGGCGACGTAACGGGTGCGGGGACCGTCGACATCATCGTGGCGACCATGAGTGGTCACGTTCACGCGTTTCAATCGATCGGGTCAGCGTTTGAGCCAGCATTACGTACGACGACTGGTCATGTTGCGCTGAAGAATTGGTTTAGCGTCACCGTTACCGACCGCGAGTATCGGGACGTGCGCGGCTCGACGATGGACGTGCGCTACGAAATTGTCGACCGTCGATTCTTAAACCACGTTAAAGTCAAACGCTCGTCGCTGGCACCATATGAAGTGGACATCACAGTCACTAGTGCGCATGGGAAATCGGACACAACGCGAGTATCGCATCCGAGACCTGGTAAATATACCACGCGCGTCGCCGTGCCTCTGACAAAAACGCGCGGCGAAATTCGAGTCAGCGTTCGCGACGGCATGTACGTCGTCGTCGACGACGCGGTGTCGGTATCGTTCCATGAATACTTCGACGTCGCCTTAAAGTGGCTCGTGGCTTTACCGTTTCTATTAGCGAGTACGACAATTATTCGTTACGCCAATAAGGATGCGCTCGAGCGCGACGTTTTCGGATCCGCGTCCATTCCACATTTTGCCTTTGACGGCAAACACGCATAGCAACGCGCATTGAAATGTACAAAAAGTATAATGTTGTAATAAATTAAAAGTATTCGCCGACGTAATGAGCGGCGGCATCACAAAAAAATCAAAGAGCGGGACGAAACGCAAACGAATGGGCGAGCAAAGATACCAAAAACAAACATCGACGCCGTCGCCGAACACAATCGTTCGTTTCGCAACGGCGCGTCATACACGGTATCTCGCCACCACCACGCGTGTGGTAACCACAACGGTATCCAGGCCGTCATGAGCACACCACACGCGTGCGATTTCGCGTCTCCTTCCGCCCTCTTCAAGGCGCGTAAAAGTGTCGCTTACAATAATTTGACAATCTTCGCCTCTTGCGCAGCCGCGCCATCACCGTTGCGCTCAACCACGTTCCCTTGTTTATCGATAATAAACTTGCATGCAAAGTTCCAGCGCACGTCGGCGGTATCGCCAGACTGTTCCTTCAAAAACTTCCACACCGGAGACGCGCTCGGGCCATTCGTCTTCACCTTGCCCATCATCGTCCCTCGAAACCCAAACTTTTCATCCACAAACTTTTGAATCTCATTCGCCGCGATTTCCTGCCCGCCGAATTCATCCGATGGAAAGCATAAAATTTCAAGTCCTTGCGCGTTGTATTTATCATACAGCGCCGTGAATTCCTGTGCGTCGAGGACAAAGAGAACGCGTCAGTCATCATCAGCTCCAGGTTTCTAACTGTCACCGACATGGGTTTCCCTCACCGACGCGCGCGACGCGACGCTCCGCCCGTCGCCCAACCGTCGCGAACGAACGCACGCACCTGGTAATTACTTCTCGTCGCCCCTCACCGAGACGCGACGTTGGTGACGATCACCACTTTCCCTCGCAAGTCGCCAAAGTTCAGGGTTCCGCCATCGAGCGTTTGCGCGCTCAAATCATAAAACGACGACGACGCCGACGTCGTCGTCATCGCGCGAGACGATCGTGTGCGTGTGCGTGTGCCGTCACGCGCGCGTAGGGCGAGGGAAAACGCGCGCGTCGATGAAGACAGCGCCGTAGCTCGCATGTGGCGTGCCGTGGTGTGCCGTTCGACGTCACACATCGATGCCGCCGTTTTTAAGCCTGACGCGACCGACGATCGCGGACGCGCGCGAGTGCGTCAAATACGGCCAACAGCGTGGGTTTAATTACCCGCGCGAGCTCGCGGGGCGATCGGATGACGACGACGCGAGCGGCGGCGGCAGCAGCAGCAGTGCGATTATCGCAGATGTCGCATCATCATCATCGCATAAATATAGCCGCCGACGATGGGTTGAGGACCGCACGCGCGCGGAGATTGGGTCGGGTGAACGCACCTACGCGCGCGCGTGTGCGGCGCTGAAGACGTGGGAGCATTTTGACCTCGGATGGGCGAGCGTGGATGCGAACACGGGGCACAGCGTGGGCGACGGGGTGTGCGTGCGCGCGCGCGTGGGCGGCGTATGGATGCGTAATCCGCTCGAGATTGTGCGTCTGCGCGGTGCGGAGGGCGGGGCGAGGAGACGAGGGGTGAAGAAGCGGTTTTCATTCGCGCACGGGACGATGGAAGGGCACGTGTTGGCTGGGGAGGAGAGGTTCGCGGTGGAGCTCATGGATGACGGACGGGTGTATTACGAGGCGTACGCGTTTAGCGCGCCGGCGCATGCGGTGGCGTTGATTGGGTATCCGTTGGTGCGGTTGTTGCAAAAACGGTTTCATTGGGATTCGGCGCGGGTGATGCGGAAGATTGGCGCGTCGTGTGCGACGGTGGAGGAGAGATGATTTTAGCGACGCGCCAAAGCGGCGCGTTTTAATATAGCAGCAATTCGTTTGATTAAATAATAATATGTCTTCTACGTACCGGTACTATAGTGAGATACCGATGGGGGACTATGCGCTACATGGAGTACGTTCGACGAAGTCGCGCGGCGGCGATGGCGGAATCATA
>Ga0222715_10005006_pt1 | contig 11381 bp, 17 predicted proteins | sample C33_9DmetaG_FD_165056 | JGI IMG/M metagenome (GOLD analysis project Ga0222715, IMG submission 165056) | Estuarine water microbial communities from San Francisco Bay, California, United States - C33_9D | ecosystem: Environmental > Aquatic > Marine > Unclassified | place: USA: California... | reverse complement strand
AAGATGCGTGATGAAAACAATAGCTATGTCTTCGTCTGGGAGTTTCGTGAGGTCGAAACTATATCGTTCGAGGTCTATGTCACAAAAAACAGGCTCGAGACCGAGCTGGAACACCGGTGATACATTCGTAACCCACGTGCACGTCGGTAAAAGAACCTTTGCACCATCCGGGATCTTAAAATGTTCTTTGACCGCAGCGAGTAACAGGAAGTTCGCCGTACTTCCAGACGTGACGTATAGTGAATGTTTACAATTGAGCCATTCACTCCAATGTTTTTCAAATTCTTCAACCTTTGGTCCGCACGTATATCGATCAGTAGACGTTATGAAATTGATAAGCTTCAATTTATCACCTTCTGTGATTGCATTTTTCATCAAAGGCCACCACATCATATAAGAATATCTAATATTTCTTTTAATCCATTTAAAAGCACAGTGCACTACTTATTAAATGAAGACGATCATTAGTCTTACGAGCATCCCATCTCGTTTTGATACGCTTCCGGCGATTGTTCACGACCTGGAGCGAAAGTTTAGCGACGTTGATGAAATATGGCTCAACATACCCCACAAGTATAATCGATTTCCCGACGCTGAGATTAAGATTCCAGCGTTTCCTCATTCGAAGAAACTCATTGTAAATAGATGTGTAGATTACGGACCTGGGACGATGTACATGGGTCCAGCACACAGCGAAAAGTGCGATGCCGACATGGTCGTGGTCGTCAATGACGACACAATGTATCCACCAAATATGGTAAATGAATTCTTAAAACTGTACGAAGAGGAAGCCTGTTGTTGGTGCACATCCGGATTCGTAGTAGATGACTATGTGAAAAATAATGGCCTCGTCGCTCGATACGATCGTCAAGAAATAGATGTCACCGAGAGTTATGGTGGCGTTCTTCTTAAGATGGAATGGTTACGAGCCATGAAGGATGAATTTCTCAACTACTACGCGTTAACCTACAATGACGACATCATCATAAGTAATCTTTTGTCCAAGATGGGTATCAAGCGAAAGAGTTCTTTCAATGCACAACTGAATATTGGTATGATTAAACAATATTCATTTGGTATGGGCGAAGACGCTCTTTTTCAGAATAACGGCGACGGAAGCCATTTTAAGAATAATAAACAAGTATTTCAGATGTTGAAAGATAAAAATAAATACTTCTATTAGATCAGTACATGGATCAACACGCGGATATCAAGGATAAGTGCGACGACCTCGATACTCGAATTGAATTACTATGTGAAGATATACGAGGTGTGTCTACTACGTACAAAATTGTTGATCAATGTTATAAAATTGACGAACAACTCAGCAAAATATACGAATGGTATGAAAACACAAAAGAAGTGATAAATAAGTACAATCAAGAACGTGAGAGAGTCATTCTAGATTTAGAAAAGATGGACACCGAATTGAAAGTAATCAATAATACCATCCAAAATGCTAAATCACAAGCATTTTCTCGTGACCGACACGGAGGCTCTTATTCACTACTACGCGATATCCAGCATCCTTGAGATTCTTACAAAATGCGACGTCTTCGGAACACATGTCACGCAGTATTTTCCCATCTTCAGTTTCTATTTCTATGAGTGGATAACTAAAGTATGGATATTTTAGATTTTCAATGACACCTTTCCGACACGCGAAAAAACCCATGCCATTATATGCTACTGTCATATACTTTTCATCATCAATCTTTAAATCTTCTTCTGTGATAAACTTGAAGGAACCGGTCTTTTTGAAATAGTCAATATCCCATTCCCTCACGGCTGCATAATGTTTCAAATCGGTCATTCGATAAATACCCGACACGACTGGGTATTTCTTCGTGTCTTCGATGAGTTCGACGACCTGTTCCGGTGCAAAAAAAATATCACTATCGATTGTGAGCCATACATCATATTCAACTTGACCACCAAATGGTACCTGCGTCGCACCCCGTAAAACGTCGAGACCCAAAGTTTTCATTCTCGAAAATGCTACGAAGCTACTGTAGTCGTTTACCATTCGTACTTCATGACCAAGTCTCGTCAGATGCATGATCGTCTCTGTCCAATGAACGAGGAAAGATCCTGAGAATTCGCGTCCGGGTAGAGCTATGATGATCTTCATTATGTGCTTATACGTTTAATACTTTAAGCACTTCGTTGACTGCGGGGTGTCGTACTATATCGCTTTCATCCATTTTAACGTGTTCGATATATTTTAAATCGAGTCCCCGCATCTTGTATATCAACTCCGCGAGTCCGTTATCCTCTCCCAAATCGGACTGCTCGAGATCACCTGTGACGATCAGCTTTGTATTTTCACCGAGACGTGTGAGAAGCATTTTCATTTGATTGGGTGTGCTGTTTTGCATCTCATCCGCGATTATCACGCAATTATTAAATGTGCGACCGCGCATGTATCCCAGTGGTTCTATGTAAATATTACGCTCCATCTGACTAATTGATAAGTATTTTTCAAAAATGTCGAACATTGGCTTGGTCCATGGTTCCATTTTCTTATCCATATCACCGGGTAGGTACCCCATATCTTCGTCGGCTGCAACGATGGGTCTCGTCAATATGACCTTATTTCTATAAAACCCACCGATGCGTTCCATCGCTATTTGGCACGCGAGCATGGTTTTACCAGAACCGGCTGGACCTGTGCCGATGATAATGGGTTTATTCGAACGAAGCGCGAGCATATATTTACACTGTCCTGGTGTCTTTGGAAACTCCATATAATATGAAATCAGGTTTTATTCGTCCTCGGAATCCGAGGAATTGTATAAATCCGAGTCATATGGAATTTCGTCCGCGTTTCGGTCATCGATAACCTTTCCATCCATCATCTTTAACCATTTAAAATACGTCTTGCGTCTCTTTAATGGAAATATCTCTTTACACATTTCGACGTTTGACTCACATACATAGTTTTGTGTGATCGCAATCGAATCTTCTATGTTCACTGTGACGTGCCACCATTTTGGTGGTACAAACAATGTTTCACCGGCTTCCTGAATTACATCGTAATGTTTTCTATTCTTATATTTTGGAAATTGTCGTATAAACCATTCTCCACCGGGATCTGATGATAATATCTCAGTCTTTTCATTGAATGTATCGGGTGGAAATAATATCCATCGCTTTCTTCCCACTATGAGTGTATTCCAAGCACCCGTCGCTAATGGATCTACGTGTAAAGACGAACCGCTTCGGGGAGGTCCGGCGATGATCCATCTAAATGGGGGTCTCGCATCGTCCCCGAGAACGGAAAGCCAGTCGTCATTAAACCATTCTGGAACTTTGTAATCGTTTAAGAGTTCTCCAGTTTTCTTGTTATTTTCTGCAAATGAATGGTCGAACAGGTACAACGGAATGTCATCTTTTCTATGATTCTTATGTTTTATATAATGATAATAATAGTCATACTTCAAATATATATCTTGTGAAATCATAAACATACATTTTCCATATTCCTCTTTAAAATAATCAAACGACCATTTCTTCATGGCAGGCCAGTCGTCTGGAATATCCATAATAATACACGGTGTATGGGTATTTCTGTAACGTTTTACAAATTCGTTCTTTGACATTTTCTTCACAGACACGACATCCACTGAATGCCCTCCCCTGATGATACTTCGTAATATATATTCATCTAACTCGTGATACTCATTTGAACTCCACGACGACGAAATACGCCTTTTTAGCGCCCTCAGTCGTATCCCAGCTTTTGAATTTTCAATGAATTCAGTCGAATAGTTCAGTGGAATACTATTCACCGGCCTGTTTCTGTGAAAGCGATACCAAACCAAAAATAATACCAATAGACCTATCGCTACCAATAACATCCTATCATCGTTTCAGTTTTTTTTTATTCAGATATTACAAGGATGGAATATCATTTTATACAAATGAAACCTACACGAACATATTTAAGTGTGATAGATCCAACCAAGAAGAGTCGTTTCGTGTGTTTTGACAACAAGAAAACAGCTGGTGTTTTCGTAGATTATATGACAACGTTCAGATCAAAACATGGTATATGGCCTGATATGGACATGTCTAATCGTGTCAGAACCGTCAAAGCGAGACAGTGCTTCAAACCACGAACACCCGAAGAACTTAAGCATTTTCTCAGTATTGAAACATTCGACTTTGAAAACATCGAAGAAATGGCAAAGCGTACCAATATCTCTTTCATATGTGTTACAAACTTTGCATATTTACCCGATGGGAATGAACATCAAGTTATCAGTTTCTCTGGTCAGGAATGGGACGGTGAAGCCGATGAGGATGCCTACAGAGATCTTTTAGAGTTCAACTTAAAAACGAAATGATAAATAATCACAATGTGTGGAATACTCGCTCTATTTCCGGAAGAACGTGAAGTTCCAACCGATGTCCTTTCACACCGAGGACCGGATGATTATCGATCGCTTCGCGCAGGTAAAGTGCACATGCATTTTTGGCGTTTAGCTATAAATGACCTGACGGTCACGGGTATGCAGCCATTTATACACAAAGGAGCCGCCCTCATTTGTAACGGTGAAATCTATAATCATAAAAACTTAAAAAGTGGCTATGAAAAGGGTACGAGTGATTGTGAAGTTCTTTTACATTACATTCAAAAAATGGGAATAATGCAAACCATGAATGATATTGAGGGTGATTTTGCATTCGTGTACACGGATGGTGATCGTGTGTATGCAGCCAGGGATCCCGTCGGTGTTCGTCCAATGTTCTATGCGAGATATGGACAAAATTCAATTGCATTTGCAAGCGAAGCGAAAGCTTTAATGTTTTTGGAGGCCAGAATTAATATTTTTCCACCTGGTCATATTTTTGACTCTTATATAAATGATTTTGTTTGTTATCACGTGGGATATTGGAAAGTAAACAAAATCATTGAAAACGACACACGTTCCTCTATTCGTGAAGCACTCGAAAGTGCGGTACATTTACGCTTATCCACGACAGAGCGAGACATTGGATTCTTATTGTCTGGTGGTCTTGATAGTAGTCTGATATGCGCCATCGCGGCCAGAAAACTTGGTAAGATTCGCACATTTTCAATCGGACTCGAAGGAAGTCCAGATCTCGAAGCGGCGAGAAAAGTAGCCACATACTTAAATACTGATCACACTGAAGTCAAATTCACGGTCGAAGAGGGCGTCTCACGTATTCGTGATGTGATACACACATTGGAATCCTATGACACAACAACGATACGCGCGAGTACGCCCATGTGGTTATTGTGCAGGTACATCAAAGAAAATACAAATTGTCGGTATATTTTCTCTGGTGAAGGGAGTGACGAAGTTTTGGGTGGTTATTTATATTTCCACGGTGCACCGAGCACGGATGAATTTGCATGTGAAAATATGCGACGCCTTCGTTTGATCCATCAATTCGACGGATTGCGCGCCGATAGGTGTGCGGGTGCACACGGTCTTGATCTCATCGTACCGTTCCTGGATAAGCATTTTATTCATTATTGCATGACGATGAATCAAAATGCAAAACGAGACAAACTAGAAAAACGAGTACTCAGAGAAGCATTCGTTGGATATCTACCAAACGAGGTGCTATGGAGACAGAAAGACGGGATGAGCGACGCGGTCGGGGCAAATTGGGTGGATGAATTACGAAGATATACAGAAAAAAATACAAGTGACGAACTATTCTCAACGACGAAAATGATGACGCACGGTCACAATACACCACTCACAAAAGAAGAGGCCTATTACAGGGACTTATTTTGGATGGTTTATGGATACAAAAACGACCATCTCATTTCAGAAATATGGAGACCGAAATGGACCACTGTGACTGACCCAAGCGCAAGATTACTTATAGAAAAGGCGCGTTTGTAATACAAATGTCGGCAAATTTTGTCAAGAATTTTAACTGTAAAAATGAAGATCATGTGTTATGGTTACGGGAGGTGGGACACGAGATGGCGAAAGCTACAAACGGCGAAAAGATTGATATTGAAAAAACTATAAATACAAATCCAATTGATGGATCTCCGCGACTCGATAATATGATGGATTGGGCGTACACACATTTCCAACTCGCTATGAAATACTCTAACGCTGTCTTAAACGGTGAAGCATTCGTTCCATCTTCTTAGACGTCTAAATTCGCGTAAAGTGAAATCTTGTGGTTCGGAATCTTCATCCATCCTGATGAGTAGTATCGGGCCTCTGACATCTTCTTCATCAAACGGTGGTGGAAGTTTGTTTTCGTTAACTAGGTCGGCATCGATGCGTTTTACGATGACGACGTCTATATCAGGCCACTGACCTATGAATGTCGCCTTTCCACCGAGAACATTATACAATTGATTGTTCTCGACCGAAAGATCTATATCTACATCTCGGATATTATGTTTTTGCTCACCGATAAAAATAGCTTTCGTCATCCTTAGATTCACCGAACAAAAAAATATTGTCAAATATCAAATGAGACTCATTAACCACGCCACATTTGCTGTCGCCGTACTTTTGCTCTCGTATCTCATCATCAAGTATAAGATTAAGGAAAACTTCAAGCCACTCCGGGGTCCGTATGTATACGATCAGGTGGACACGAATCCCGTGCGACGCCGTGCCGCGTTTTTCGATGCATGCTCTCCAGAAAATTTTGGTGAATGTAAGCGATTCAAAAACCAATTCGAAGGACTTCCGTTGCCCTAAGTGGCATAAAGCCTTGTATTTTATATTAGATATAATGGGTGGGGAATCTACACGAGCTTACGCGCTCAAGCGTTTCTCTGAGATACTCGATATTCCCGAGGATAGTACACTATGCATTAACCTCGAGAAATCGGTGAATAATTGGTGCGTTCGAAAATCAAAGGAACTCATGGATGAACCCGCATGGGATAATCATAAATTTTCGAATAGATATAAACACAAATTCTTACAGCTTCAATATAATATTGAGAATTGCGAGAAGACGCGTGAAAACATTAAGAACGGAACCATAAAGCCGACAATTCTGATGGCGTACACACCATCACAATTATGGCCCGGTGGTTTACACGATAAAATGGTCGAACACCGAGTGGTCAGAGAAATGCGAAAAGAATACCTGATGAGAGAAAACAAAAATCAAGAGGGATTCTTCACATGTATGCGATGCAAATCTAAAAAGACGAGTTATTACCAATTACAGACAAGATCGGCCGATGAACCAATGACAACGTTTGTCACATGTCTCAACTGTGATCGAAACTGGAAGTGTTAAGCCAATGTTGAGATTCGGTGAGATCCGTCCAGTTATCACCGACTGAAAGAATGAAATTATAGCCTATTTCTTTTTTTAGATCTCCCTTCTTATGTGCATCTATAAAGTAGAGTTCGTCATATTCGATACCAATCTGGTGTAATTCATTTACAGTGTATTCCATTACTCTTTTTAGCTCGGGTCTTGCGGTGATGATGACAATTTTGTACCCAAGAATTTTAGCCTCTTCGAGAAGTTCTATCATTTCATCTATGGGTGTACCGGTGAGATAAATCAAAGTATCATCGATATCGAACATCACGGCATCTCGTTCATGGTTGATATATCGCCCTGTGATATACCGAATACCAACTCTCTTTAACTCGTCCATTTAATACTATTAAAGAATTAAATGTTGCTCAATGTATCAATGATCGTCGATGTGCATTGCGAGGATGATAGCATCCAAATCGCAAAGGTCATAGGCGAAGATGAATTTAGTTATCACGTGCTCTTTTTAGCTAAAAATGACAAACTCCTCTATGAATTTGAAAACAACACGGAATTTGTACCTAAAGAATCGGTGTGTGGGTTTTATGATGTTGAAAACATAGAAGATACCGGTTTATACCGACAGACATTCGGTGGATACGAAGAAGTCGACGAAGGCGACGAAGATTATGAATGTCCCGATTCGTCTGAATCCGATGACGATGACGTATCACTCGTGGATGAAGATGAGGCTTAAATGATACATACAATAGTTAGATAAGATGAAAGAATGTCCGGTGTGTTATTTAAACAAAACACCATTTCAATTAAACTGTGGTCATTCCTTTTGTTATCAATGCGTTAAAAATTGGTACCAAAATTCGGAAACCCAAACCTGTCCAATGTGCCGACAAGTTATGGAATTCAGGGAGGTATATTTGGAATGTGATATCGGAACAGACGTCACCAGCGCCATTTATGAATTTCAGAAAATGTACATAAAACTATCAAATATGCACATCAACATTGAATTTGATGATATGGCGTATTTCATACGTGAACCATGGTGTTTATTCGTGTCGCAAAATAACGTAAGTTGTGATCACACTAGATATATATTTATAGATTATCTCACACAAAATAAGATAGTGGAGTATGGATTACGTCTTCAAAAGGCGTGTTACCAAAAACGACAAGAAGAACAAGAAACAAGTATACTCACAGAAGCACATAAGACTCAAGGAGGATAAAAAGATGAGAACAAATAATAATAATATCAAGAATGGCTCCATACAACCCTCCGGTGTCTCATTACGCACAAATGGATGTGTCTGACTTTGACGAAGACACATTATTCGGCTTCGTTGGTAAATCTGGTCGAAGATTCTACTGGCTCACACGTCTATTAGGTATCGACTACCTCTGGTATGATAACGAACGAAAGGTGATTGAAATATGGGGACCTTACCATACTCTCGAGACGAATCAATCAGAGCACATCATTCGATGCGAACTCGAGAATTTTATTCCTAAGTCACAATCAGAAAAGGAATTTTTGGTTTAAAATGTACAAACGGCCAACCCTTCGAGTCAGAGAACCACCTTCCATGCACACATCTACAATACAACCAGGGACATTCTTACACGGTATAATACGACCAGCACCAACCATTCAATATAAACACGAGAAAGTACCTATATATAATAAAAGGGCATATCTCTCACTCGTCAAGATTAACTGTGAGAAAATGGGTCTACCATATGAGGAACCAAACCTACCGGATGAAGTGGTGATAGAGACACCACCAATCGTGAAGCACGAAACAATAGATGAGTGGGATAAGATATACATCAATCTCAAAATTCTCAAAAACGGCACTGTTCGTGTAAAATTGAATACACAATTTTACGAATTACATGAAAACTACGTAAGCAAAAATAAAAAGGCACCGATTAAGGCAATTCTTCAAGCGTATAAATCGATGGAATTTTCAGATAACTTTCTGAAAAATTTACTCAAAAACTACGACAATAAAATTCGGTTTGGGAAAAGAATAGAAAAGGTACTCGACACCATATTCAATAAAGAACCGGTCAAAAAACCAAAAAAGAAGAAAGAAGAAGAAATTGAAGAACCCGACGCAGAAGCGGAACTCGATCGTGACGACGAACAGGAAGATGACGATGTCAACGATGATGATGGGTTGGACGTTGAACTTGAAGTAGACGACGATGAAGTTCAGGACCAGGGTGAAGAAATCTTCTTTTCAGACGAAGAATAGCATACCTAAGTTATTAGCTGCATTTGTAAAAATCAGTGTAATTATGTTCATTACTAATATCATTCTTGACGACCATATCCTTGATCGACGAGTATTTGACGACATAAATACAGCGACATTCTACGCACGTGAGAAAGCTAAGGAAAAAGTCTGGCACTTACCGGGTGCCGTTTATTACGGTCACGTTGAAGCTCGCGTTTACGAAATTAATCCAAAAAATACATCAGATTACAAAGATGAATATCTTTTTTCTTTCACTGGATCCAGAAGAGATAGCAACCCTCTCTTGTGATCAACACGTCGTTAAGATACAATTGGAAATATGTCAGATGTTATACACTGCGTGGTACTACGCAAATCAAGAAGATTATATAGAAAAATACGCACCGTTCACCAAGGATGGCTCTCGTCGTGGGTATAAACCCGCGCATAAAAAGCACCCGATGACGATGTGGATCTGTTCGTGCATTGAAAATTATACCTACGCATGTGAGATAGGCGTCGCTCTCACACTTGAATACACGCGTCGATATAATAAAGTGCACACGTGCGCTAGACATCTATTGTGGCTTCATGATCACGTACCCGAACGTTTCACCGAACTCAAAAGTGAGACTGCGTACTACTCCAAACAGGGCATTCCGGAGTGTATGCCCGAAGAATACAAAGAACCAAACGTCGTGAACGCATATCGACTCTATTATGCCGCTGAGAAGATGCGATTCGCACGATATAAAGATAGCAGTGTAATATAATACATCGGTACAATGTTCAGTATCGGAAAAAATGTCAACGCACCACCAATAAAGGTTGCCAATAAACAAAAAAGAGAATACCAACCGAGAACGTACAGTGAATTCGTAAAAGGTCTCAGAAATAATGAATTCCCGGAAGTTCTCATTCGACCGAATCAGAGCATCGCAATATTCGAAGATGAATACGGAAACTACGGAGACGCCCAGATCGTTCAAAATCAGGACCTATGGAAAACCATCGCCGAAAGTGAAGCAAATGTTCGGGTCGATATGATCCAAGAGACATCCGTATCTGATACGATCTCTGTATTTTTCCTGTTAATGTTCATTTTTTTTGTATTTCGAAACTTTCTCGGCGGTGCGGGAGGTGGTGGACCAATGAACAATCCGTTTTTAAAAGCACAGGATTTTAACGCGGAAGAAGATATCAAAACGCGCTTCTCTGACGTAGAGGGTATAGATGCCGCCAAAGAAGAACTCGAAGAGATTGTCGATTTTTTGAAACAACCCGAACGCTATTTTGGAAGTGGTGCGAAGATCCCGCGTGGTGCTCTTCTCACGGGAAAACCCGGAACTGGGAAGACACTCCTCGCGCGCGCTATCGCAGGTGAATCGAATGTTCCGTTCATTCAATGTTCCGCTGCCAACTTTGTTGAAATGTTTGTCGGTGTAGGTGCACAGAGAGTGCGCGCTCTTTTCGAAGTCGCTCGCGCGAACCAACCATGTATTGTCTTCATTGATGAAATCGACGCGGTTGGTAAGCAACGCAGTGCCGGTGGTATGCCGTCCAATGATGAACGCGAACAGACCATTAACCAACTCTTAACGGAGATGGATGGATTTGACAACGAAGCCGGAATCGTCGTCATCGCCGCGACGAATCGTATTGATATTCTCGACGAGGCTCTTCTTCGACCGGGTCGTTTCGACCGTAAGATTACCGTGGGACTTCCAAGTATACGCGGACGCAAGAAGATTCTCGAAGTACACGCACGAGATAAAAGTTTAGCGGACGACGTTAAATTGCGATCCATCGCTAAACAAACCACCGGTTTCTCCGGTGCGGATCTCGCAAATCTTCTTAATGAATGTGCGATTCGCGCCGTCCGTG
>Ga0222715_10005004_pt1 | contig 11383 bp, 6 predicted proteins | sample C33_9DmetaG_FD_165056 | JGI IMG/M metagenome (GOLD analysis project Ga0222715, IMG submission 165056) | Estuarine water microbial communities from San Francisco Bay, California, United States - C33_9D | ecosystem: Environmental > Aquatic > Marine > Unclassified | place: USA: California... | reverse complement strand
GCCACGGGGGGGATTTTGGAGAACGGCACCGTCACCGACGGTGGGTTGTTCAAGTCGAAGATTATATGCACGCTCGGACCGGTGTCGCGTACGGTGGACGTGTTGGAGAGCTTGCTCAAGGCTGGGATGTCCATCGCGCGGTTTAACTTTAGCCACGGCTCGCATGAGTATCATCAAGAGACGTTGGATAATTTGAGAATTGCGTCGGCGAATACTGGGATTGCGTGTGGGGTTTTGCTCGACACCAAGGGGCCGGAGATTCGCACCGGGATGCTCGCCGGCGGCGGGCCGGTGATGCTCGAATGTGGTTCTGAAGTCATTTTGACCACGGATTACGAATTTGCGGGTGATGCGACGAAGATTGCGGTGTCTTACCCTGATCTTGCCAAGGATGTCGCGCCTGGGTCGAAGATTTTGTGCGCTGACGGTTCGATTACGTTCAAGGTTATCTCTTGCGACGTCGAAAAGGGCGAGGTCAAGGTGACGTGCGAGAACAGCGCCAAGCTCGGCGAACGTAAGAACATGAACTTGCCGGGTGTCGTCGTGAACTTGCCGACGATTACCGAAAAGGATCGTCACGACTTGATTGACTGGGGTGTGAAGAACAACGTTGACTTTATCGCCGCGTCCTTTGTGCGCAAGGGTTCGGATGTGGACTACATTCGCTCCGTCTTGGGCGATTTCGCATCCAAGGTATCCATCGTTTCCAAGGTTGAAAACATGGAAGGCTTGGACAACTTCAACGACATCGTTGATAAGTCTGACGCCGTCATGGTTGCCCGTGGTGATCTCGGTATGGAGATTCGCATGGAGCAAATTTTCTTGGCGCAAAAGCGCATGATTAAGCGTTGCAACTACGCGGGTAAGCCCGTGGTCACCGCGACGCAAATGTTGGAATCTATGACTGGTGCCCCGCGCCCGACGCGCGCGGAAGCCACTGATGTTGCCAACGCCATTCTCGACGGCACCGATGCCGTCATGCTTTCTGGTGAAACCGCCGCGGGTAACTACGCGCTCGACGCCGTGAAAATCATGGCGTCCATCTGCCGCGAAGCCGAAGCGTACGTGGACAATGTTGCCGTGTACCACCAAGTTCTCGAGCAGCAATCGATTCCTATGGGTGTCATTGAATCTTTGGCGTCCTCCGCCGTGCGTACCGCGCAAAAGGTTGACGCGAAATTGATTGTTTCTTTGTCCCGCACTGGCCACACGGCGCAAATGATTTCCAAGTACCGTCCGGCGGCGCCGATCTTGTCCGTGTGCATCGAAGGTGACCACGACCCTGGTTCGACCGCTCGCCGGTCGCTCATCGCTCGCGGCATCATCCCCGTCATCGAACCTGCTGAGTGGAAGGGCGAAACCGGCCACCCGCAAGAAGTGATGCGCAACGCCATCGCGTACGCCCGCGACGCCCTCGGCTTGGTCAAGTCTGGTGATCTCATCGTCGGCGTTCACCGCGTCATGGGTGAAGCCGTTCTCAAGGTTGTGGAATGTCCGTAGGAGAATGCGTCGCGGTAGAATTGCATCGCGCTAGTATTGCCTATGTTTCTAATAAAACATTGATTTGATTTTTTGAATTGGCTATTCGTATTCATCGTCGTCGTCAAAAACCGAGCTCATCATCAATTTGAAATCACTCAGACTTTCGACGCCTGATATTTGTAGGTTGTCGCTGATATCATTGTCGTCGACGACGACTTCTTTGCCGTGTCGCGATCGTGGTGCGACTATCGCCGGCTCTGGTTCAGGCGCTTCGCGCCAAATACCCGTCACCGCGGCGACGCCGCTTTCGCTTTCTATTTGTTCTAAAATCGCCACTGCATCTCGCTGCGTATACTGATGCGCGTACCGTTGCTCGTCGTCACTACCGCCGTCGTCTTTCCCCGTGATATCTTCCACAAAAACGGTGCTTGTGGCGCGTTGTAGCCCAGGTGACTGATGTAGAGGCGAGGCGTACGGCGCCGGTTTGGGCGCGGATTTCACGCGGCTTTCAAGCTCGGCGACGAGACGCAGGGTTTCATCGTGCGTAAGCGACGGGTCCGATGGTATCATCAATGCCGCTTTTGCAACCTTGGGCGGTGTAAACACTGCTGAAGATATCAATTCTTCTTTTTCTTCTTCTTCTTTTTCTTCTTCTTCGTTGTCGTCTTCGTGTTTCAGCGGCGACGTCTTCGGCGCTCGAGACGGCCCGCGCTTCATGAACGCCGAATACGGGTCCCATTCGTCAACCACAACCGGCTCCGGTGCCGACGCCTCGATGGTTCGTATGCTCGATGACGTTGGCACGACATCGAGCGTACGCCTAGGCGTGTCCTCGTCTGTATCCTCCGTCGTCGACGCTCGAACGACATCCGGCGCCTCAACCGTCGTTTCGCTCGTCGACGTCACATCCCGTACTCCCGGCGTCTCAACGTCCTCCTCGACTCCCACCGCAACCGACACCGACGACGAAATCATCGTCAACGACGGCGCCTCCGCCGCACTCGCGACGTCCTCCTCGCATGCGTCGCCGTCGCCGCCCGCGTCCTCGAGCCGCAACGCCTCCTCGACGACGTCGTCGCCCAAAATCATTCGCAACTCGCGCTCCAACGCCGCGAGCCGCTCGACCGCGCTTCCAGACGCAGGCACGAACGGCGCGTCCGCGTCGAGCAACTCGCATCGCGTGCGCATCGCGTGCGCGTCTGACGTGCGCACGAGCGCCCGCGCGCTCGGCTGCACTTTTGTGGTGTCCGCACGGCGCGCCAACGATTGCGCGCCGCCGTCGCCGCTATCGCCGCCGTCGCCGCCGTCGCGCGCCGCCGTCGCCGCCGTCGTCATCGTCCGACGCTCGTCGACGCGCGTCGACCGTCGACCTTGGCGTCGATGACGCGGTGCGGCGCGTAGGTGTGAGGCGCACAGCGAGTAACGGTGACATTGGACCAACGTTTTTCATGAAAACTTTTCGCGTCGACCGTCGCCGTTCGAGATTGATGGCGCTAGTTATTCGGGTGGAATAGCTATATATGAGAGGTACACGTGCGATTACATGGTGCGCGACGGCGCGGCGCGGCGCGGCGGCGAAAAGGGTTATATGTCTTCTAAACCTTCGAGGACGTCAAAGTCTTCGTTTTCGGCGTCGCGTTCGGCGCGGTCGAGCCGGCGTTCTTCGACGAAGAATGCCGAGGCGAAACGACCTTTACGGTAACGTCTGGCGATGACGCGTCGCGAGGTGTCGTCGGTTTCGGCGTCGCCTATTGGAGGGCCGTCGGTGTAGCGTCCGCATTCGAGCACGAGCTGGTCGTCGATGGATTCGACGAGCACCCACGTGTAGAAGGGGAGAAATACGAGCGGGGAATTTCCGCCTAATATATACTCTCCGCCTTGCGCCCAACTCGCGGGAGATTTTACTGCCCACCACGGGACGACGAGTAAGCCTTCGGGCGGACGCGTGCGCGCCTCGAGCTCGTCTTTGGCGCGCGCCTCTTCGACGCGCTTTTCCGCTTCGGCGGCGCGCGCGAGCGCGGAATCGTCTGGTTTCTTCGCCGCCATCGTCTGCGCTGGACCGAGTGTCTTTGTCTGCGTCGCCGTATCATCGCTATCACTTGCTGACATTGACGACGATGTCGATGCGTTACCACCACCGTCACGATCTTCTGGGACATCCGCGAGCGCCTCCAACGCGATGAACGTCGCGCCGCTCGTCGCGCGCCACGAACCAGACGTCAAATCATCCTCAGCCAATATCCCATCAAACCTCGCCGTCATCTCCACCCCAGGGCAACTCTCGAGCGTCATGTCCACGCTCGCCAACTCCCAATTCCGTTTCTTCCCTGGCGCCGCGCGCACCGTTAAATCCACGCGCAGTCGCTTTCCCGGCTCCTCGTCTTCGTCCACAAACCCAAACGAAAACGTCACCTCGCGCCCTCGCTCGCACGGCGGTAAAATCTGCGGCCCATCCGCGTAATATCCTTGCACGATGAACATTTTCCCCATCTGCCCACCGGTGCAAATCTCTCGCGCGTCCAGGACGCGTCCGTCGACGGCGCTCGACGTTTCCAACCGAACGCCGTCGTCGTCGCTCATTCTCGCCCCCCGCGTGCGCACGTCCACGCGCACCGCATCGCACGCATCGACGATGGAATTAAAACGCGGTCCATCATCGCGCATCGCGCCATCGACGCCGTCATCGCGCGCGGCGATGGGACATCCGCGGGCGTCGAACGTCACGCGCGCGCCCGCGTAGTCTCGTGCATGCGCGCGCGCGAAATCACCCCACACATCCGCCGGCGGCCAGTCTTTATTGGGCGCGAGCGCGTTGGTGCGCGACACGTAATGCGTGCGACGCGATGCGCGCGCGCGAGAGGTGACTCGAGCCGTCTCGGCGCGCACAGGCGCGCGCGAATGCGTCATCGATGTCATGGCGGCGGCGCCGCGGAAATGAATGAGTGAATGCGCCGCGGCTCGCGTCGAGACCGCGCCGCGTCGAGACTGCGACGGCCGAACGCGTGCTCTGTGCCCCGTGCGTTCGCAACGCTCGCTCGCGGCCGCGCGTCGTCGTCGTCGTCGTCGTCGTCGTCGAGTGCGGACGGTTGCGCTGACATTTCGAGACAAAAACGCCGCACACGTCGACGCCGCGCTTTTGCGATTCTATTCGACATGCCGCGCGCCGACGCGCGGCACGACGCGCCCGTGTGCGTCGTGTCTGCGTGTTACGGCTCGCGAGGGGACGTGGAGCCTGCGATTGCGATTGCAAACGCCGCCGCGCGCGCGTGGCCAAATGTTGTTCGCGTCGTCGTATTGGTCAATCCATTCTTCGCGGACATGTGCGACGACGGCGTGGATGTCGTGCGCGTGGGTGATGCGCAGGAATACCAGTCGTGGATGTCGAGCGGAGCGGCGCGAGGCGGGGCGTTGGTGTCGTATTGGTTGTCGCATTTGGATGCGCATTGGCGCGCGTTGCTTTGCGTCCTCGGAGACGCGAAACGCGTCGTCGTTCTGGGCAATGCGCTCGATTTCGTCGTGAGATTTCTCGAAGAGTTTCATGCGAATGGGTTAATGGCACACACGTGCGATGTGACGTGTTGTACGATTGTCTTGTCGCCGGCATTCGTGCGACAGTCGGGGCAGAAGACGCCTCCGGTGGCGGTTGCGGGATGTTTGCCGAAATGTCTTTGGCTCGCCGCGGCGGATTGTCTCGTAGATTGTGCGTTTGTGCCAGAGTTAGATGCGTTTCGTGCGCGCATAGGTTTGCATCAATATGTTTCGCGCGTTTTTCGTGACTGGTTCATGTCGTCGAGGGTGTTATGCTTGTATCCAGCGTGGTTTGAGCGCGCCGACGAGCCAAAGGCGCGAATTCCGCGAGGCGTGCATCAATTTGACTTTCCACTCGCTGCGTCTCCAGGCGACGCACACGACGACAACGTCGTACGCGACATCATGCAACAATTATTCACCGATGATCAACAGCGCATGGTTGTGTTCGTGTCGGCGACGGGGAACCCACCTTTCGCGACGCGTTTCTTTGCCGCGGCGCTCGCCTCGATGCGAGCGCTCGCCGGCTCGAGCATCAAAGCGATCGTTCTGACGAAACATCCCGATCGTCTCGGCGGCGACGCGCCGTCGAACGTCAAACACGTGTCGTTTGTGAATCTCACAGCGCTTTTGAGCGCGAGAAAACATCCCATATTGGTCCATCACGGCGGCATTGGATGCTGCGCGGCTGGAATGCGAGCGGGCGCCTCGCACGTCGTCGTCCCGGCGGCGTTTGATCAACCATACAACGCTGAAATACTGCAACGCATGGGCATCGCACGCGTGATTTCAATGCGCAAACTCACGACAAAACGTCTAACGCGAGCTTTACGGCACGCGTTACGCGATGAGCCGAGCCGGCGAGCCGACGAAGTATTTAGAGCGTACGCCAGCCAAGCGTCAGACACCGCCAAAGACGTCGCGGAATTCATCGGGCGAGATCTTTTACGCTTTGCATGAATCAATACAAACAATACAGCTACAAATTCTATCTAGTCTTTCTCATCAAACGACGCTCAGCACGAGTTCTTCTTCATCTTCTTCGTCTTCGTCTTCGCGAGCCGCGTCGGCGTCAAACAATTCTTCATCTCTCCACGCCCGAATGCGCGCGCGCTCCTTCTCCACTGAACTCACCGACGGCGTCAACATTGCTTTTTTCGCCATCGCCGCGTTTCCGCTCGAGTGCGCCACCCCTGGTGAGCACTGTTCATCGACGCGAGCGAGCGGCGCGACGTTTTCAGCGCCTCTACGTCGCCGACGCGTTCGCGCCGCCGCCACCGCTTGTCCCCACGACATCTCGACCAAACAGCTCGGGCACGGTCCATCTTCAGGAATAAGCTTACTACTCCATGTTTTCGCGCGTTCACCCGCATTGGTGAAGAAATGTCTCGCCATACACGCCGCGTGCGCTCGAGCGCCGCACGCGCCGCATCCCACCGCCGCGCGTCCCGCCGCGAGCTCACGCCCACAACTCGCACACACCCCCATCCCTGACTGCCCAGACGCGCTCAAACCACAACTCGGCGTGCATTCGCCGTCACCCGCGACATTGAGCGCGTCCTCGTCGTAGTCATGCGCCTCAGCGTCGTCCCCGAGCGCGTCATCCACCAACGCCTTGACGTCCCGCATCGTGCTCTGTCTCACATCCACGTGCGCTGGCACCACCCCACGCGCGTACTTATCATACATCCCCCGCGCATGCGTCGAAAGCACGTCAACACGCAGGGTCATGTGCTTCCAAGGCGCGAGTCCGAGCATTAAACACATCAACTGTGTCTTCTTCGCCGGCGCCGTCGACGCGTTGGTCACGCCGCGTTCGAGCGCGCTCTTCCGCGTCGCTCGCGCCGTCACCGGGTGCTGCCACGCCCATTCGAACTGCAACGCTTGTACCTTGCTCGTGAATCCACTGACGATGAAAATCATGTCGCACGGGCGCAGACTCGACGTGTACTTGGCGCCGTTGGCCAACGCGCCGTTGTGCTGCGCCAGCCTTCGCGGCGGGTTGGCGGTGAAACCGACGTAGGATTTCCCAGCGCGGCGCGGATCGAGCGAGACGACGAGGTAGCACGCGAAGAATGGTGGGTGCGCACCGGGCGGCGGCGGCGGCGGCGCGGACATGACGGCCGCGGCGCGTTGTGAAGTGGTTTGATATGGTACGCCGCTTTGGTTGTTAAAATGTGAATGGTATTGTACTACTGAATGTGAGGTTGATTTTGCGCGCCGGCGCGAACGGTGCGCGGATCACGGGGCGAAGCATTGCGCGATGATATCTGCGGTCTCGGCGTTGTGAATGGCGAATGAGCCAGTGGCGGCGCTGGCGCTCGGTGGTCGGCCGACGTAGCGGAGCCCGGCGCCGGCGGAGCGCGCCGAAGCGCTCGACGCGCGCTCCGTGGTGGCGATTCTCGGCGCGACGAATGACCAATATCCCATATTTTTCGGTTCTTCTTGCGCCCATACGAGTTCGGCGTTGGGGTAACGCTGTAGCCGGCGCGCCAAGGCGTCGTGCGGGAATGGGAAGAGTTGTTCGACGCGCACGAGGGCGACGTCGTCAATTTTTTTCGTCTCTCGCATCCGCGCGAGCGGGTAATACATCTTCCCCGTGCACAGAATCACGCGCCTGATCTCTACGTTTGGCTTGAGTGGGATATTTTCGTGTCGACTCACGTCGTCGCCCGCGTCGCCGTCGGCGATGACGCGTCTGAATGATGATTTCGGGGCGAAATCAATGAGCTTGGACGCGCACCGACGATGATGCAGCAGCGTCTTTGGCGCGAGCACCACGAGCGGTTTCATGTGCGGCGAACTCATCTGTCTGCGCAAGACGTGGAAGTATTGCGCGGGCGTCGACGGCTGAACCAAGATAAAGTTTGCGCGTGCCGTCACAGAGGCTCGAGCGCGACGACGCATGTAGCGAATCCAGTCCCGGCGGTGAATTTTGCCGCTCGGGCCAAAGTACGCGACGACGTCGTCCCACATGCCGCCCGTCGTCGTCGTCGTCGTCGTCGAATCTGAATCCGTCGTCGTCGATTGAAAATGCTCACGAATATTTTCAACGCTCACGTATCCCTTGTCATCCGGCCCGAGCGCGTCAAAGGTGCGTTCCGCGAGCGTCACGTCCGCGTCCGCGCTCCCCGGAAGCGAATCCGCGTCGTCGTTCGCCGCCGCCAGCCACCTCTCGGGACGCGCCGACGAGTGATCGGGTCCTTGACCTTCGTATCCGTGCGGTAATAATAGCACTAAATTGCTCTTTTGTCCCCAACGCTCTTCGCCCGAGCATATGAATTGATCGATGATGACTTGCGCGTTGTTTGCAAAATCACCAAACTGCGCCTCCCACAGGACGAGGGCGCGTTTGCCGGCTTCGACGGCGAATCCGTACTCGAATCCGAGCACGGCGTGCTCGCTCAGCGGTGAATTCGCGGCGCGAAAGGTGTCTTGCGCGCCGTACCCGAGATTATCCAACGGTACGTACTCGCGAGACGAACGGTTGCAATAAATAGCCGCGTGGCGTTGATTAAACGTGCCGCGGACGACGTCTTGTCCGCTCAGTCGCACGTGCGCGTGCGAACCAATAGGGTTGCCTGATGCGTCCTTTTCTTCCCCCCACCACGCTTGATCGGTGCCCCATCGCGTTTTGCACGGATGTAGCATTAATGACGCAAAGGCGAGCGCTTCGGCGGTGGCCCAATCGATGGAGCCCGCGCCGCGTTGCGCCTCGGGCGACATGGCTCGCCGGCGAGCGTTGAACAACGCCTCGACGTGCGGATGCAAGGTGAAATCCGCGAAATCGCCTTTCGAGTCATCCGTTCCAGGCGTGCGCGTCATTGCAAAGCATAAGTCCTTGACGACTTGTATGGGAATCCCTGTGCCGGCAGCCATGACGCGCGCTTCGCGACCAGACATGCCGCTCGTGACGGAGAACGTCGTCGCCAACCACGACTCGGCGGTACGAATGAAATTCGTATGCGTCGCGCTGTCTGCCGCGAGTTCGGCGTCGATGCGCGCGCGAAGCTGCTGATAATCGTCGATGGTAATCACACCCGTCGCCACGCACGCGTTGGCGTACGTTGACGCCACTCTGGGCGTGACTTCGACGCGACGGGACATGAGCGGCAACGTGATGGATGGGTCGTCGAGCTCGTTGTGCCCGAATCGTCTATAGCACACGAAATTCACCACAACGTCGGATTGAAACTCGGCGCGGTAGTCCGCCGCAAGTTTCATCGCTTGACACACCGCATCGGGGTCGTCGCCGTTGACATGAATGATGGGCGCGCCGTACGCTTTGGCGACGTCGCTCGGGTGCGGACTCGACCGCGCGCGCCTCGGCACCGTCGTAAATCCAATTTGATTGTTCACCACGACGTGAACGGTGCCGCCAGTGGTGTAGTCGGGTAAATCCTGTAATTGCATGACTTCAGGGTTTTGTCCCAATCCACAGAACGAGGCGTCGCCGTGTAATAATAGAGGCAAGACGTGCGCGCGGGCGCCAGCGCCGTCTCGCGTCGGGTCGCGCTTGAATTGCTTGGCGCGCGCGATGCCGCTCACGACGGCGTTGACCATTTCTAAATGACTCGGATTGGGCACCAAGCACAGTTCTACTTTTCGTCGACCGCCGTCGCACTCCACGACGGCGTTAGCGCCTAAATGATACCGCACGTCACCGACTAAAAACGACGTCTTGTCGTCGACGATTTCCGCGCAAATTTGCCCGAGCGGCTTGCCAAAGACGTTTCTCAACACATTCAACCGCCCGCGATGGGCCATACCGATCACCACGCAGTCCACATCACTCTCCGCCGCGCGTTCGATGAATGCCTGTAAACCAGGCACTAGGCTTTCCGCGCCTTCGAGGCCGAATCGCTTCGCCGACGGAAACTTTTCGGCGAGAAACGTCTCCAATCCATCCGCCGTCGTCAGCCTCTCGAGCGTCACTTTTTTCTCCTCTTTCGTCGCTGTGTGCGGACCGCACTCAACCTGCGCCCGTAACCACCGCTTTTTCTCCGCACTCGTCAAATGCTCGCACTCAACACTCATCGTACCGCAATACACATCGCGTAAACGCGTGAATAACGCGTCGGCGGTCCATCGCGTCTTCGCCGCTCGTCCGCTCGCGTCCAACGTCGCCGCATCCGAACCCAAATAAAACTCCCGCCCCGCGTCGGTGTCAGACAGACCCAAATACGTCGGTAAACTCACGCGACGTCCACGAAGGTATAAATGATCGGGATATCCGCTCAATACGGCGTGAATGTCCTTGGCGTCGCGCGGCGTCGTCGGCTCCATCGTTTCGTAGCCGCGAACAATAGGACCGAGACTTCGTCCGAGCGGGTCCAGCTTCGCCGTCAAGTGACCGCGCGTACGCATCGCACGCGCGAGCTCGAGCAACCTGAGCGCGTCATGCACGTCATGCTCCGTCGCCGACGGCGTGAGCGGCGTCGAATGCGTCGCGCGCTGTGAAGTCATAATCGTCAGCATCGATGATGGATTCATTCGCCGCCTCTGCGCGCACGCCTCGCGGCACATTCGCCGCGCCGCCATCGTCATCGTCGCCTGTGTCTCTCTCACGGGGTTTTGTTTTCGCTCGCGCGGGTGTATCGCTCGCGCATGCTCGCCGTCGCGCGCGTCACAGTGACGATGTAACGAACTTTTTCATCGTCGCGAGTGTGCGACGCGCGGCATGCCCGCGCCCGAGCGACGAGGTGCGACGACGACGATGGCGAGCACGATGACACGGACGCGATGCGCGATCTCGACGGCGACGACGACGACGACGACGACGAGAGGACTGACCGAATCGAGTGCACGATTGATGTTCCTTGACGCGACAGTGGAAGCGAATATCTCGGCGTACATCGCACGCGTATCGCACGAGCCGAGCCTGGGGCATTACTACGTCGCAGAACACGCCAAGTCGCGCGCGCGCGAATTCATCCGCACGCGCGCCGCGATCGTGGACGTCGTGGAGAGAGATTTAAAGCGGTGCGCGTTGGACGCGAGCGCGTCTCGAGATGTCGCGCGCGTCGTCGCCAGCGCCGATATCGAACGCGTCGTGCGCGCATTCGAGCGGTGTGCGCTCGCGATGACGGTGCTCGCTCGAGAGAACGCTGGTGCGTCGTGAGTGTGCGTGCGAATAGCTTTCGGTCGAGCGTTCGGCGCCTTCGGCCGAGCGCGCCGTACCGCGCTCGACGCCCGACGTCGTCGCGTGCGACGTCATAGAGAAGACAATAGCGTGTACAGTAGTAGTAGTAGTAGTAGTAGTAGTACTAGTCGTTGTCGTCGCGTTCACATCGCGCGACGTCGCGCGACGTCGCGAGTAGTTGTAAGTTCGCCATAGGCCAAATGTCGCCTGAACCCTAACTAGGGTTTGGGC
>Ga0222715_10005000_pt1 | contig 11387 bp, 10 predicted proteins | sample C33_9DmetaG_FD_165056 | JGI IMG/M metagenome (GOLD analysis project Ga0222715, IMG submission 165056) | Estuarine water microbial communities from San Francisco Bay, California, United States - C33_9D | ecosystem: Environmental > Aquatic > Marine > Unclassified | place: USA: California... | reverse complement strand
CACCAACCAACACGGAGCAGAGGTCGAAGTACGCTACATCAACGCGAACGACGGCACAGTTGAGGGTCTGGACGTTATTGGAAAGCCTTGCTTTACCGTTCAATTCCACCCTGAAGCATGTCCTGGTCCACACGATGCTGCTTCGCTCTTTTATCGATTCCGAGCCATCGTCGATGACCATCTCGGAGGTGAATCCTGATGCCTCGACGGGATGACTTGGAAACCATCATGGTCTTGGGCAGTGGGCCGATTAAAATTGGTCAGGCTGCAGAGTTTGACTTCTCTGGCTCCCAAGCAGTGCGTGCGCTTCGAGAGGATGGCTACCGTGTTATCTTGGTCAACTCGAACCCCGCAACCATTCAAAATGACCCCGAGATGGCTGACGTGGTCTACATTGAACCTCTTCTGCCAGATACCATTGCTCGTATCATTGAGAAAGAACGTCCTTGTGCTCTGTTGGCAGGCATGGGCGGTCAAACGGCTTTGAATATCGCCAGTGAACTCTCGCACAATGGTACCTTGGAGCGTATGAAGGTAGAATTGATTGGCTCAGACCTCGAGGCCATTGACAAAGCCGAAGACCGTGAATTGTTCAACAAGGTCTGTGAATCCATCAACCTGCCCATCAGCCAGGCTGTTGCTTGCCACACCATCGATGAAGTCATCGCAGCCGCTGAATCCATCGGCAGTTGGCCCATTCTGATTCGTCCCGCGTTCACCCTTGGAGGTCTTGGTGGTGGAACGGCACGAGACATGGGTGAATTGGTTGAAATCTCTCAACTCGGCCTTCGTAATTCTCGCATTTCCCAAGTGTTGATCGAAGAATCGATTCTCGGATGGCAGGAATTGGAGTACGAAGTCATGCGTGATGAAGCCGACAATGCAACCATCGTGTGCACGATGGAGAACATTGACCCAATGGGCGTTCACACGGGTGAATCCACCGTTGTCGCTCCCCTTCAATCCTTCAGCGATGCAGACCATCAACGACTGAGAAACCAAGCGCTTGCCCTCATTCGGGCTTTGAACATCAAAGGTGGATGCAACGTACAATTCGCATTCAATCAATTCACTGGCGAAATACGGGTGATTGAAGTGAATCCTCGGGTATCTCGCTCGTCCGCCCTTGCCTCCAAAGCAACAGGATACCCCATCGCTCGCATGGCAGCAAAGATTGCCGTAGGCTATACCCTCGATGAACTGCCCAATCCAATTACGGGTGAAGGCACCACTGCAGCTTTTGAGCCAACGTTGGACTATTGCGTTGTCAAAATCCCTCGTTGGCCCTTTGACAAGTTCAGGACTGCGGACAGGACACTCGGCACCTCGATGAAGTCAACCGGTGAGGTCATGGCGATTGGACGTAATTTCGAGGAAGCATTCCTCAAAGCATGGGCGTCGCTTGAACAGGGTTGCGCTCATCCACGCCCACTGACTCGTGCCGATGAATCCGAAGGCGAAGGCATGAGCCAACGTGCCCATGAATCTCTGCCAGATGCAACCCTCATCGAATGGTTGGCCATTGCCACAGATCGGCGCATGGGTGCCCTTATCGAGGCCTTCCGACGGCAATGGACGGTCGAAAGGGTGCACGAGATTACGCGCATCACACGATGGTTCCTCTACGGCTTTGAACGCCTTGCCAACATGGAGCGTTCGATTGTAGAGCGAGGTGTTTCGCCCACTGAACTGGGACTTGATGAACTGCGTTTGTGGAAGAGCCACGGTTTCTCGGACGCACACATCGCTGATGCATTGGCTGGTTTCCCTCCAGAAGGTCTCAAATCCCTCAATCCAGCACAAGGCGAGCGAGCGGTCATGCAGCGCCGACACGAACTTGAAGTGCATCCATGTTACCGAATGGTCGATTCCTGTGCGGCAGAATTTGCAGCAAAGACGCCCTATTATTACTCCACATACGAGCCTCATGGCGACCTCGGCATTGACCTCCTGCCCGATTTGGAATCGAGGACCAAGGAACGTTTGGTTGCGATTGGTAGCGGCCCGATTCGTATCGGTCAGGGTATTGAATTCGATTACGGCTGTGTCCACGCAGTCAAGGCGATTCGAGAAGCCGGAAAGGATGCGATTTTGATCAACAACAATCCTGAAACAGTTTCAACCGATTTCGATACCTCCGACCGTTTGTACTTTGACCCGCTCACATTGGAGTATGTGAGTGAAATTTTACTTAGGGAGCAAGCCCATGGAATCTTGCTTCAATTTGGTGGTCAAACAGCGATCAACCTCGCTCTACCGCTCGAAGCGAGATTGCCGGATTTAGCCCTCAAGGGTCTTGATTTGAGCATCATGGGCTCTTCCTGCGATGCCATTGACGAAGCCAGTGACCGAGAACGTTTTGAGGCCTTTGCAAAACGGCACGGTCTTCGCATGCCTCGGGGTGCTACGGGTACCAGCGCAGATGACTTGCGTGCGGCGGTTGAACACATCGGCTTCCCCGTGTTGATTCGTCCATCCTATGTTTTGGGCGGGCGCGGCATGGAGATACTTTCCAATCAACAACAACTCGACGGCTACTTGCGGGAAGCCTATCTGGCACCTGACAAACCTCTGCTGGTGGATGAATACCTCGGTCACGCCACAGAATTGGACGTTGACGCTGCAGCTGATGGTGAAGACGTATTGGTGGGGGCGATCATGGAACACCTTGAGGAGGCAGGAATTCATTCAGGGGATTCAACGTGCTTTATTCCAACCCAAAACATTTCTGAAGCCATGCTTGAGAAAGTGGCAGAACAGACACGCACCATCGGTTTGGGTCTGAACATCAAAGGATGCTTTAACATTCAATTTGCCATTCAGGGTGATGATTTGTATGTCCTTGAGGTCAACCCCCGTTCCTCTCGAACCGTGCCCTTCGTTGCGAAAGCATCCGGGCTTCCTCTTGCACGAATTGCCGCAAGGGTCACCATTGGCCAGCCACTCAAAGAGCAAGAAATTCCTCGGCGCACCTCCGGGCAAGTCTGTGTGAAGGCTCCTGTATTCCCCTTCATCAAGTTACGAGGGCTTGACCCGGCACCTGGTCCAGAGATGAAATCGACCGGTGAAGTCTACGGTTCGGATGAGCGAGCAGATTTGGCTTACCTCAAAGCACGTCTCGCTACTGAAGTGCCCGTGGCAAAAGAAGGCGGTGCCTATCTGACGGTTCGGGACGAGGACAAGGAAAACTTGCTGCCGGTGGCAAAGAGCCTCGTTGCCATGGGCTTCACGCTCTATGCTACGGGTGGTACGTCCGACATATTACGTCGCCATGAGGTCCCAGTGACAACGGTCTACAGGATTGCAGAAGGCAAGCACCCAGACGCCCTCGACCTCATGCGGCAAGGCAAGGTCTCCTTCATTGTCAACGTTCCAACTGTTTCTGGTGGTGCGGTGCGTGACGGTAACATGATGCGTCGTCTTGCGGTTGAACTGAACATTCCTTTCGTGACCACCATACGCGGGGCCGTCATGGAAGCAGCGGCTATGAAGGCCCATATTGAAGAGACGCTTGAACCGAGAAAATTGACGGTTCACTACTGAAGAAAAAACACCCATTTATGTTCTCAAGGTGTTATTTCACCCCATGGAAACAGGCCAACCCGTTCTGTTGGATGCTTCCAAAGGTCGTGGATTTTTCGCATCTCAAGTGAACTCTGTAGGGCCAAAGGACGCCCAACGCTGGGTTTGGTTAGCTTACGACCAACTCAATCTTGCCTTTCTTGAATCTCTTGAGAGGGCAGACGAATCATTGGGAGTCATCTTGATTGAATCATCACTCAAGGGGCGAAGCAAGCCCTTCCATCAACAAAAATTAGCATTCTTGCTCTCAAACCAGCGGCACTTCGCCTTGGAAGTTCAGGCTCAAGGCATTCCCGTACATTTTGTATCAACCGACCGTTCCTTTGGTGATGCCCTCAAACACCTCGGTGATTTTGGAGTGATCGAATCCTTTGAGCATGCAGAGCGAAGCCTGCGCAAATCGGTGGAGACGTTGGTCGCAGAGGGGAAGGTCATCCTGCATCCACATCCCGGCTGGCTCACCCAGCGTGAGTGGTTTGAATCAAGCGTGGGAATTGAGCCCCCGTTTCGAATGGATAAATTCTATAGAAAGGTTCGCAAGGAGACGGGCTGGCTCATGGAAGAAGGAAAACCAGTAGGAGGGAAATACAGCTTTGATGCGGAGAATCGATTTCCGTGGAAAGGCGAGGAGCAACCACCATCTGCGCCGGTTTATTCAGTGGACGAAGTGGATGAGGAAGTCGCTGAAATGGTCCGAGTTCAGTTCGGTGACCATCCCGGGCACGTTGACCTCTCGACCGTTCCAACCTCCAAGGATGATGCGAACGAGGCTCTTGCATTTGCACTGCGATGCCTGCCTCATTTTGGGCGCTATGAAGATGCGATGACCGAAGAGAGCATCGGGCTCTTTCATTCACGCCTCGCATCCTTGACCAACCTTCATCGCGTGCTGCCCATCCGTATCGTTGAAGCCATCCTGGGTGAACAGGCGCCACTCAACAGCGTGGAAGGATTTCTCCGTCAGATGATTTGGCGAGAATATGTCCATCATGTTCACGATGTCACGGATGGTTTTCGCAGCCTTGAGATCCAACGAAGTTCTGCCCAACGTGGCGCTCGTTGGCAACATGCCACCGACAGAACCGATGAGGGGCATCCGAACTTCTTGAACCAGCACGAAGCCCTTCCTCAGGCGTATTGGGGTACCGAGAGTGGCCTGCGTTGTCTTGATGCCTGCGTTGAACCGGTGATGGATGAGGGGTGGACGCATCACATCCCCCGACTCATGGTATTGAGCAATGTGGCGAACCTCTTGGACGTCAATCCTCGTGAATTGACCGATTGGTTCCATGCGGCCTTTATCGATGCCTACGATTGGGTTGTTGAACCGAATGTGTTGGGGATGGGTACCTTTGCTTTGGGGACGGCCATGATGACCAAGCCCTATGTGGCCGGTAGTGCATACATCAACCGAATGAGCGACCACTGCAAATCCTGTGCCTTTCATCCCAAGAAGAACTGCCCGATGACGCGTCTTTACTGGGCCTATCTCGCACGGCATGGAGAGGCCTTCGAAGGGAATCATCGCATGTCGATGGCCCTGCGTAATGTTCAACGACGCTCTCCAGAGGAACGTGACTTGGATGCTGCGACCTTTGAGCATGTCAAGGAGGTGCTCGGAAATGGAGGTACATTGCGCCCAGAAGGTGTTCAAGACCTGCGCCAGTGGACCTCATGAACGCCGAGATGGCTGACAGGTTGGGCAATAGTCCAGACGCCTTCCTGCATACCGTTTGCGAAGAACGAGGTCTCCACAATGAAGACAGGGCCTATCGTTGCGGCAAAAGACGGCATGCCGCCACATTCTGCGAGGTTCACCTCGTGCTTTGCTGGCTTCTGCCACGGCTAAATCTACGGTGATGCCTTTGTGTTCATATGCCTGCACGGTGATGCTTTTGATGCACTGTGCCCATGCTTCAAGCCCTTCCTCATCGAGGTCACAAGGACGGTCATCAGGGTGAATCCCCGCAGCGTGAAGGATTTCAGAGCGGAGGTAATTTCCCAATCCTGCAAATGAACGTTGATCAAGCATCAGCGTTGCACCTTTCTTTCTATAGATTTTCTTTGAACGAAGATGTTCGGCCAATACACCGACTGTAACATCATCATCAAGGACATCAGGGCCCAAGCGTGCGAGGAAGGAATGTCCGTTTTCTTCGGGTGTTGGAAGCAATTGAATGTCTGTGGCAGACCAAAGACGCACCGCATGACGGTCGGTGATGAATTCAGCACGAAGGCTGCGACGTGATTCGTAAGCCGTCGTGTGGAGATGGACGGTCCATCGCCCGTACAATTGATTGTGACTGTACATGGTCCAGCCACTGCTGAACCGGATCAACATCGCTTTGCCTCTACTGGTTACGCTGAGCACTTCGTGGCCTTCGATGAGGTCGCTTTGGTCGATAAGCGATGGATAGGGCCACTGACCTGATTGAATGGTTTTGCCGATGAGCGCCTTGCCAATACGGTCCGCAGCGCGACGTATCTCTGGACCTTCTGGCATGAATCCCAATCGTCGTGTTCCCTATCAAGGAATGTTTCTCACAGGACGGAATGAATGGTTTGAACCTTGCATCCTTGTTCAATCAAGAACATTGGAATCGAGAACCGAAACGCCTGCAGCCTCAGCTCGGGCAGCGATGCGGCGAAGCGAACGCATTGCATCGTCAATGGTTTCCACTTGTTCTGTGAATTGGGTAGGAGGCCATCCACAATTGATGACACCGGCCTCAATGCTGCTCTCTTCAATCCATGCGGCGCAGGCAGAACCGTAGCACGTTGCTTTGAAGCGTTCAATGTCAATCCAGAAGGTGGTTCGATGGCAGACGGGACAGACTCGACATTCGAATTCAGAAAGGATTGTCACCGCGTCATCTCCCACAACGTCCACCTCCCACGTGGCGATGCTGGCTCGCTCAAGGGGAACTTGGTGGGATTTTTTGAGGAAGGAGCGAAGGACATTCATGGCAGTTTCTTGGGTACTAAAGCAGCCCATGCCAACGACGGCTCCACCCTCTTCTACGGCGCTTGGGACATAGATGCGCCCGGTCATGACCATGCTGGTGGGTGGGCGAGGTGGCGTTTAAGCATCGCTCAATTCCGGCGCCAAATCGCCTCAATCACGGGCAATCCACCTGGATGGGGCAGGGGTGCTTGTGGCTTTTCAATGCGGACGCTCAATTCACTGACGCAAGCGTGCGTACTGATGATGGTGATGATTTGGTCGGCCATTTCTTCTATCAATCGTATCGGCTCATTGCCATTGAGCATCACCTGGTCGATGGCGATTTGAAGGTCGGCGTAGTTGAGGGTCTGGTCGAGTTCTTGGATGGCTGAGTCTTGACTGAGGGTGGCCCAAATTGTGAATACAAAGGGTTGTGCTGCTTCATGCTCGTATTCGTAATAGCCGTGAGTGGCCATGACTTCGTAGCCCTCCAATCCGACACGCCACTGCATGAAACCACCCTATTCTTCGTCACGCTCGTGGACCCAAATGAGGTGATAACCAAATTGTGTCTTGATCGGAGTTGAAACCGTTTTCATGGGGGTTGACCATACGGCCTCTTCGAATTCCCGAACCATTCGCCCTTTTCGAAACCAGCCCAAATCTCCACCTTTTTGGCTTGACGGGCAGGTGCTTTTCTTGCGAGCGAATTTTTGGAAATCCTTCAATTTGGACACTTTGTCCTTGATTTGAACGGCTTCGCTCTTGGATTCAACCAAGATGTGAGAGGCCCAAGCGCTTGGTGCGACCATGCCATCACCACACAGAGTCGTGTTTTGAACCCCACGCTTCAATATTCCGAGTATGCGAGGAAGCGCATGTAGGTGCCGTAGATGGTCACAGAGACGCCCAGTGATTCCTCATTGAAGCGGTCCATGGTGTCGAGGTAGGTGTGGTATTCCCAACTACCGCTGCCGTAGCAGACAATGGCACGACCACGCTGTTCAGCGCCCAAGTCATACACGAAGGGGCCGTGGTCAGAATTGTAGGGCATACCGTCAGGTGCACCCTGAGCGCCCTGATAGGTTGCCAATTGGATGTCGTATCTGTCTGCTACCTCGTCACGTTCGTTCTTGTACAATTCTGTGATACGGCCGATGTGTTCCATGTCTTCGGGAGTATTTCCAAAGAGCCTGATGCTGTTGCCACGGTTGGAGAAATCGGCATCAACGTGGTTCATGTCGAGGTTGATGTAAAGGCGAAGGTTGTCCTTCAAACTATTTTGGAAGGCTTCCACGTAGGCTCGGCTGCCGTAAAGTCCCTCTTCCTCACCACCCCACGTGCAGAAGCGAAGGGTGCGCTCGGGCTTGCCCGTTTCGTTGACAATCTCGCTGATTTGACGGCCCATCTCGAGCACGCTGGCTGTACCGGACGTGTCGTCAATCGCTCCTTGACCGTGGTAAACGGTATCGTGGTGGCCACCAACGATGACCACTTCTGAACTGCGTCCCTTAATCTCGCCACAGGGCACGTAGATGGTGCGCTCCTGGTCGTTGGTGACGTCGATGATCATCTCGAGCACTCCGGTCGGTCCCGTGGCGTTGAAGATGGCCTGTTCGAGGATTTCGCCAGCATCTTTGGACATGGCGATGAATGGTATGTCGGATGGAATGGCGCCACCGTTGGCTTCCTTTACAGCATCAATGCCGGTTCCCTTGAAAATGGGCACGCAATCGTTGCCCTCGATTTTGCCACAGTTGTAGTCTTTGTTGACTCGGATTAAACCGGCCAGACTGTTTTCTGCGGCCTTCGAGAAGAATTCGGTGTTGCCTGTTTTCGTACCGCTGTTGATGACATAACCGATTGTACCGCCCGCACTGGCCCACAGGCCATCGTCACTACCGTTGCCGAGGTAGGTGAGTGGGACGTTTTGGTCGAAGGTAAACTCCGATTGTCCTGAGAATCCCTGAATCACGTAATCAATTCGATGCTGGAAGGATGTGATTTGAGAGCCCGCAGCGAACGGCCCTTCACACGGGCTGTTGCCTGCAAGACCTTGTACGCAAATTCTCAGACTCGGTTCTGAATTGACGTGGTGCATGGGCACCTGATAGGAATGCAAGGTGGTATCCATCCCCATGGCGGCAAATTGGGACTCAATGTAGGCGGAAACATTGGCTTCTTCGGTGGTGCCGCTCATGCGACCCTCCCAGTCTCCGTGTCCGTAGCCGACCAATTCCTCAGCAAAAGTTCGGGCTTGACTGGCATCATAATCAATGAGGTCGTATTCGTAATTCGGACTGAAGCCAAGCCATGTTGGACGGAAGACAAAGACTGCAGTCACCATGAGGATGACGACGCCAATCGCCGTCAGAGCTTGGGGAGTAAGTACGTCCGTACTTCTCCACCAGGGGGTCTTTTCTTCGTCTTCGGGAAAGAAGGCATCCACGGCAGGTTTCTCGTCCTCAAGACTGATGGTTGTTTCAACGCCTTCGTGAGTTTGCAGGCGTTCGATCAGTTCCGCCTTTTTGCCACTCACGGGAAGGCCGTGCAGTGCCAACCTCTCTTTGATCTCCTTGACGGTCACGGGGATAGGATTGGTTTCACTCATGGTCGCACCGATTCTACGGTGGCCTTCATCATTCAAGAACTCGGCGGTGACCGGACATTCTCAGATTTCGTCGCCTGTCCAGCGTCGTCCGAGGTCATTCTCAATGCCGATGAGGTCGAGGACACGGGCGACAATGAAGTCCACGAGGTCGTCAATGCTGCGAGGGTGATTGTAGAAGCCTGGAGATGCTGGAACGATGATGGTGTCCCATGCAGAGAGTTTGGCCATGTTCTCGAGGTGAACAGTTGCATAGGGTGCTTCACGGGGTACGATGATGAGTTTGCGTCGCTCCTTCATCGCAACGATGGCCGAGCGCGTCACGAGGTTGTCGGAGATGCCAGCGGCCAATTTACCGATGGTGGTACCCGAGCAGGGGCAGATCACAACGGCGTCTATTTTGGCAGAGCCTGAGGCTGATTTTGCACCGACATTCTTGGCGTCTTCAAGGATGGCTCCCGTGGCTTCAGCAAGCGCTTCGGGGGTGTTATCGCATTCGTGCTTGAGGGTGAGGCGACCCGAGTCGGTAACGATGAGACGAACTTGACGTCCCATCTGTGAAAGAACTTCGGTCAGGCGCTGGCCGTAGATGGCTCCAGAAGCCCCTGAGATGCCGACAACAATCTCGCCCATGACCAACACCTAGGCGCTCTCCCATTTAGCCTCTTGTTCTCATCCGAACTGAATTTGGGACACACCGTGTGGTCTGTTCACGATCATCAATGAGAGTCCCGTTGTGCTTATTCTTCTTCAACCACTTCTTCGCTCGACCACGACCGACGCATCACCTTGCCAGCAGCCTCACCCGCATCCATCGGGTCGTAATCGTGGCCGAAGATGAGGTGCTTGACCAGGTTGTGCTGCGCAATGGACTGCCCACAATCGGGGCAATCGTGGCGATTGGGTTCTTTGTAGCCTTGGAAGGCCATCCGCCCTTTGGGTGTGGCAAGGCCGCTGATGGTGCGCATAAGCGTTGAAAGGAATACGAGGGCAAACAAGAGCAAGCAGCAGCCAGCACCGCCAAAGGCGCCAGAGGAAGCAGGTGTTTGTTCGAGCATGATGAATTGAGTCATGCGTCCGTCAGACGTATTGCGGAAGGTGTCCAAGTCGAGGGTATGTGGGAATTGTTCACCCCTGAGGGTGAGCAGGATTTCAGTTCCGTCATCCTCTTCTTCCACCTCGAGCACAAGCATGTAGGTGCCGTAGCCGTCAAGAAAGGCAGTAGCGCCACGATACTGGTAGCAGTCCGCATCACCCGGGTAGCATTGAACCTCAATATTTTGCAGCACGACTGCGGTGTTATCACCGTAGGTGGCCATCCCTGAAATGCGGTAGGTTTCCGCAGATACGGAGGGAAGGAAGCAGGCGAGGGCTACAACCAGAAGAGGGGTGAGCCACCTGCGCATGGAGAAATTTTAGCGGCTGGACTTAAAATGTCTTGATTATCACCACGAGGTCTTGATAGACTGCATTCAATCTCTTTCTCGTATGGGCGAACTGATCACTGGACAAGCGGCAACCTACGTTGAAGAAATGCACATCAATACGACAAAGCGCTACGAAATCCGCTGCATCACACGAGATGTCGAGCGTATTGTTGCTCAAAGCGGTATCACGGACGGATTGGTTTTGGTCAACCCCATGCACATCACCGCCTCCTGCTATGTCAACGACCTCGAATACGGCCTCCACCACGACATCATGGCGTGGTTGGAGAAGTTGGCTCCCTACCACGGGGCAGAGGGGCGCGCTGGTGAAGAGTACCATCATCACCGAACGGGGGAAGACAACGGTGACGCACACCTCAAGCGCCAATTGCTCGGCCAACAGGTCACCATGCCGGTCAAGGACGGACGCTTGCATCTGGGGACGTGGGAACAAATTCACTACGCAGAATTTGACGGCCAGCGGGACAAGCGAATTCTCGTGAAAGTGGTCGGGGTGATGGCCCAGTGACGCTCTCTTCTCCTCCCGAGCCATCGGGCTTCATGTCACAATTGGGCGTGGAGCGAACCTTGTGGACGCCAGGGGCTTGTCGTTTGGAACTCACGCTGACCGAAGAGCACCTCAACAAGGGTGGCGTGGCTCACGGTGGCATACACATGGTGCTGCTCGATTCGGCGCTCGGTAGTGCGCTTGTGGCTTCCCTGAAGGTGGAGGAATGGTGCGCTACCACGCAACTCTCAACCAGTTTCTTAGCCCCAGCCCGCCTTGGAGAACGCTTGGTGGCGGAAGGGCGCGTTGTTCGTCGGG
>Ga0222715_10004997_pt1 | contig 11390 bp, 11 predicted proteins | sample C33_9DmetaG_FD_165056 | JGI IMG/M metagenome (GOLD analysis project Ga0222715, IMG submission 165056) | Estuarine water microbial communities from San Francisco Bay, California, United States - C33_9D | ecosystem: Environmental > Aquatic > Marine > Unclassified | place: USA: California... | reverse complement strand
ATTAGGTATTGATCTATATCCTATTGAAAAACAAACTTGGGACGGTATTGAAATGATAGATACAATGTTCTTTGAATTGTCTGGTGTTCATTTAATTTATTGGCCAAAAGAAATACGTGAACAATGCTATACCTGTATTCGCTTAAAAACTTCTGTATTAGATAATAAAGCAGGTGATATCAAATATGATTTTGAAGAAAAAATACCGAATCATATTAAAACTGCAACTGATAAACAATTCGCACAAGCAGATAAACGTTTTAACGAAATGGCAAAAGCATGGGATGAAGAAGTTCGAGACCCAAGGAAAGTATTAGCATAATAAAGAAATTTACAAAAAGATTTAATATATTTTTATAATATATATTAAATATGGGAAAAAAATGTTTACCAGGTGTTATTTGTATTGAAAATATCACATTATTTACATTACTAATTATTGCTGGTTTAATTACATATGTGTATTATATTAATAACATTAAAAACACAAATTCTGTAATAAAGCCATCGACATTAATTATCCAATCTCCTGAACAAACCACTCCTTTAGTGTCGGTTTCTACCCGTAATGATACTATTAATGACCCCTATGCTCCACCATTGAAAAACACAAACATTATGCAACCTACTGATTCCAGTGATATTCGTGGTATACCAGTAAATGTACAAACTCGCGGAACAAATAGCGCGTATGAACAAGTCGGTATTTTAACTCGTCCCACTTCGAATGATGATTTAATATTACCTTTAATGGGTCGTTATGCTGTGTCTGGTCGTGATAAATGGCAATATTATACTATTTCCAATACCGGTAATTTAAATACCAAATTACCTGTAAGTGTAAATGGAAAAAGTTGCACCAGTGAATATGGGTGTGATAGTATTTATAATGGCGATACGGTTTACGTTGAAGGATATAATGATTCCTTTAATGCTACTATTTATGAAAATAGTCCTTTCCGATATATTCCAAATATTTAATGCTGAAATTATAAAATAAACTATATTTATATAATATAGTTTATAAACATGTCTTTCTTCTATCCAAATGAAAAAGTATACAATGATAATATTAAAACAGCATATAAAACAAAAACAATATTTCATAAAGAAGTGAATGAATTTAATAATAATTTAAATGATACATTAATTTCAAAAGATTCTCCCATAGAAGGTGAATTGATTAAACATAAAGATACCTATTTTAGAATAAATTATTCAAGCAAAGAACCTAATTTTGTTGACGGGTCAATTAGCCCTTCCAAATATACATCCGAATTTATTTATATGTTCGGTTTATTACATAATAATATAATTAAAGTTTCTTCAAATTCTAAAGACTTGATTGGTGAAATAGTCATTCAACATACGAATCCCAATTCGCAAGAAAAAGTCTATGTATGTTACTTAATAAAAGAAACTGAAGAAGAAAAACGTTCTAATAATTTAGACAAATTTGTTAAATTTATGAATGAAGATATGAATCAAATTGAAGCAAATTTATCCATTGTTGATGTAGTTCCTCAACAAGCAAAATGTGTAAATTATACTGATAAAAATAATAATCATGTTTATATTTATACAAATCCTATACGTGTAAATAAAAAAACAGCCGAATTATTCAAACAAGCCACTGAGAAAACCACCTTATTTGATGTAAATGCTCCTTTACAGCCGAGATATGTTGATTTATTAAATAAAGAAGATAATATAAAAGAAGAATTTGGAAATATTATTGAAGGCAATGAAAATCAAATGTCGGTTGATGGGGAAATTTATATTGATTGTAGTCCTACTGGTGAAAGTACTGAAAATATAGAACATTATAGTATTCCTATTAATAGTGAGTTTTCCGAATCAAAAACCCAGGTTGAATTTTTCAAAACTGCTATGTATTTCATGTTTTTTATTATTATTACTGCGATTGTTAATATTTTTGTTCCATCTGTTTATAAACACATTATTATTGATAAAATTAATCAATGGTCTGATGTTGATAGTACGAATTATGGAAAACATAAAAAAATCCGTGATGCGGATATTTTATTATCTATGGTCTATTTTGGATTTACATTCGCATTATTAGGTGTTCCTATGAGTTACGGTCGTGATAGTTCAAATACAAATTATGCACCAATATTTATGTTATTTATGTTTATTTATTACGTCATGTCTTTCGCTTTAATACAAGGAAAGAAAACAGAAACTAATTACATGACTACTGAAGGTGTAGCTGAAAGTGCAGGATTATATAGTGATACGATTAACAAAGAATTGACTTTATTACCTTTTGGGGCTGTCGCTATGATTATTGAAATGTTTGGTTTATATTCCGCTGAAATGGCCGCTTTTGCTGCTACAATCATTTTATTAATTGCATTAATTATCTTTGCTATTGGTTGGAATACCTTTTGGTTTGGTTGGATTTCAGGTTTGGTTGGTGTTGTCTTGGTTCCTCTTCTTTATTTGTTATCAACATAATCAGCTGAAAAATAATTATATTTACATAATATAATTATTCATTTATACTTTAGATGCACCTTTGGTATCATTCGCAACTGGATTAAACGATGTTTTCATGTAAGTCTTTAAATCACTTTTTCCAAGAGGAGCCATGTGGTCAACGACTTCTTCTTCTAAAGTTACTTCTTTCTTGGGGTTCATAGCAACCATCTTTGTTTTTTTGGCGCTTTCACTATGAATAGGACGAACAACGGCAACAGCAGCTTGTCTTTTGGTTATTTTACAGCTACGGTTTATTAATTCATAGGCAACAACAAGGAATAAGATAGCTAATAATCTATTCGAATCTTTAAATAAATACAATCCTAAAAGGAAGATACTTAAATAACCCATAGTTGAGTCAATGCAAAATGCCAGCATTTCAGGAGTTTCAATAGGAAGTATTAAATATAATACAAAGATTAACATAACCCCCATTTCCAAAGGTGTTTGTTTTGTTAAAAAACTTGGTAAATTCATCTTATATTATACTATGCGATAATTTTATTTTCAATTATTGTCTTACAATTGCTAAATTATTTTTTATAATCATATAAAAGGTTATTTATTATATGAGTATGAGCAATTTTTATAAACGTAAATCAAACAATATTAATAATCAAACCATAAGTACTGCATTTTTAACAAAAGAATATAAAAATACTATTTGTAATAATTCTTATCTTGGTCAAAAAGGATACTCTATTCCTAAAAAATATTTATCAGAAGAAGATATTACTTTTTTAAAAAAAGAATTGTATGTTAAACCGATGACCTTTGGTATGGGCGCGAATACCGAAAGCGCTTTTTATGTTTATCGTGAAAGTAGCTCTAAAATGTATTTACCGCGGTTTTATGGAATTCAACGGTATGGATTACCTGCGAGACATGAAATTTCTACGGGAGATTCAATTGACGTTCCGTTTGTAAAGGAATTACGCGATTACCAAACAAACATTATAGATACATATGTGAAATATGTTGATAGTCCTATTTGTATAAATAGTCAAGATAATGGTAATGGTGGTATATTGGAAGTTCCTTGTGGTAGAGGTAAAACGGTAATGGCTCTGAAAATTATTTCTCTTTTACAAAAAAAAACCCTTATTCTTGTTCATAAGGAATTCTTAATGAATCAATGGATTGAACGTATACAAGAATTTGTTCCTTCTGCCCGTATTGGTAAAATTCAAGCAGCTGAATTTAACGTTGAAAATAAAGATATTGTAATTGGAATGATACAAACGATTTACAATAAAGAATATTCTAAAGACACATTTTCCAGTTTTGGATTAACTATTATTGATGAAGTTCATCGTATTGGAAGTGAACAATTTTCAAAAACCCTGTTTAAAACAATTACACCCTATATGTTAGGTATTTCAGCTACAGTTGAACGCAAAGACCAATTAACCAAAGTATTGTATATGTTTATTGGTAAAAAAATTTATGAAGAAAAACGTGGTAATGATGACCCCGTCAATGTTCGTGCGATTACTTACATTGCGAATGATCCTGAATTTAATGAAACGGAATACGACTTTCGTGGAAATCCGAAATATAGCACTATGTTAAGTAAGTTAAGTAAGTTTAATTCACGAAATACCTTTGTAGTCCAAGTAATCGCCGACCTTTTAGATGAAGATGAATCGAAACAAATAATGATATTAACTCATCAACGGTCTGTTCTTACTTATTTGTATGATGCGATTTTATATAATGAATTAGCAAGTGTTGGTTATTACGTCGGTGGAATGAAACCTGATGATTTACAAGAAACAGAAACCAAACAAATTGTATTGGCTACATATGCAATGGCTGCAGAAGCACTTGATATAAAAACGTTATCTACTTTGATTATGGTTACACCAAAAACGGATATTACTCAATCTGTTGGTCGCATTTTACGTGTAAAAGGCAACAAACCTATTGTTGTTGATATTGTTGACCAACACGAAATGTATCAGAAACAATGGCTTCAACGAAAACGATTTTATAAAAGTAACAATTATCGTATTTCTGCAACAGATACTGCTCAATATAAAGAAATGGATATGAAAGGTAGCGAATGGAAAGTCATTTTTGAACCCAAAGATAAAAAAAACGAAGTGAAAGAAAAACCGAAATGTTTGATTAATCTTTCACTAAGTGAGGTTGAACATGAAATGGACGGGGGTGCTTATTATAACTAATCTTGTGTATTTGATAACAACCAAATATATTCATCGCTATATATTTTATCTTTTTCTACATTTTGCTTTTTTTCTTTTTGTTCGTTTTTTTTAATTTGAATATATTGCGCACATGTACCACAATGGTCCTCATTTGCATAATGAATTATTAACCCCAATTGATTATTTTTATGCGTGTTCCATCTTCCCAATGGAATCGGTTTTTGTATACTAAAAAGATTGTGTACAATACTTTTTAAATGATTCATCGTAATTCTATTAGCAACAGACATTGTTATAATTGTATTGAATATATATTTAAATATATTCAATTTTATATTATAATCTTATACACCTTTGAATATTTAAGTTCGCACAAAATATAAGTGTTTTTCTTCTTTTACTATATGAATAAATACAAAAGTGATGATTATAAATTGAGTGCGGTTAAATACTATTTGAATCACAATGATAGTATGGATAAAGTATGTGGTATATTTGATTGCAAGAAAAGCACACTAAAAGGATGGATTGATAGAAAAATATTACAAGAAAGAATAGAACTCCTATCTCATACAAGATAAATAAAGACCAAGTAAAAACTGCTGTAAATATGATAGATAAGAACGAACAACTTACAATGGATGAACTTTTATTTTCTATGAAACAAAAATATAACGATTTTGATATAACCCCACAACATTTAGGTAGAGTTATTAGAGCAAACAATAGGACAAGGAAACGGACACGACACCAACATTATCCAAAAGAACGCAGAAAACAACTCACAGACAAAAATAAAGAAATGGAAATGGAAATATTAGTAATTCAAAGAAAAATTAATTTACCAATTGAATTTACAGAAGAGTAATAACTCAACTTTTCAACGATTTATATTAAAATAAATTTTTAATATAAAAAAATAACTATGTTATAAGATAACTATGGAAAACTTTATTATTCAAAAACCGATTACACAAATAGATAATGTGTCTAAATATAAATATAACAGTGATAAAATTATCTTTCTTGAAAAAGATATTATTGATTTGAATCCAACACCAATGGTTGTATATGAAATACCAAATTCAAAATTGATAAACGAACAATTTAAAGACGTATCAAAAACAATTCCTGAACAACATTTATATATTAATAAAAATCAGGATCCAAATAAAGATAATTTATTATTTGGAAGTCAAAATGCTTATGTTCCAGGAAATCGTATTTTAGAGTTTGATGTTCCATGTGTAAATGTATTAAACCAAATAATTATTGAAAAAGTAATATCTCTTTTAAAAATGTATTTTCATAATAATGAATGGTATATTCATAATACAAATTCGTGGATTCAAAAATACAAAGATGGTTCTTTTTTAAGTCCTCATAATCATATGATTATAGAAAACGAAGAACCTAATTATAAATATTTTAGTTTAGCATATTATATCGATGATGGAAATCCAGATGAAACACATACATTTAATGGATGTGTAAGTTTTCAAGTAAATCAAAAATTATTTAATATTCGTCCAAAACCAGGGTTATTATTAATATGGGAGTCTCATTTAATACACAATGTAAACCCTTTTTTTAGTAAAAATGGTCAAGAACGTATGATGTTAAGTGCAAATATAATATGTATTCCGAAGAAATAATTAATAATAATTACTACTTAAATATAATTATTATTAATTTACAAAGTATTATGAAACAAAAATTACTATGGATAGGAGATGACCCACGGTCAAAATCCGGTTATGGACGGGTTTTAAATGAAATGGTTCCTTATTTATCTATACAATATGAAATTACCATTTTAGCAATTGGTTATAAAGGAAGTTCTTCTCAAGTAAATATTATTGATAGCAATGATGGAACTCCTTTTGGGTTTAAATCCATTATAAAAACATATAATGAAATAAAACCCGATATTTTCATTTTATTAAATGACCATAAAATTATTTGGGGATGGTTAAATGCACTAAATGATAATTGTAATTTATCAAATACAAAAATTATACCTTATGTGTGCACAGAGTATACTGGTATCCCGGAAAGTGATATGGATATTTTTAATAAAGTATGTCATCATATTTTTGTTATGGCTAATTTTACAGGAGATGAAATGAAAAAAAGAGGGTGTAATATTCCATATACACGTATTAGTCATGGTTATCCATTAACATTAAACAAATATAATAAACAAGAAGCCAGGAAATTATTAAATATACCTGAAAATGCTTTTGTTTTTTATAGTGGTAATCGTAATCAACCACGAAAAAGAATTGATATTATTATTCGTTCATATGTAGAATTTTTGAAAAAATATTCGAATGAAGATGTCTTATTATTGATGAATTGTGGATTAATAGATATGGGTATTGATATTCCCGAATTATACCAAAGATTATGTAAAGACAATCAAATAATGAATTTTGAATCTAAAATATATTTTTGTAATAATACGATACATCCGTCAGAATTTAATGACCAAGATTTATCAATTATATATAGTTGTTGTGATGTTGGAATTACAACATCAACCGGGGAGTCATTTGGTCTAATTCCTTTTGAAATGAGTTTATTCGATGTTCCACAAATTATTCCTAATTATGGAGGTATTATTGAAACTATGAGAGAGGGATGTATTAAAGTCGACCCAAGTGATTATTATGTTTATCCACGCGTTCTTCAAAGTGCATGCGGCGAAGGTGCAATTGTTCATTATAAAGATATTTTTTCTGCTATGGAAAAATATTATACAAAAAAAGAATTCTATATGAATCATTCACAAAATGTTAAAAATAATTTAATTGGATATTCTTGGGAAGAAGTATCAAAATTTACAATTAAGGTTATTGAAAAATTAAATGTAACTAATAATAGTAATGAAAATGAAAATAAATCTAATTCAAATGAAAATAAATCTAATTCAAATGAAAATAAATCTTATTCAAAAATACCAAAAATTATTCATCAAATATGGATTGGTCCAAAAAAAATACCTTATCAATTTCTAGATACTTGGAAAAAAAACCATCCTGACTGGACGTATATTTTATGGACCGAAACGAAATTAAAAGATGAAATTTTTATAAATAAACATTTAATTGATAATATTAATATTATAACAATAAAAAGTGATTTAATACGTTATGAATTATTATATAAATATGGTGGTATTTATATTGATGCTGATATTATTTGTAAGAAAAAATTAGATGATTCATTTTTAGAACATGAATTATTCGCAACTTATTATGATAAAAAACATTCATATATTACTAATTCAACAATAGGATGTGTAAATAATAATAAAATATTAAAAGAAATAATTAATGATTTTTATCAATTAAAATTAGAAAATTTAAAAATATATGATCCAGTAGAATTTAGTGTCACTCCATTTCACAAAAAACTATTAAATTCAAATACTAAAATATATGATTATTATTATTTTAATCCAATTGATTTTAAAGAAATAAATAATATTGAAGAAATACACAATGACCATATATATGGTCTACATTTGTGGGGTACAACACGTTCGAATATGACTAATAAAATGATAGATATATATCAAGAAAATATATCATTGTTAAATGAAAAAATAATAAATAAAAAAAATATTTATATATGTACTCATACTGAAGATGACTTAATTTCAGGAGAACTCATTCAAAATGGGGTTTGGGAAAAAGAAATTACAGACAAATTTGTAGAAATATTACAAACATTAGACAAAAATGATATTATTGTAGATATTGGTGCTAATTTAGGATATTATAGTTTAATTTCTGCAGCACATGGATTTCAAACAATGGCGTTTGAACCTTTTCATAAAAATTATGATAAATTTAATTCCTCTATTTTATTAAATACATTTAATAATAAAATTAAATTATTCAAAAATATTGTATGGAATAATAGCATTGAAAAAAGAGAGTTACTAATTGTACCCGGTCAAATTATTAATTATGGATGTATTACAGTAAATAATCAAATTAATAACTATGATAAAAATACAGAACAAATTGAAACGTTAGCATTAGACAATTTAAATATTTCTCAAATGATTGGTATTTTAAAAATAGATGTCGAAGGATCTGAATATGAAGTAATGGATGGTTTAACGAATTTAATATTCAATAACCAAGTAAAAAATATTATAATTGAATTTAGTCCAAAATTTAGAAATGTTGAATATTATATTAAAATAGCAAAGTTTTTAGTATTAAATTCTTATTATATTTATGATTTTAATGACCATCAGTTTAGCTATGATGAATTAATAAATGATATTTCAGATAAAATACAAAAAGATTATTTATTTGTAAAATCGGATTTTATACCCATTCAATGTATTAATTTAAATAAAAGAGTAGATCGTAAAAATCATATATTACAGGAATTTCAACAGTCAAAAGATAAATTTTTAAAATATAATGTTGTATTTCATGAAGCTATAGATGGAACTAAAATAGATTATAATGTATCACCATTAATTAGTCAATTTGCAAAAAATACAATTGAAAAAAGTGAAAAAGAACATGGACACGACATGACGTTAGGTGGATTGGGTATAATAAGTTCAACATATAATATATGGACATCTCTTTACAAACCATCTTTAATTATTGAAGATGATGTAATATTTGAAGATGATTTTACAAATAAACTAAACCAATGTTTAAATGATTTGCCGGAAAAATGGGATATTTTATATTTAGGTTATCACAATGACCCACGAATTAAACATTTTAAAAATAATTTATATACTGCAAATAAAGTATATGGTTTATTTGGATATATTTTGAATCCAAAATCATATCAAAAAATAATAAATACGACTTTTCCGTGTGACTATCAAATAGATACTGATTTACATCGTAAAAGTGATTATAAACTAGATTGTTTTGTTGTTCACCCACCAATTATAAAGACTTCTGGACATTTTCATTCTGATATACAAATATATGACATTGACTACAAAAGCATTCAAAACTATGAAAATATGAACGAACCAAATGATAATCACGATAAATATATTACTAAAGAAAATAATAATATTTATAAAGTCAAATTTTAATCACACCACATACATTTCTCTTTTTTTATAGAACAGTCTATACATATTACTGGTACCAAATATAAATATCCAAATGGATTTGTAACGTGGTCTGGATTACTATATCCATTTAATTTCTTTTTTTTACAACACTTACATTTATATCTACATGGTGATAACATTTGTTCATTCTTTTTATCATCATGACGTTTACATATATATATTAAATATTCGTTCATATACTAGTAGTTATACAAATACCTTTACGTATTTACAACTTATATTATTCGCAAGTTTTTCTGTATTTGTTACATGCACTGTGTATACTGTTCTTATTTACCATACATATACAGAAGATGTTGGTTCTTATACATACACGTATTCAAAATGCCCTCTAGTGAATGAACCTATTCAAAAAACAAAAAATAATGAAAGAATCAATATAGAAGATTTATTTTACATTCTATAGAAAAAATATCAAATCATTGTATATGATGTTTCAAGTTAACGACCGTATCTATATTAAAAAATATATTGGAAATGATTTGGCTACAGATTATAAGAGAAATTATCTTATAGTTGAAATCAATAATGCAAAAACGAAGAAAGGAAATATTATTTATTTTGAAAAATATGCGATTTTAGAAAATGGACGAGAACAATTATTGTATTCATATAATACGATAATCAAAGAACAATTATTTTATGTTGAAAAAGTCCCATGGTATTATTACTTATTATGTGGATACATTTTTTAATGGATAGTCCATAATTTTTAAAATGCATGTTTTTTCAAGAAAAAAAGTCACAGGTTTTTTTAAAAATGGACATTTATTTTTGTCCATTTTTAAAATATGGGAGATAGTTTTTGTTTTCAAAAAACACACTTTTTGGGTTTTGCTTGAAAACGCTATAAAACCGCAAAAAATAATTTTGATTTGTTACTGAACTTTTTTTATTATTTTATTGGATAAGTATTTAGGAACTTTTTTTGTTAGTATAATATACTAACGAATGACTAATAATAAAAGTTCCAAAAAGTTCGAGAATTTTTATTGTAAAAATTGTAATTATACTACGGTAAGAGAAAGTCAATATAGTAGACATTTGTCCACACGTAAACATCAAATACTAACAAATACTAACAAAAAAGTTCCAAAAAGTTCGACCTCATATATTTGTATTTGTGGAAAATCTTATAAGCACGCATCGTCATTATCTGGGCATAAAAAGAAATGCAGTTATCAATCTGTTGAAAACGAAACAAAGAACACTGGTTCAGATAAAGAAATTCCAAATCAAGAATTAGAATTAGAAGTAAAAGAAGAAAATACAATAGATTATAAAAATATGTTTATTCAATTGATGAAACAAAATCAAGAATTACAAACAACAATAATAGAACAACAGAAAGCAGTAGTTCAACAACAAGAAACAATCAATGAAATGATACCTAAAATAGGAAATAACAATACGACCAACAATAATAATAATAATCAATTTAATCTTCAGTTATTTTTAAATGAACAATGCAAAGATGCTCTTAATATTACCGATTTTATGAAATCAATTGAAGTAAATATGAATGATTTGGTTCAAACCGGTAAGTTAGGTTATGTAGATGGTATGTCTCGTATTTTCGTAAA